>Ga0307518_10001958_pt1 | contig 15168 bp, 11 predicted proteins | sample 25_EM_MG_FD_203889 | JGI IMG/M metagenome (GOLD analysis project Ga0307518, IMG submission 203889) | Populus trichocarpa ectomycorrhiza microbial communities from riparian zone in the Pacific Northwest, United States - 25_EM | ecosystem: Host-associated > Plants > Roots > Unclassified | place...
CTAGGATTAAGTTTTTTGAATTCACAAATTTATTTTTTAATCTATTTTCATTTAAAAATATCTAATAAATATCATAATAATTTTAATAAACAAACTCATTAACTCAAAACACTTCTAAATTTGTCAAAAAAAACATAAAATTAAATCGAAAACAATTTATCTCTTAACTTCGATAAACTTTTTCCAAAGTAAAAACATTATAATAAAACATTTCTGTCAAATAAAACTTTTTGATACCAAAAATAATTTTTTTATTGTTAAAATATAACTACCTGATAGCTTTCTTTCTCATTTATTGTTTTTTAACGAGTTTCTCTCCTCCCACAAGCAAAAAATAAAAAATAAAAATAAATAAAATGATGTTTTAAACAAAAAAAAAACAAATAACAAATTAAAACCCTAAAAGGTGGCTTTAAAAAATCACTTTTTATCTCATTCTCATACTTGAACTTTATTTTTTTCAAATAACTAAAATCAAAATATATTTTTTTATAAAATTAAGTATTGATTCAATATAGAAAGATTTCAGGATACTATTATAACCGCATCTAAAATAAATTAAAAAATTCAATACCAAATGTAGTATAAACACTATTACAATCCACCATTCACGACTTCACGTTAAAACCCCTCACCTTTTTAGATTTCTTTTTAATTTTAATTTTAATATCCGTATTGTATTAAAGCTAATTTCTGATTGGGATATGTCCAAGTTTCATGGATGAAATTAAAGAAAATCATAATAATTTTTTATTAGAGCACGATATGTGTAAAATAAAAGCAAATTTTCGTTGTCCACCCATTTCTTCTTTGAAATATTTCATGAGCACCACAATTCCAATTCCTGCTTCCAAATGATAAATAGTTTTTTTTATAACGACAACAAACACACAGTTACTCTTGCTAGAGTAGCCACTTCTTCATCTTCAAAACTAAGAACAATGCCCCTTGAAGCCCTTACATCGACCGCCCCTTCCTTTCCCAGTTTTCGCCGCCAAAACCCCACCACTCTTTCCTGCCATGTTTCTTTTGACGGTGAGTCCAGAAGCCTTTGACCCATGTTTCTTCCAAAAATTTTGTTAATTTGTTATATGCAGTTTCAGGATTGAATACGAGGAGGAATCGGACGACGAAGGTTACGGCTGGTTCTAAAGTCGAGAGCTCGAGCTTCCCTTTGGAGAAAAAGAGGTTCTTGCTTTCCGGGTCTCTTTAAACTCCCGGGTTTTGATTTCCGGGTCTCTTTAAACGCATGGTTTTATTTGTTCTTTGCAGAAAAGTTGTGGAACACGTGTGTCTGCTCAAAGCAAAGAAGTTTTTGTCTGATGAGGATGAGAAAGATATGCTGGATTATCTGTATACTTCCCAATATCAAATGCGTGGAATTGTTGCAGTTTCCTTGGGTCATTTTCTTTTCATTATCCATTTGCAAATGTGCATTCTTTGTTTGAAAATTGAAACTTTGGCATACATTTCTTGTAACATCTTCTCTTACATATAATCATGTCGTGAATTTTCTTCTTCTATAGGACGAATCTCCGACGACAATGTGGAGAATTATACTCATGCTGTTTTCATGCGTTTCCAAACAAAGGAAGATGTTACAAGGTTCTATGAGAACCCTTTCTATTTGAAAGTTTTGAAGGAGCATGTAATGCCTTATTGCCATGTACGACCTTGACATGTAAACACCATAACTCTTATTTTCCTCAAAATTCCGTAGTTTTTCCTTTAACTGCTGGCTGATTCTGCCTAAATTATAATCTTACTAGGTGTTTTTTATTGGACTTAATTTTGCTGCTTTTTTGCAGGATTTAGTTAATGTGGATTATGAATCGGAAGTTGAAGATGATATGATTCCTATATTTCGTAAAGGAGAGGTAACCCACATACTTGCAAACGTTTCTTGCGATTCTTATGAATTCCTTTGAGATTTTTGTTCTTTTAATGAATAGAAAACCTGTTGGTGCTATCGTCAGCTGGCTTTGCATGCTGGTTTAGAATATCAAAAAACCCGTATCAATGCTATAAAATTCTTATATATTGGGAAATGTTTCTCTTTGCCTGTTGGCATTTTAACTGTGCCTTGTCTGTCCATATGGAAGATGCGCTCTCTTTTATTTTTATTTGTTTCTGTTGTTGTAATATGGTTCTGTGGCTGGTTGCTGGCTTAAGCTGATAATTATTCCAGAAATGAAGTTGAAATATATCTCGCTGACAGGAGTTCAACTATGGTGTGGAGTTTGTGCATCTATTTGCATTTGATGACAGCGCATTAGGTGCACCTGTGGAAGATGCATTGGCATCTCTTGAAAAGTTGAAAAAAGAGTTTCCGTCCTTAATTGTCCAATCTACTCAAGGTGCGTTTGAAATGAGAATTGCATTTTAGGGTTTTGAAGTCAGTAATAAGCATGCTGTCTTGTTATCTTTCCTAAGCTTTGCGGTGGCTGATTAGGGAGTCAGTTGGACTAGTGATTTAGCTATGAATTAAATTTATTTTCAGTTAACCTTTCTACATGATACATTTTCTTGTAATATGGCTTAAAGGTTGTAAGTTTGTAATATTTCCTACTTGTGTATTTTCAGGTTCAAATTTTAATCTCAGCAGCAAAGAATATACACATGCTGTAGTGACAAGATTTCGATCATGTAGGTCCCTTTTCAAATTCCGTAATATCTGATTCTTTCCCACTTCCCCTTTTATGACTGCTGCTTGTTGGTATATTTTGCAGCTGAGGCCTTTGAGATATTCGTGGGTAGCACTGAATACAGAGATGTAAGAAGGCTACTCATACATGCTGCATATTTTTATGTCTTCAGTTCACCTCTTAAAGTATAGCTATCAAATGGCTATGGATGCTTTTTTGTCCTATCTTGAATATTGGACTCTGAAATTTATACTTCAATTGTTTTCAATATCCTGCAGCATTTTTTTTTCATTAAAAAAAAATCTCTTTTTTCTGATGTTATAGTTGAAGTTTTCAAAATGAAGTTTTGCAAACTGTTACTCCCGCTACCAAATATTGTTTGAACATGTAGATGCATGTTAATAATAGGATTTAATTTTAGAGCTTCTAAATTTGAATTGGCTTGAATATTACAATGGACATTTCTTGTCTTCATTCACTCAACATCTTTCAATTAGTCTCTATCTGTTGCACATATCTTTTGATGAAGAAATCAAACAGAAATAGACTGAACTTGGAAAGCAGGTGTGGAGGTCGAAATTCGAGCTGATCACCCGGAAAACACTTCCCATTCATTTCTCTGTTGATCCAGTGGGCAAGGAGGTTATGTAGTGATAGATCACTGTTTCTGTGATTTGTTTTCTTGCTCATAGATGCTGAGACATGAATGAAAGGGCATTTGTATATTGTATATAATTCTTGCAGAGGTCTAAAAGGGCTTTCCTACTCACTGTTTTGGTTTCTAGGAACAAGCATTCAGGTGATCCTTCTCATCATCATGATTTCACTTAACTTGTGCTTACTCGTTGCTCTTTCTGATTTCTTTTAATTATTCAGATTTTTATCAGTAGTCGCTTTAATTCCCTGTCTCTGTTACTTCTAGTTAGTCGAAATATGGAACATTTATGTTTCTTATTTAGCAACTTAAATCTAATTAGGACTAGGAATGACTCAAGCCTATAATATATATGCTGGCAGTCTCAGTTTCATGATGTAGTAATTATTCAAGTATTGTTTCCTTAAATCTACGAGTGTGAGGCTAGTAGTTTCTAACTTTCTTTATTTTCTCATACTTTTAGATCTGTTTTCAGTTTCGAAGTCCCTGAATTACCATGTTCAGCAGCCCAAACCCTGTAAACAACCATCTATAAGCTTTCCTTTGACTTGTCCTGCATCGTGTGACTTTTGGGCTAGAAATGTGATGGTTTGGATAAAGAGACTGGCTTCCTTGCCCCAGTCAAAATGTTGAATTTCTATATCTAGTGGCGGTTTCAGGCTGTCAAAATTCGTTTTTAGAGAGCAACACACCTGCGACCACTCAATCTTGGTCCGTCTGATAGGGTTAATGCCTCTCTGTTTTTCTCTGTTTTCATGCCATGCACCAGTGAGTGATTGGCTTCGCCAATCTTCCTGTGGGTGCATGTCATATGTCCAACTGTTGTATTAGACTTGTGCCCGCGAGCTGCTGCGGGTGATTTCTAAAATCTGTTTTTATTTAATTCTAAAATAATGAAAAATTATATTTTAAGGAATTTCAACGATCTTGTCAAATAATTATTTTGTCCACAAAAAATATTTGTTAAAACTCCAATGATCTAGATTTTGAGAAAAAAAGTATTTCTCATATTTATCTTTTATGGTAGTGCGTGGTGACTATGTAGCTGCGACCCCTTCTTCTTCTTCTTCTTCTTTCCTTTTTTTTTTTTTTTTTCCTCTCTCCTCTCATTGGTTTTCATGCCAAATTTCTTCTTCTCTTCCCTCCAAGCGCAGGATAGCACAAAAGGGTGTCATTTTTTTTATGTCAAAGTTTAATCTCGTTATTTCAAACCATAATTATAGTTTCATTTCACTAAAAAATTATTCATAAAACATGATATGCCGCGGGCTGGAATTTTTTTTTTATCGGTTAAAAAGAGAAGCGCTGGCAATGCAAACATGTTTTAAAAAGGTCAAAAAAAAAAAAAAACTTGGGGGCATAAACTTGATCGAGTAAAAAAGTAGGTGTAATTTGATCGGATAATAAAAAAACAAATAATTGTTGATACCTAAACTCTTTACCTTATTTTTTAAAATCATTTCAAAAACCAAAAAAAAATGTTTTTGATGTATTTACATTATTTCAACATCTTTACTTAGAATTTAAAATAAAAAATAGAGAAAAAAAAAACCGTTTAGTAATTTAATTGTAATTGTGAAAGGAAAATGATCAATTTGAAAATGAGGGATTTTCTCACCAAACAATCTAATTTTTAATTAAATGGTCCATGATTAATTCTCTTAATCAAAGGATTAATTTTTCTTTGCTTTGTCTCCAAGTTATCAAATGAATGGTAGAGATTCATTCTTGAAATTTATTGGTTAGTCGAAGTGCGCGTAAGCTGACCCAGACACCCACAGTTAAAAAAAAAAAAACTAGCCCAGCTACCACACCATCCAAGCTCGCCATCACTTATTCCTCATCAGCAGCTAACAACAAAAACAAAGTGTAGCTCAACTGGTCAGACCCCGAGTTTGCTCCCCAGAGGTCACTAGTTCGAGTGCCACAAATCTCAGGGTCATTGGAGGCTTACCTAGTCGTTAACTTCAGGGCTTCGGGAGATTAGTCGAAGTGCACGTAAGTTGACCTGGACACCCACGGTTACCAAAAAAAAAAAGAAGCTAGCCCAGCCACCACACCATCCAAGCTCGCCATCATTTATTCCTCACCAGCAACTAACAACAAAACCAAACTCATGACTTATAGAGCCTCTTTTCTCATCATCTTTCCCAGCATTTAATCCAAAAATAAAGAAAAATAGAAGGACCCAACAGCTCTTTACCCTTTCGATCTCAGCCTTCAACTAGCCACCAATCAATCTTTATTACCCCCCTCCTCTCTCATCATCTTTTTCAGCATTTAATCCAAAAATAAAGAAAAATAAAAGGACCAATAGCTCTTTACCTTTTTTTATCTTAGCCTTCAACCAACCACCAACCAATCTTCATTGCCCCCCCTCCCAAAACACACACACACAAACTGAAATACACCCTTTACATAGCTCCTTCTCTCTTTCAAACACCAAAGTCAGCCTTTACCCCTGACCAAAAATCAACACACCATAAACTTAAGACTAACCCTCAAATCACCAGTAATCCAAACCAAGCCTCCCACCAAAACCGATCCAGCTCTACCGTATGAGTATTTTATATGGAGAGATTGCACGTATCTATGAAAAGACTCATATGATAGTTATGTAAGTGATTCTTATATTTGATATCACTAAGTTATTTTATATAAGGAATGTTATGTTTTGATCCTAACTACAAGTTGTTCTAATCGAGGGTAACAAACAGGTAAATATTGGGTATAACATGAATTATATAAAAGTATTTGAGTGACCAAAAGAGAATTCATCACCCTAAGTAAATAAGAGAAAATATTCTACATGTTCTAAAATAGTATTGATTGTGAAATCATTGTGCAAGATAAAAAAAAAATTGAAAAGAGTTTCAAGTCTTATTCAAATGATTAATGATTATAATGTTAAGAACAAACATGATTTGACATATCTAAATCAGAGCATTCTTGATAAAATAATAATAATAATTACATTGAGAAGTTATTCAGTATAAGATTAAGTTAAACCACTTATGATTTTTTTAATATTTAGGGAATTATGATATGTTTGCTAGAAGATGCACTCGAACTTTAAATATAGATCAATCAATTATTGGTTTGATAATAAATTAAATCATTTCATTTTTTAATCCTATTTAATTAAGGATTATGTTTTATATTTGTGTCACCTTATTAGAAAACCGATGGATCACGCACATTAAAAACCATTGGTCGGAAATTAAACTAGTATAATTAATCAAGTGTGACTTGATTTTAAATAAGTTTTAGAAATTGGGGACTATAATGTAATTTATACATGGAATTACAATTCTAGATCTAGAAAAATCAAGTAAGGACTTGATTGCATAAATTTCTAAAACTATCCTGAAATAATATATGTAATATAATTTAGGAGGCAAATAAATATTTTATTATTTATAGGGATATTAGATTTTTCCTGTAAATAAAATGTTTAACCTCATATTTTGTAGTAAGAGTTGTATAGATGTTACATAACATATGTACAAAGATTTGAAACACAAAAGGAAAGAATTAACACTCAAATGCATAAAAATCCACCTCTTCTTAGGAGATTTCTCACATATGATTCATATGAATTACTGTTAGAGATTAAATACTTAAATAACTTATGTTTTTCGAGAACTCAGCCTTGAAGAAATTGATCAAACCTCAAAAGACAATATAATCTTCAAATAATTTTCTATTAAAACCCTAAACAACCCTCGATTTTCTAACAAGATTATGTTACTTTTAAAAAAAATAAAATTTATCATTTACACTACGTGTATGTATTTCGAGAAACTCAAAAATCAAAACATCTTAATAACTAGAATGAAAATAAAAAATATATATAATTTCTCAAATAATAATAATAATAATATTAATAATAATAATAATAAACCAATGAATTGGACTTGTCTTTATGCTGCACGATTCTTCAAGAATAGTATAAGAGAGTGCTTGGCAGTGTGGTAGCGGTTGCTTTTCAAATAACTTTTCATGCCGAAATGCATGCCAATGATATTTTTTTCATTTTTAAAAAATTATTTTTGATATCAGCACATCAAAACAATCCAAAACATGCAAACCATATTAAATTTTAGTAAAAAATTAAAAAAAATTAATTTTTTTGAAAACACGGTTTGCACCGCGTTCCAAACACATTCTTAAACTGTTAAAAGATTATATATTGCCATTGTTATTGCGGAGAGTTTTTAATTACTGTCCCATTTTGATTTTGTCAATAGCAACAGAAAAAATTTTAATGCCCTAAGATTAAATTGGTTTCTAAAATTAATTAACGTATCATTATATAAGAATCCTAGAGCGTTTTGAGTGCACAAAAGTCAAAGTTATCGAAACAAATTGACAATAGAAAGCCCTAAAAGATGAAACAATGCAAGTATTTGAAGGAGAAAAATGGTTTTTTTCACACTCGCGAGGCTGGAAAATGAACTTCTTGAATGCAAAAACAATATGATCCACAATAGTTTTATCACCAGAGAAGATTTTAAAGAGTTAAAGCAAGTAAATTCTTTTTGTTGCCAAAAACAATGTCTTTCTGTATCTCTTCAATACTGTTTCAATCTTTTGTTGTTGCTGTTTAAAGCAGGATTATAGCATATTCAAGAGTATAGTAAATGTTATGTGTCAGAATATTTTTTCCTTGTAAATATATTAAAATGATATTTTTTAGTGTTTTTTTAAATACTTTGATGTATTAATATTAAAATTAAATTTTAAAAATTAAAAACATATTATTTCAATATATTTTTAAATAATTATTTTTTAAAACAACCACGCATAATATCAAATAAGCATAAATTAATTGTTGATAAGGATTGCTTAACTCTCTTGACACCAAACTATGCTTCCACCTACCATGGCAGGGGCTAGTAAGTGGCTGAAAGGGCCTTAATAGGCAACTTGATTTTGTCTCATGTGTGTGTTGTACACGTACATACATCTCCAGTATTCCATTCGGTCAAGCTACTCAAATATTTCAAAGCTCCTTAGGCAGTCGCCCACACTAGGCCAAGGCACCTACAAGTCACAGCAGGTTGTGCTGAGTAATCAAGTTCAGCAATCAATGGTGTTAACTGTTCAAGCGTGCGTATATGAATTAGCAAATGAGTTTAACACCAAACTATGCTTCCACAAATTAGCAAAACCCTTTCGGGCACTGCTAGTTTACAAAATTCAGAGCATTTTCTACGATGTCTGCTCAGGAAAACTCAGTTTGAATTGTTACAGAACCACGAAGATCATCAACAATTGTAACTAGATGTAATGTTGTCAAATAAAATGCAAGAATAGCAAGAATAACGATAATGGTGTGCAAAATTACCATATAAAGTTTTCTTCAATACTTCCAAGAAAATAAATGTTAAGAAACTGGAGCAAGTACGAAAAATAAAGCAGCCATACCTACCAAAGCCTTGTCTTTCTCCATCTTCTCCATGGCTACCACAAGAAACCGATTCCCAACGCTCACCTACAAGTCTCCCATTACTGATGGTTGTACTACAGCTTCTAAATCACCACATATCTCAAGTCAAGATCTCTCTCCCCTTTATTTTTATTTATTTATTTTTTTTTTTAACAAAAGGTCTCTCCTTTACATCCCACAACCAAGAAAAACAGCAGAAACACGCAGAAAGAAACTTCTGCATCATAAATATTTTTATTCTAAGCAGTTGATACAGTCTACTTCACCATCGAAATGTTGCAAGTTGAGTCAGTAAAAGTAAATCAAGCATCTCAGATAATAGCGTATCGAGTCGGCAGAAGTAAATCAAGCATCCCAGATAATTCACATACTTAAACTATAAATTTAAAACGGATTTTGGCATTCGACAGCACAGTCACACCTACTTCACCATTCAAGCGCTGGATCAAGATTAGTACAAGCAAGGATCTCAGATATTTCAAATATTACAACTATAAATTAAAAACAGATTCTGGAACTTGACAGCACAGCTGCACAGGGAATGTTACGCTCCAATGGAAATCAAGTTTAACCATATGGTGTAACATATGATAGTTTTCAAAAGTTTTTATATAAACCAACAACATACACAAGCTGAATATTTCCCTGCTTTCTAAACTGGATGAGATGTTATTTTAAACACCACCGACCACCACCTCCTCTCCAGCTCTCCACTCTTTCTAAACCCAAGTCTAGAACAACCTTCACATGCATTTAAAAGAAGGGAAATTTGCACCAGATGATTACTGCCTTACATATTCTTCTTGCCATCTGATGGTGACGAAGTTTGGTCTATTGAATCCAACTGGTTCCGCAGGCTTTGATTATCCTCAAGCAAGTGATCATACTGTAGAAGTGACCCTTCAGATTGTTTTCTGAGAGCCTCTGCCTTGGCTTCCGCAGCCTCTGCCTCCTTTACTTTAGCCTCATATTCAGATTCTAGCTTTTTGACCTTACTCCTTAAAGTCTCAACCTCTTCTCCCAGACCTTTGCCCTCTCCATTTTTTCCATCTTCAAAACTTCGGTTTTGTTTCTTAGCAGCCTCCATTGCCTTCCTGAGTAAACGAAGTTCTCTAATGTAATGGTGTAACCTGTCTATCATCAATGAGAGGAATAGCAAGAAGCCTGCATGGAAATAACAATCATGTCAAAATCAAATTCTAACCTTTAACAATAATACCAGTCTGCACTTACTGAGAATCAGGCAAGCCGGCACTAAGGTTCTGAGCTTTATTAAGAGACCGGATCGGTTAAATATTACACCATTCCAACAAGATATAAGATTGTGGAAATGGCTTGCTATTGCACAGAACTCACAAGCAAATACTAACTCACACATGTACCATTTTCAGGACAAGCGAAATATCACACCATCCCAACAACATCTAAGATTGTAGAATAACTTGCCATTAAACTCACAAATGTACACTTTTTGGCGACTTGCATATATTATCAAGAAACATATTCTCTCTTCCAACAAAACTAACCCTCTTCTAGACTGTAACGAAGAGTGCAGTTACAATATTTACGCCACCTAATCAAAATAGAACCCACCACAACTGACTTTGCACATAATTCATTAGCTTGTAGTTGGCTTTGTCTAATTGCGGCCAAACTGAATTCCTACCGACACTGTAACACCTGATCCCAATGCCCAAAATACTGCAATGGATGATAAGGAAAGAGATAGTTGCTTCTCTATTATCCAAACTCAATCTCATCACAACAACAAAGTAAAATTCCATAAGACTCTCTCTCATTCAATTGCTTCCCAAAAAAACCACCAAAAAAAAATCCAAAATCCTCACTCCAAAAAAAAGAAAATCTTAGTTTAGGTAAACTTGCATAGAGTACAAAATAACATTATCTTAGCACCCCATTTTACCAGAAATCAAATAGCCCTCTTTCTTTTCTTCCTTTTTTTTTCTTTCCAAGAAGTGAATAAGAAGAATAAAAAAAGACACGATACCAGCAAATCAAAGAAAAGGAAAGAAGAAAGGAAGAATACCCAGAAGAGAGGCTTGGAGCAATTGCATGGCCATGAGAACCTCTTCAGTTGGATTAAGAGCGCCGGCTTCCATCTTACGGTTCTGCATATTCCCAATAGAGTAAACATTAGACAAGAGAAGAACTAAGATTGTCCCAGCAACAGTCTTGACGACAACGGGTCCCCTCCCTCGCTTGACTCGATCCAAACCCATGATCACGAACTTTCTTAACGGATTTCTGAATATCAGAGTTAAAATCACTCCCATCTCGGAAAAAATTGCGACGTACACCGGCTGAATCATCTTTCCCTGTCTTGCTCTGCTCCAGTCCACTGGGCTAGCAAAGAGTTTTAGCTGAGTCAGAGAGAGAGAATGAAGGGGAAATGGTTGTTTTGAGCTTGCCCTTTTTTCTGTCGTTGGGGGTCTTCACCGATGTGCTACTTTCTGCCTGCCAACTGCTGCCTTCTATTGACGTGTTTGATTTTGTATTTCAAAAAATATTTTTAAAAAAAATTAATTTTTTTAATTAATATATTTATATTTCTAAATTTTTTTTATGTGAATTAATTTTAAAAATAAAAAAATATTTTTTTAATATATTTTTTTAAAATTTAATAAATTAAATTAGGTGAGGCCCATCCACACTCCAAAATCCAAATTCATTAATTTGGATCTTATGAGCTTAATCCATTAATTAATCCTGTGATTCCGTTCATGGGATCCAAAATCGATATCATAATAAGTTTTTGGTCCAGATCCACCGTAAATTCTAATTATTTCAAGTGTACTTAAAAAAATTAATATATCATCTTCGATCATTTTCGGTTCGGTTTGGTTTTTATTAAAAAAAATAATTAAACCAATTTAAAAAAAACTGAAACCGGTTTTGGTTCGGTTCGGTTTTTTGGACAAAAACCGGTTCAAACCGGTTTGGCTCGGTTTTTTCCGGTTTTTTTTGTTTCGGTTCGGTTTTTTCAGTTTCATGCTTATAAAACCGAACCGAACCGGTCGGTTTTTTCAAAATTTTAATCGGTTTAATCGATTTTTTTTCACAGTTCGGTTTTTTCGGTTATTTTTTTTTCGATTTTCTCGGTTTAACCGGTTTTTCGGTGTTTTTGCTCACCCCTATTTCTTTTTTCAAGATAAAATGGTCACCAATCAAGTTTGTAGTTTTCCCCCTTTTTATTTATGTTGTTTAGGCATTAAATTTATTGATTTCAGCAATATTAACCTATATTCTATGTCTAACACAATTTTAAAAAAAAATAACTAGTTTTTTAATGAGTTTCTAAAGACTGTCTTGCTTGAAACCTTATTTATTTAATTTTATCGAAAAGTAAAAATATTTGAATTTTAATGTTAAATTTGGGTACCATGATGAAATTAGTTTTGGTAGTCTCGAAGGAAGGCATGGTGTGCTCTTTATACGATCTATAGCGTGATTTAATGCATAATTAAACTGAAAAAAATGTTGAGTGGTCATGCTCCATATGGAAAAAGGGAGCACCATATAAATCAAGAAAAAAAAAAGTGTGTGATTGTGTACAGCTAGAAAGAAAGAAAAGAGACGTTGGATGTATTTTTAGGGTTTGTGGCAACAAAAAACCAAAATAGAAGAGAGAAAAAAAAGAATTATGTGAAAAAAATAAAAAAGACGACAACTTGAACAATCTTCATTCAAGTTTTGATAAGCAACTAATTCATTGTTAGATCAAGCTGAAGTTTTTACTAAGTTATTAACATATATATTCTCATTTTGTATAGTTTGATTGAAGATTAGAGATATGTAAATCGATTTATTTATCACAAAAATATGATTTTTTATTTTAAGATTCTTCTTTATTCTTTCCTCTGGCTTTGAACTGAGTAACAAATTGGTTTCGAGAACCAGTTGATGCTTTGTGCTCAGTTAGGCTCAACCGCGGAGCAGTTTGCCAATTAGAATTGCGAGCTATGACCCCAAGAGGACCTCTTGCTCTTGATCTTTAATCAAGGGTTCTTTAGTGATTATGTATTCCAAGAATATGTTGTTATTGATAATGCATGTTGCGTCTTTTAGTCTAAACTAAGAAATAACACTTATGTATCCATTATTGTTATTAATAATAGTTTTTAGATAGACTACGTTCCCGTGATTTTTCTTCACATCAGGTTTTCCCATGTAAAATGTTGATGTTGATCTATTGTGATTTTTCACATAGTTTGTTAATTAGGAAAGATTATATTTGATTGTTTTGGTGTTTTTTATGCTTTCTTACCCAACAAGTAATATCAAAACTTTAAATTAATTGGAGTTGATTATCTTATGTAATTGATGGAGACTAATAAAAGTAGATTGATTAATTTAAATGGTTTTAATTATCATATATGGAAGGTGAAAATGAAAGACCTTTATAAGGCTATCATGAATCGATTATTTTCTTAATAAATCTGAAGGTAAAACTATATGCATCTTAATCCTTCTTAGATTTATATGTGTAAAATATGCAATCAATACTATCTATATATTCATTTTCTTAAACAATATTTTTTGAAAAAAAAACTAATTTACTTTGCTAAATAATATTCCATTTGAATATCAATTTTAAGAAGGCATTACAAAAAAACTAAGATTATATTTTCTAGTCAGGCCAAGATTATACAATGATAATAATATAATAAAAACAAAAAGTATTAGCTGTTAAGTTTGATTTGAAATTTCAAGTTGAGTTTCATTTTAAATTATTTTTTATATTAATTCATATAAATTATAAATTTGGATGACCTTTACCCTTACAAGTTAATATTATAAAAAAAACTAAATGACAGGGTTTTTTCACTTTAGCTCTAGACACAAATTATTATACATTGCGATACTGAAATTTACATGGGTATGGTTTGTAATTAAGAGGACCATGGGGGTGTTTTAGTATTTTCATGTTGTCTTTTTTATTTTTTATTTGAAAAGTTGTTGGCGCGTGTTCCACACGTCCCAGCAAGTGAGCGGTGCCTGCGATATTAAAGAGGTGCATGAGACGCTTCCTAGTGGTCAAATTTGACCACTCGTTGTCTATATAAATGCGTAGACGTGTCCTCTTTTACATGGTGCGACGCTTGTAAATAGATCATCATGGTTGGATTGTCGCTGATAATCGATTGTTTGTGTTTTTTTTTTTCTCTCTCTCCTGACAACTAAAATGCACAATTGTCCTCTGTTTCTTTGTTGTTTGCTTGGGTCTGACAGTCATACTTGATGTCAGACCCCGACACGGGCTGGTGACCATGTTTGGTGCCAGACCTAGGCACGAGTTTGCCAACGTTTCTAAACCCAGACACGGGTTTGACATGGCCCAGATCCAAAACTCTGGGGTTTGGCATGACTGTTAAATTCAGGTCCGAGTTTACCAAGATTGCCAAGGCACGGGTCTGGCATGACCCTAAACTCAGGGGCGGAGCTAGGATTATTTGTTAGGGGTGGCCAAAAATAATATAACAATATATAATATTTGTTTTAATTTATTATACATGAGTTGTAAAAAAAACCTGCATTATTTAGTTTTATTCAAATAACTTATTACAAATATATAATGACCTTTGTATAAGGTAAAAGGTTTGGAGCAATACCGAATTCAGTCAAAGCAATGAAGTTAATTCCATCTTCATGATGTATCCATCGCTTTAATGTTGTTGGTCTTTATACCTATCAAATATAAACATACAAAGTATAAAAGAAACATTAGCTAAAGCGAAGCATTATTTATGTTTGATAAACTTTGAAATAAAGTAAAAAATAATAAAGAATGATTCTTACATATTTATTTTAATTGTGCTCGTCGTTCTTTCATAGAATAGAAATCATCGATTATCATATCAATTGTGAATCTTTCAGCAATTTCTTTTTCTATGTAGACAATCAAATAATTTGCAAGAAAATCATCCTCCATCCGATTACGAAGTCTTGTTTTAACAATCTTTATCGCTGAGAAAGCTCGTTCAGTAGTTGCTGTCGAAACAGGAAGAGTCAAAATAAGCCGAATCAACCTGTCAACTAGTGGATAAATTGTTGATTTTCCTGTTTCAACCAGTCCTTGACATAAATCAGCAATCGATGACATGCTCTTTAACTTTGGATGATTGGGTACATCAAGCTCATAATGCTGCAACTGAAGTCTCAAATGAATTTTTTCTTGGTCAGAAAAATCTTGAGGATAGAACTTGTCAACAAGTAAGCATATATCTTCAACATTGAATAATTTATAGCTATTTCTAGGATCTAAAATTGTGCTCAAATTAAGAAGCTCGATTGCTTACTCATTGAATCTATTATTTAGCTCTTGCAATTGTTGATCAATGATAGCTGTAAATATATCAACTCGGTAGTGATGTTCAACTGTTACTGATTTTTGTTTA
>Ga0307518_10001959_pt1 | contig 15167 bp, 4 predicted proteins | sample 25_EM_MG_FD_203889 | JGI IMG/M metagenome (GOLD analysis project Ga0307518, IMG submission 203889) | Populus trichocarpa ectomycorrhiza microbial communities from riparian zone in the Pacific Northwest, United States - 25_EM | ecosystem: Host-associated > Plants > Roots > Unclassified | place...
CCAAATTTAAATGTGGACTTGAGATCGGGCTATTACCCATTAACAAAACTCTAAACATTAGGGTGTTTTCCCTGCAACAAATTGATATTATGTTGTATGGTGAGCTCACACTTAATACACCGCGGACCATTATACACCTAGTGTCATTTTTTTTAAATTTCATTCTTTTTTTAAAAAATTGAATGCCAATTTAAGTTAAATTGTTAATTAATAAAAAAAAGTAAAAGATAGAGGATTAAAATAAAAATGACAAATAAAATAGGTGACAATATCTATAGTTTGCAAAAAAATAAAGTTCAATTTAATCCTTATATTTTCTAATTTCTTTTTTTTAGTCATTTTGATTTTTAAAATTTTAATTTTGGTTCAAAATTTTATTTTCCTTATTTTTCAATCATTAGTTTGAGATGGGAGAGAAGAAGTCATCGAATTTTGGTGGTAAAGAGAAAATCTTAGTTGACATCAATTTAGGTCACAAAAAAAATCGATTGTGGTGTCAATAAATTTCATTCGATGAGAGAAGTCTCACCTAGGGTTATTTGGTCTTTTCATTGTCTAAAATGGTAGATTTAAGCTCATAACTGCCTTTTGATTTTGAGTTAACTTTTGATTTATGAACTGATTTTTGGATTATTTGAGGCACATATAAGTTTATTAAGTAATACTCTAAAAGGCATGGGGAAAGCACTGTAGCTTTCCCAATGCCTGTACTTATATATTATAATTATACTTATAATAATATAATAATAATAATATATACTAAAATATAGCTGTCTTTTTTTTTACTGTTTTTTTTTAATTTTTTTTTTGCTTTTTTCTTTGTGTTTTTTTCTTTTAATAATTTTTTTAATTTAGTTTGTTAATGTTATTTTTTTTATTTAGTTATCAGATTTTCATGACACGAATCCCGGGTTTAAAGGGTTAACCCAGAATTATTTTTTTCGACTTTTTTTCTTTTTAATTAATTTTTTTCATTTAGTTTAGTTTGTTAATATCAAATTTTTTTCTATTTAATTATCAGATTTTCATGACACTTACCCCCGGCTTAACAGATTAACCTGGTTTGACAGTTTAACCTAGTTAACCCATCAATGTTTTTTTCTATTTAGTTATCAAACTTTTATGACGCGAATCCCAGGTTTGACGGGTTAACCCAGTTAATTCAATTTTTTTTTCTTCATTAGTTTTTTTTCTTCCTGTTGGTTTTTTTTTCATTAATCTATTTAATTATCACACTTTTATGACACGACCTTGCAGCCAGACCCACATCCAAGGCTATTAGATCTGGTGTTGCAGTCAAACTCACTTAAACTTAGGTCATGTAAGTTTAATGTTATTATTAATATTATTTTTGGGTCAGGCGTTACAGTCAAACATAAAACTCTTGGATATAACTTTACAGAAAAACCTAACATTTTTAGATTTTAATTTTTTTTTAATTTTTATACAAAAAAATAGACCCGCGGCATCGCGCGGGTCATGTAATTAGTCAAGATGTATATTGTGTTTTGTAATTGTTTTAGGTCAAGAATAGGTTTGTGATTAAAAAAAAAACTGATTTTCTTACCCCCACTAAAGCTAGAATATGGGAAGAAGCAAGCAACGTGTCACAAAAAAATAGAGCTATTTCCAAATAAAAAATATAAGGACCCAAGTATGTTGGCCCTTCTCAAAATATGTTGGGCATGTGGGCATGACTTGCTAGGCCTAACAACACCTAATCTTTTTATTTTTATTTTTATTTGTTTTTAAATTTATAGCTTTTTTATATGTATTTTTTTTAATATGTATCTAAATTAATACCCTTCTCTTTAATGTTTTAGATCGTTTACTTAATCTTTTATAAATAACCGTTATTTGTTAATCATTTTGTATGTATTTAATATTTTGAAGATATTATTGTAATTCATATATAATTATTTTTATGTTTTATATAAATAAAATTTATTTTCATGATGTATTTATAAAAAATAAAAACTATTTGTTCTTTTTAAGAAAAAATAATCTTTAAGATAAAAAAAACATGTGCATTAAAGGGAAAAGTTAGGCTTGAGTATTATACTTATTTATCTTTTACTTTTAAAGAAATAATTATCCTTTTATTTTAGAATTTGATTACATTAGTACCTTTTTCTCAATTTACTTCATACATTCTAAGATTTAATTCCTTTGGCATAAACAACATCTTTACATTTATCAATTAAAAGAATCATGATACAGTTAAGCACGCTCGTAATATTATTCTATTTTTATACTATGTTAAAAATTAACTTGAGATCCTTATATACGATGTTATGTTAACAACTCTTTTTTGTATTTATTAACGCATATAATCATTGCTTTATTTCATTATATGCAAGCAATGACTTTTTTATTTATAATTATATTTTTTTTTTAATTTAAAAAAACATGTTAACAACACCTATAAATTCATTCTTTTGCGTTAGAAAAATAACTTATCCAATTAACGGTGAAGTGAGTCGAATAGACGTGTTAATATTGTTTTTGTATTTATTGACATAGATATTTCTTGGTTTATTTAATTAAATGCGTGCGTAATTCTTTTAATTTATAATTAATTTTTTTTATAAAAAAAAATGTTGGAAATTAAAGCTTTTGTATTCATTTTTTTGTTGAAAAAACAATTATCTGAATATCTAGTAACCATCTAAAAATAAAACAAAGTGCCTTAAGATTGTCTTGGTTTTATAAATATGCTTGCAAATTGGTGCATGCATGATGAATTGTTCATGATGCACATTTGCACGTGAGTGTTATATTTGTATCTGATTGTTTAAAAAATCACTCATATTGCCATAATTAAAGTTTTAATTTAAATAAGGGTTTGTATATTTTTAGAGATTATCCTCTGGAAAGTGGTTTCATTTTAAAAAATATTTTTTATGAAATATAAATTTCTAAAAAGTAAATTATTTCTTGATATTTGATAATGTCATGAAAAATAAATTGGAAAATACTTTCTAATATTTGGCTATATCATGAAAAATGAGTTAAAAAATAACTCATTAATGTTTTTTTTTTCAAGTTTATTAAAAGAATAAGACTAAATTTAATAGATAAAAAGGTTGAAAGGGGATGAAATTGAAAAAAATAATTCAATTTCATAAATAATTTAAATAAAATAAATAGTAATCAAAAGAACTTAAACCAAATTTGATAGATAAAAAATTTCAATTAAAAAAAAAGAGAAAAACAAGTAATAATCAAAATAACGAACACCAAAGTTGGTATAAAAGTCTAATTAAATCAAATTCTAAGGGATGAAATTGAAAAAAAATTCAAAACAAAAAAAATATAAAAATCAAAAGATGAAGAACCAATTTGATATAATTAACAAAATACAAGATATTTTTAAATTTTCTGCAACTCTTTGAAAGTGTTTTGGTTTAAAATAAAAATAAAAATATTTTTCTAAAAATAAATACAAATTTTTCTTTGATTAAAAAGTATTTTTTATTGATATTTTTTAATAGTATATAAAATAAATACACGGTAAATTTTAAAAAATAATTTTCAGTAAATTATTTAATTAATTCCTTACATCATTAAGCAGACTCTATTAAATTTCAAATCATTATAAAAACGACCTCAAAAGGATCTTCATTTGAACAGATTACATAAATTCTGGTGAGATGGCGGGCGAAAGAAGGCTCTTCGATCTATTGATAATCTCTTCGAGGAAGGAGTTGGTTAGCAGTTAGCGTCACACTTGGCCTAATTACCACTGCCGATTTTTAGCCAAATTGACCCTCGGCAACTGTCAATGCCGCGAACTAATAATCTTTGAATTTAGTTTCAATTTTACATAGTCTAAGTTGTTTCCATTTTTTTTTTTTAAAAATGAATAACTGATAACAATTTTTTCTTCTCTTCGCCTCGTGAGTTGAAGATTTAGGCTCCGTTTGAAATTGAAACTGTTTTATAAAAAAAATATATTTTTATATATTTTTAAATTATTTTCTTCTCCTGCAATTATGATCATGGACGTGTGCTTGATGAACCTGACCAAGAAAAAAATGTTAAAATAAATGTTTTTAGTGTACGATCATATACATTTGAGGCAAGAGTCAACACCTTGAAGCTTTGATCAGGACAGAAACCAAATTTCTAATCAAATAATGTCATCGATCTGAACAAAATTCAAAGTTCAATTACTTCACCACTGACTCCTATTACAATATAAAACCACAACACAATACTTCCAAAATCCACCAGAGTTCAGACCACCTAATATCCTCCTGTAAGCATCCTTGATCTCCTATACCCTTCCAACCTCTAGCCATATGGCGAAACGCGAGCAGGTAAGACCACTGGCCCCGGCTGCGGAGCGCCGATGCAGCGACGAAGAAGGGGCTTCTAAACACCATAAGAAACGAAGCAGAAAATGCGTCAAATGCTGTGTATTCGTCACAGCCATATTTGTCATTCTAGTCACAGCGATCATAGTTTTACGTTTCACTGTCTTTCGTGTCAAAGACCCTGTCATCACAATGAACAGTGTCACGATCACTAAGTTGGAGCTAAGCAATGGCACAACTCCCAAGCCAGGGGTGAACATAACCCTAATTGCAGATGTATCAGTTAAAAATCCCAACGTAGCATCATTCAAGTATAGCAACACCACCACAACCCTCTACTACGACAGGCAGATAGTTGGGGAGGCCAGAAACGGACCGGGCCATGCTAGGGCCAGACGGACCATGAGGATGAATGTTACTGTGGATATCATCCCAGACAGGATCATGTCAAACCCAAATCTGAATGCTGATATGAGCTCTGGGATATTGTCCATGACCACCTACACAAGAGTTCCAGGGAGGATGAAAATAGTGATTTTCAAGAGGAATATTGTTGTGAAAATGACCTGCAGCATGACACTTAATATTACGAGTCAGCAAATTCAGACACAGAAGTGCAAGCGGAAAGTTGATTTTTAGAGCATGGCATACCATTAATTGTTGCTTCTTGTATTTTAATACCTAGTGCAGATGTTTGGTTGTAGGAGACTGAGTGGACTGTGATCCATACATCTTTATCTTCCTAAGTGAAATATGAGCTCTATTTTTTTTTCCCTTTCTCCAAAAAACGATTCAGTCAAATGGATTTGAAGTGATTTTTGAGGTCTTTAATATTAAACCATCATCTACTCACGGGAAGAAACTTAATTACAAACATAAAACTGCCGGTGTTCGTAGGCTAGGTTAGTATATCTAATTTAATTTTTAATATTTTATAAATTATAGGTCTGATTTAAAAAAAATAAAATTGAACCGATATATCAAGTTAAACTAAATTTTGTGTGAATATTATAGATATCTATGGGTTGAACATATAAATTCCATTATTCATCGACAATTCTAAAAAATACTCTTTCAAAAGCATATAATTGTTTTTCTTTAATCACAATTAATATTACAATGTTTTTACAGTATTTCAAACATATAGTTATTACTAAACATAAAAAAATGACATATTTAAATATGAGATAAAAAATTAATTATATATATAAAGAAAAATGAAGAGTATAAGAAAAATAAAAAGAGAAGAAAAAAAAACATATTAAATGAGTTATGCGGATTTAATTGGATTAGGTAATTTTTAAAAATCGCATTCAACACTTAATATTTATTTATTTGGTTTTTTAATATATTATTATTTGTAATATCTACAAAACCAACTTTAATGGATTAAATTGGATCAAATATTACATATTAATCGGTTATTTTAAACATTGAAACTTTAAAATAGCCTCCGTTTTACTGGGGTAATTCCATCATGATGCTAATATGTAAGAAATGCGAAAAGGCAAGTGTTGTAATTTTTTAATAAATTATAATTTAGTTCCATTGTTTATATATATATATATATATATATATATATATATATATATATATATATATATATATATATATCGCATTCAAGTGTTGTAATTTTGTTAGTTATGTTAAAAAATAATATAAATTATATCATTTGATCTCACTTAACAGTTTAAACTTTTGGATTGAAATGGTTCTTTAACATGGTATCAGAGCCTTGATGACCAAGTGGTCTCGAGTTCGAATCTCACCATCCATATTTATTTGATAAAAAATTAAGCACAAAGTAATGTGGGCCTGTGTAAGTTTTTGGACTTTCACTTGAAGAAGTGTGTTAGAGAATAATATAAATCATATTCTGAGACCTCACCTAACAGTTTAAACTTTTAACAAGTTATTCCTAATTGTGGTTTATTCCAAAAAGCCAAAGTTTACTGTAAATTCTTTTTAAGATTTCTAAATTACCCCATTGAAATGTATTTTTAATTTTATATGTTGGAGGGGAGATTATAATATTTCATTAGACATGAAAGATATTTAGGAGGGGAAAAATCAAATTGTAATGAAAAAACAATAGAAGGGCTAAGTAGAGACTCGACATGCATTGAAACTCTCAAACAAAGGGATTGAGTAATTATTTCACTATATATAAAAAATTTATTCTTTTTTCCCCTCTTACATAGTTGTTATTAAAAGAACCCTTAATTGCGTGGACTTGGGCACTGATCAACCATGGCAAAGTGTTTTTCTTTCTTTCCTTTTCATTCCCCTTCGTATACACTATACAGCACGGGAAGAACAAGCCAACCCTGTGACAGCGTGACCTGTGGTAGACAACTTTTGTAGAGGTAAAAGGCACTAAAAACACAGCGTTTCAATCGCTAAACTAAGTTGGTTATGTGTTGACTCCGTTGAATATGACCATGTTTGGCATATATTGGACCACAGAGCTGCAAGAGTAGTGGTGAGACCCCTTACCCACAACCTATATTAATTAATTACTGATTTGTTTTTGAAAGAGGGCAAAAGGCACTGAAATTGCTAATTGAACACGCTCCTCGTTTTATTTTTGTTTATGCATATTGGACATTGATCTAACTCGAGGGCCATAATGAAAAAGAAAAAACTAAGATGACCAAAAAAAATCACTTTGGTTAGTAGAGGGAGGTTAGCATCAAGCATGCGAAGTTTGGAAACGATAAGGGCTTCAAGGAGAGTGGAAGCAAGAAATTTGCAATAGAGGACATTTGTCCATTTTCCAGTGACCAATAGAATTTGTTGCTTTGTCCAACTTATGCACGCCATCAAATCCCAAAATTGAATGAGTGCAAATAATCCATTTCATGTCATTTAAAGAAGTGGTCCATTTTTTGGATGATGACGATGGAGATATTTGTGCTCTTAAATAAAATCGCTTTATCTTTCGACCGCTTAACCTTTTTGGAGGGCCTTCTTCCTTTGTTACGCAAGTGCAGTTACGGCCGATTGGGGGTATTAATAGGGTTTTTATAACAACGTTTTAATTAGAGTTTTAAAAAAATTAATTTGTTTTTTTTTTTAGATTATTTTAATATGTTATATCAAAATAAATTTTAAAAAAATCAAAATATATATTATTTTAATATATTTTTAAATAAAACATATTATTACAGCACTCTTTAACTATATCAGATACAATTTTTCTTCGTAGGGCTCAGGCCCACTTTTATATCAATGACGAAAAAAAGTAACAAAAAAAGTCGTCCATTGAATCAGAATTTTTTGTTTTAACAATTCGCAAGTAGCACTCTTATTAATAAGTTCCATGAAGATAAGTTCCATGAAGATGGGTTTGGTGGTCAAAAATACTTTTTTTTTTAATCATGAATGCTGAGAGGTTTTTTTTTAATGCAATAGATAATACTTTCTCATCATCTCTCTTGCAAGGAAAGATTCACTTAGGCCACTGGATTTGAAGACTTACATGATTGTTAATTTTAGAATCTGTAAAATTAATCGAGGTACACGCAAGCTGATCCGAATATCCACATTAATAATAATAATAATAAAAGATTCAACTCTCTTGACGGCGCAATATTAACAAAAGCCAATGAAAGGTAACATTATCACTACATAAAATGTATTTTTAGTATTCTAAACATGATTATTTAAAAAACTTAAGAGGCAAATTATAAATTACAAAAAACACACCAAACAAATCTTGATTAGTCGGCCGCCCCAAGCTTAATTTTCTATCTCGCACATATATTTTCACTCTCTGTCTCTCTCTCTCTCTCTCAGACGGCTAGGACAACCCCTCTCTAATACATCCAGAACAACTCCTCTTTTATTTTCACTCTCTCTTATACTTTTCTATATCGCACGTATATTTTCTTTCTTCCCTACATTCTCTCATCTCTTATTTCCTCTCTCCCCCTCACGTAAAACACACACCTAAATATATTTTATTCCTAAGATGTCAATACTACACCACCAAAGCTCAAGAACAAAAAATCTATCTAAAGTAAGCACCACACTTCTCCACAAATAGTTTTCTATATATTCACACTTCTTTACCAATAACACAACAATCACCGTGCGCAACCTATGGTGATAAACCTCTCCACCAAATGATACCACTTCCATTTTTTTTTTTTTGGATTCGAGGAAACCCCACCTCCCGGAAAGCGTATTTTGTAGGTCCATGTAAGCGAGTAAAACCCCGGCTGTCTCAGGTTCTTACAAGAGGTGCAGCCATGATTCGAACTCGAGACCTGCTGTGCAGATCTCAAGCCCTTTGCCATCACATTACGCCCCTTGGGGACGATACCACTTCCATGTTTACAAGATATCCACAACTCCACACATTAAGTACTTGTAAACTATTGTACCCTGATCATCAAGTAATAAAAGAAGGTCATTTTTAGATGCTAATGCAAGCCAGTTCAAACCATTCAAGACCATAACAAATTCAAGCCACACAAGCTTATTTCTAGATAGAACTCATAATTTCTCTTACACTCTCTTGTTGTTTTCTTATTTTATGGGCATTATTTTTCATGTATATTTACCAACTTAAACATTAAAAGATCTCATGTTTTAATAGAAAACCTTTTTGTAGGAAAGTCTAGCCACCACAATATACGATACAGCCATAAAAAAACTCGTTCATGTTTGAAGTTTTCACGACTCTATGAATTTCATTTTTTTTAATCTAACTATACTAGCGAATGGGTATATATTGAGAAGTTTTGGTTCTTGATTGGATCCATATAGTTAGTCCTTTCTTATATGAAAAATCCTACTTTATTTTTAAATTATATGTGAGCATTTTTAAACAAAAGACAAAATGGGGAACTCAGTGGCATGGTTTGTGCATGCTCTGCTTGTTGTACCATGAGCTTTACTTAGAAACCCGTGAGGATATGACCATGGATAACTCCATTTGGGCTGAAACGCTCTTGTTGCTATTTCACATGGAGAACGTGACAAGTGCCACCATTATACAAACAACTAAAACAAATAAAAGGTCAGGCAGTAGCTCGAGTGGCTGAAGCACGTGGGGGTAACTGAGATCGCAAGTTTGATTCCTGCCATCGACGTGGATATTGTTGCATTGTGATCATACTTCTTAAATTCTGCTAGGGTTTTAAGCTAATATTTTTTTAAATTGAAACGATGTTTTTTAATAAAAAAATAAAAGTTAACAGGTTCTAATCGAGTTTTTAGTCGGGTTAATCGGGTTATTCCGGGTTTTATTTTTCTTTATTTTTTTTAAATCCGGCCCGGTTCCAACCCCGGATCGGCCGAGTCCTGGGTCGGCCCGCCGGGTCGAGTTTCAAAACTATGGCTGCGATAGACATATGACTCTTTTTTTTATTGGCCCCTTGGGTTATTTGACTCTTTCTTTATATCTTTTTTTTTTCAAATTTTATTTTTTAATATGGAGTTTTTATTGAATTTTATCATTCAGTATTGAGTTAAAAATAAATAAGTTTTGTGTTTTTTTTTATATAACAAAAAAAAAATTAATTCAATCCAATTAACTCTATAACCCGAATTATAAATCACGCAGGTTGATAATGGTGAACTTGATATGTTTCTTATTTTTTCCTTTAAACTTGTCTAATGAGTAAGGTTGACAACTCCTACTTTAATTTTAAACCATGAATAAATAAGGAGTTAAATTCAGATATTTCAAGGTTAACAATAATACTAAATAATTTTCTATGGTTTAGATATTTTTTTTTGTATATATATGTTTTTTAATTCAAGCCCCATTATAGTGCGAGTATCGTGCGACAATGCAAACTAGTTTATAAATAAATAAGTTGGCATGCTGGCCGGGTCAAAGGCTGAACAATCAAATCCCTTGTTTCTCGTTTAGATAGATAGCAAACCCAAAAGGTGAGGAGAGGAAAATTCCGAGACCATTCTAATATTTCAAATTGCTAAAAGGTAGTCGGAGGATCCTCCTAAGTTCTTTGGTAACTTCCAATATCACACTATCACAATTGGTTGGAAGTGGGAGACTTTCGTCACCTTGAAGTTTGGTAATGGATGGCATAAGAATATAAAACAAAGGAAAAAGTTTTTTCTAAATAAAAAGAGAGAGAAACATATGCTGGTGCTCGCTTTAAAATCAATTGAAACTGATAGTTCGATGCTAAAAAATATTGATCATTCAATTAAAAACAAAACTGATAATTATTATTATATTTTTTTATATAACTCGGGTGTCCGGATCAGCTTATACGCATCACAACTAATTTCCAGATCAACTGAATACCCTGCAAGTTTAATAAACATGTAAAATATTATGGGAATAACATGCATATACATAGAGGATCGAACCTGGATGGATGCAAAGGCAAATAATAATAATTATCAGTTTCGTTTTTAATTGAAATAATTATTGAAACAACATTAAATGTCCAGCTTCATGTCAGAAGAAAAAAAAAACACCTTGGCGGTTTTAGTTCGACAAGTAGAGCTGCTTGACGTCATCTCACACGAATCGAGTTAAGATATTACTCCCACTTACAGGAGGAATCATAAAAGAGGAAACAACTGTCCGTATTTAGTCCCTTTTGGTTGCTGTAAAGTTACTTATATGGAAAGTAAATTTTGAAAATTAAATTATTTTTATATGTTTTATAGCATTATAAATTGAAAAATAACTTTTTTTAAATTAATATTTTTTTAATATTTTCAAATTAAAAATATTTTAAAAAACAACTAAAACATATCTTCAAACACCACTAAAACGCTCAAAATTCCAAAGCATAAAGAAGGCCTCAAGCCCATGATATGATTTTCCTACTTACAAGCAAATTAAATGCCCCTCTCTGTTTCCAAACCCTGTATTAAATGCAGCAGCTGGACAATCCACCCACCTTCCCCCCAAAAAAATCTACCCTAATCCCCAGACCCTTCTATTCTCTCACCCCCCAAATGGACTCCCAATTCCTCTTTAAACCCAAATGTCCCCCGCCACCGTCACCACCTCCACTTCCCCTCCCTCTTCTAATTATCTCACCAACCTCGGCCTTGGCTATTCTATAGCCATAGCCCTTGGCTTTCTCGTCCTTGTCTCCACTATTCTCCTTGCTTCCTACATATGTTGTCGCGCCACCCGAAATCGCTCTCGTAACTCCAACAACAACAACAACAACAATTATTCAAACTCTACAGCTGATGGAATAATACTTCCTCGCATTATTTTCGTCGCTGAAGACGATGAAGAACAAGAACGTGATTTGGAAGGTGCTGCTGTTGGGCTCGACCAGGCTGTTATAAACTCGTACCCGAAATTCCAGTTTAGTAGAGATGGTGGGTTCTGTGAAAGAACCGATAATCTTAACAGTACTTGCTCGATCTGTTTGTGCGAGTATAAAGATTTGGAGATGTTAAGAATGATGCCTGAGTGCAGGCATTACTTTCACTCGCTCTGTCTTGATGCCTGGCTTAAGCTTAACGGGTCGTGTCCAGTCTGTCGGAACTCACCGTTGCCTACTCCGCTCTCTACACCATTGTCGGAGGTTGTGCCCTTATCGCAGTATGCAGAAGATCGGAGGAGGAGGTGATTTTAGCTTCATCTGATTTGGATGTGGAGTGGTGGGAAATGGAAATTGTAAATTCTTGGTGCGGGTATTGAGTAGGTATAGGGGGTTTTGTTGGATTTACTGATTTTGGATTGTTATAAAAAATGTCAGAATTGGTGTGGTATTATTTTCTTTCTCCGTAGTGTTATGTATTCGTGTTAAATCCAACTGCTGTTTGGTTGTTCTGCTCGCATTCCACCTCCAAGATAATCTCATCAACAAACCATTGCATGGGCAGTTTCAGACACCATCAACCTCAATTTCTCGTTTTTGCTAATCACAGATTTGCCTTGGAGCTTTTACTTCAATTTTCTTTTTCTTGAAGATTCATGAGTCATGGATGTGCAAGAATTTGGTAACCATAAAGCATAGATAAGTCTCGAAATAATAATAAATTATATATATATATATATATATAAAAAGAGGTTAACTTGTAGCATTTAGAGATGTATTAATTCCTTGTATGATCGTGTGGCCATATGAAGAAAATGTCATTCTCAAGATACACAGATAAGAAAGTGAAGTCCATCCAACGCAATTACTGACTTAAATAACGTATAATGACTAAGGCGGTTTGGGCTAAACTATTTAAAATTATTATTTTTAGATTGTTTCGACGGTTGATGCTAAATTGATTTTAAAAATAAAAAAAAAAAATTTAATATTTTTAAATGGAAAGAATTTTAAAAAATAACTGCTTTTATAATATTAAACGATTGCCGCTGCCACTACTATCCCGCATCCATTTTAGTTTTAGTTTTAGTTTTCCAAGTACAAATCGAACCTTTTCTTGCTCTACACTTCTACCTGCTTGACTTGCTGCTTCTGTTTATTTTTTTTTAAATAATAAAAAAATTAAAAAATTGAGGCCAGCCAACTGTAACTAATTGTACTATTGGGCAGTGGCCCATTTCTCCTCAGAAGCTTGTTTTATCCTGCAGGCGTTACAGTGAAGACGTTATTGCAAGAAAACTGGAAGCTTTAAGGGAACGAGATTGACCCAACAAGTAATGTGCAATGTCCATGATCAAATCCTAGGATGCAAGCTATCTCTGAATAGGATGGAAATATTAAAATACACTGAGCACATATAAAGTAGACTACCTCAGGAAATATTACCAAGAGGCCCAGAACTCAATAAGATTAGAAAATACAACTTCGATCTGCCTCAGATCTCAAAATCTTCCAATCTTAATATTTTAGCAGATTTTTATCCAATTAAATTATATGGCGTCTAGTCAAACTTATCTCCCCCCCACCCTCCCCCTTGCCTCTCCAAGCCAATAGTTTTCATTCGGCTTCAAAGTTTCAGGTATCCTTGATATATCCCTCGTTCTTTTCTTTTTCTTTCCTATTTCATAACTGCTTGGAAGTCTTTGTTTGATGAATTATTGATACTAATATCATTGCTTGAGAGCAATTTTGGTATCCTCGCATCTGATTTCTATTAGCATGTTGTTCATGATCAGACACATGTTTTGTTAGAGTAGCTTCTGCTGTTTTTCTTGGCAGTGACTAGTTTCCGATTTCGAGGTTTCCTTTAGACAGATGACCAAACCTAACATTTCAGTGAAGCCAGGAAGATGGGGTGGGGTTCGCAGGCCAATCTTTATTCTTGGTATTTTAGCTCTCTTGGTCTCTATTGCTACTTTGTCCAAATTCTACTCTATTAGATCTCTTTTTATTTCTGATACGTTCTGCAGTCATGTTAATATTGAGTATCAAGGCGGATTTCAGAGTGAACCAGGCATAGCTGTCGAAACTATTGTTAGCAAGATCCAGAAAGAAATGAATGAGATGAGAGATATGCCAATAGACTCTTCGTCAGCAGAAACAATAGTGTCAAGATACAGTGCTTTTCTTGCTGATATTTTGGGACTTATTGAGTCATTACAGACAACTGGAAATCCCCAGGAAAACAGTGAAATCAGAGCTGTCCATCCTCTAGCAGGACGAAAACAACAGTCGGATGAACCTGCAAAGTTCTTTCTGATTGAAGAGATCCGCAAGTATGTAAGGATCAAACCCAACCGTTTAGGCAAACAGAACTTCATGGGAGCTAATGGAACGTTCACGAGCATTGGCCATGCTTGTTTTGCAATGAAGAAAGATATTGAAGAATATATGGATTATGATGTAGGTGAAATCTGCAAAGATGATTGGAAGCTAGCTCAAAAGCTGATGGTTCATGGATGCGATCCGTTACCGAGGAGGAGGTGCTTTGCAAGGGCCCCGCAGCTATACATCAAGCCATTCCCCATCAACGAGTCCATGTGGAAGCTTCCTGACAATCGAAATGTCCGGTGGAGCCAGTACAGATGCAAAAACTTCACTTGCCTAGCTAGCAATACAACTCGCAAGGGATTCTTTAAGTGTGCAGATTGCTTCAATCTGTCGGACCATGAATTGCCAAGGTGGATCAAACAAGTGATTTCTGACCCCGAGATGAATCTTACAGCAGATTTTCTGATACCTGAAGTGCTAAACATCAAACTAGGAGAGATCAGAATAGGATTGGATTTCAGTGTAGGAACTGGGACTTTTGCAGCAAGAATGAGAGAGTTTAATGTCACAATAGTCTCAGCAACCATTAATCTTGGTGCCCCTTTTAACGAAATGATTGCACTTCGGGGACTTGTACCTCTATACTTGACTATAAATCAACGGCTTCCATTCTTTGATAATACCCTGGATTTGTTACACACCACAAGGTTTCTTGATGGATGGATAGATTTTGTGCTCCTGGATTTTATACTGTACGATTGGGATAGGGTCTTGAGGCCAGGAGGTTTGCTTTGGATCGACAGCTTTTTCTGTTTGAAAGAGGACTTGGATGATTATTTGGAAGCCTTTAAGATGCTGAGGTACAGGAGGCATAAATGGATTGTTGTTCCAAAGCTGGACAAGGATGATCGGGAAGTTTTCTTCTCTGCTGTGCTAGAGAAGCCGCCAAGACCATTTCGTTAATAACACGCGCAGGCGCGTGTGCATACACGACAAAGCCGAGATTTCTTTGTTTTTGGGGCTCGGTTGCTCCACTCTCCCTGGCTTCAATCTTGAGTCCTTGCTCAAAAATCAGTGCCTCGTCGTTGGCTTTAAATAATTGATGATATATTATTTAGGATATTACATTTATGCTTTTCCTGTTAATTTAGTTATCTTCACATTTTATGATTGGTTATAGACAGTTGAAAACCCTGTAAACGATTTTACCACTTGAGACCTGTTTGTTTCATGAGTTAACAAA
>Ga0307518_10001960_pt1 | contig 15163 bp, 11 predicted proteins | sample 25_EM_MG_FD_203889 | JGI IMG/M metagenome (GOLD analysis project Ga0307518, IMG submission 203889) | Populus trichocarpa ectomycorrhiza microbial communities from riparian zone in the Pacific Northwest, United States - 25_EM | ecosystem: Host-associated > Plants > Roots > Unclassified | place...
GTATGACATGGGGATGCACCATGGCTGGGCCCTATCTCAGCTGGTCATGTAGCACAGCTGATTGTCAGCTTCGTCTGTCCATGTTGTATGGGACAATGCAGGTGCATTATGTGGATCTTGTAGACTTGTTGATGAACAATGACTGAGGCACAAACAAATACAAACTATGCATTATGTAAGTAAGTATAACATAAACTATACACTAGTCTGGGCATACTTTTCACAGCATACAATCAATGCCTAGGAGCCTGGACAATATCCATTGCAATGGTATTGTTGAGAAAGTAAGTGCTTAGTCATCACTAGCACGTGACTTCTCAGGAGCCTTGACACATGATGTGTCTGGACTCTTTCTCTTCCATGTGATTGTCAAAGTCACATGACCGGTTATCAGAGAGTACCGACTAACCGGAGTCATATCTCTTATCTATGACAAGGTCATGATAAGGAGATAACATTCCTTCTTGAACATTCTTGTGGGTTGATCTAGACCGTTTCTTATCTCTTATCTCACGTATGACTCACTGTGGACTTCTTCGAGGTTCTACGAGCTTCCACAGAACTACTATGTTAGGAAGGTACTTATCTATCGTCCATTTATGGACTCTTAGGAAACACTCCACTTTACATGGTCTGTGCGCAGCTCAGACGTATAAGTACCCTTACGCTACTTGGAGTGCTGTAGAGTTTTTCCTTCTTACGATTTACTCTCTGTTCTATCCAAGAACTATCAAACCACCTTCGGTTATCATACTTCAAGTTTGAACCTTCTACTCAAGTGAGTTAAGACTTCATTGTCATTTGTGTAGAGCCCGCTGCGCTGTGTCCACATTCTCCATATTGTGGACATTGCCTCCCGATAGGTTATGAGCCCCATCTAGGTGACCTCCTGTGACGTCGTTATTCTCGTCGGCCAACGAGAAGATGGATAGGAACGCCAAAGACAGGTTCACTTGGAGACTATTTCTTTGTGTCATGCAGTTCTTACTTGCCGGACAAGGAGTACAGCTTTTGTTGTATCCTCATCCCATCATATCCGCAGAGCTATGCTTTGCTGCTTTCTTGATTGCCTTCTTTACTTTAGTCGTGAACATGAATCAGACTCCGGAAGGACGTCGGTTCATTGTACAGGCTAGTACTGGAGATAGTCAGGGTCGATGGACAGTAACCCTTGAGCGGGAACGCTTTATGCGTTCTAATCAGGAACTGTCTCTCATCGAGCGTCAGGCTGCTGAAGCTCGAAGGAGGATTGAAGGTCCTATTAGAGTTCCAACGATGTCAGAGTATCTAGAGCAACGTCAACGAGACCGTCATGACAAGTTCTACTCTGTTCATCCTAGGAGCGGTTTGCAATTACCCCCTCCACGCTATTATGATTATGCTCGTCTTGCAGCTAATGAGGCCCTCGTTCTTGATAGCGATGGAATTCCCTATGGTGGAAACCCTCCTGCATACGATAGACTTGAGCTAGCTGAGAGACCGGGTATTACTGCTTCTAATATTGTTCAGTCTTTGCCTTCCCCTGGTCATACTAGCGGCGAGTTTATAGGCTTGACTGACAATTCTAATAGATCCTATTCAATTTGTTATCAGGTAATACCTTCTACTCCTCCTCCCTCTTACATTGACTCTACGCAACAAGAACAAGATGTCGTCGTCTACCCCCGTTCCCAGTTTGGACACCGTTCTCACTGAAGAAGCTCTGAATCGTCTGTGGGAACCCGTCTGCACGTCAGTACAGCGGGAAGAGCTGCTGTGGCCGCTCTTTTTCGATCCCATTCGGACACCTCGCCGAACCCCTCAGCGCTCGGCGACTCCCAGCTGTTCCGTTCCAACAACTAGAGGCAATCCCTCTACCAGTATGAACTTGTATACGCCTACTCGTTCTACTCGGGATACCCCTGCTCCGGAGATTTTCGTTCCACAGCAGTATAAAAGGGAGACCTCTATCCTTTCTACCGATTCTCGCTTCGATCCAAACAATCATTTACATGATCCGCTCTTGGATCCACGGTACCTATCGTTCCTTTTCAGGACGGTTTACGAACGTGTCCGGAACCCAACACCAAACTTTCCCTCCTGTATAGTCATCCCTGTGGAGAGGCTCATTTACTGTCCCTGGTTTGAGCATCCAGATCCCACAGTTCATCTTGAGGACTATACTGTCCACTGCAACATCAACGAGGTTTATGTTCAGGCAACACCTTATGGGATGGACCATCGCGGATGTATCCTCGGATACAGTCCTACCCCCATCGACCTTTTTCCCTCTGGCCAGGGAGATATGTTTTCTCTCTTCTTCTTGAAAGAAGACATCGTTTACCCTTGGCTATGGAGTGCAGGTCTACAAGTTGCCAAAAACAAATCCCATTTTAGAACAGCATGGATTAGAGGAGAGATAGATTACGGGCAGGAATTTCCTGGGAGATTTTTCCGTGCCCTCTCATCTATCCAGTTAAAGTTTGCTAAATTCATCATTGACATTTCAGACTATGTCATTAACCTGGCAGCAAGAAAATTTGCTATATGCAATAGAGATGCGCTTGCGTCTTACCTCGCCTTGGGTGTCGATGAACACGGTGACTGGGTTCTTAGCCAAGATTTTTGGCAATACTTTACAGACACTCGCGGCCCCAACATACCCCATGCCTCTTTCCTCTCCCATACCTTACGTTCGAGATGCGTATGAGTACTTGGTTATTATTCCTCTTCATCCTCGCTTTCATCATCGCTTTGATTTTACTTCTTTTCAGACTCTTTTACTCTTTTGTACCACGACTAGTCCTGAGGACTATGCTCAGCTTCAACTTTCCTCTTACATCCCTTTTGTACGAATACCTTTGGAGATTCAAGTTGCCAGTTATATCAAGTATCCTTTTACTTCATGTGTGCTGAAGTCTTTTTCCTACTATTCAAATAGTTTTGCGGAGATGATTGGTAGCTCTACGGAGTTCCCTAATCCACATTACTGTTTTGAGCTAGACTTCGAGAGCGCTGAAGAATTGGATTGGCAACATTCCCAAGGATATCGAGGAGTCGAGTACTTGTCAAAAGAGGGTCAGAAAAAAGAGAATCGACGAAATCGAACAAGTATGCGACGATTTCAACGGAGAGCAGAGAATAGAGAAAGGCATAAAAAGGGACTATTACAACCGCGTCGTGCCTCTGGGACTCACAACGGGAAACATTGTATACGACAACCTCTTCGACAACCTTCACCTCCTTTATGACAATGGATAAATCCTCAAAACCATGGTTCTATTCCAAATGGAGAAAATATGTTTGCTGACCTATTCTTCTTTTCTTTGCTCTAGAATGTCTACAAAGGATCTCTCTACCTATGTCCCGATTTTCGATGGAACCAACTACAAGGAGTGGTATGACAAGTTGGAAGCGTTTGCTATGGCGATGAAGTGCCATGGTCCTATGACCGAAGATCAACCCACTGACGCTGCAGCTCTTGCTGCCTTCAACATAATCGACCAACAAATGTGAGGGATGATACGTCTTCGCCTTGGAGCTACGTATCAGTCTCATGTCAAAGCCACTGCCAAGTTAACTTTGGCAGCACTGAAAACAGCCTTTGGCACTCCTGGACGAGTTGGAGCTCTCGTAGAGATGCGTTCAATGTTTCAGCACCGCATGAAACCCAACTCTAATCCAGTTCATGAGGCTAATAACCTCATTCAGTGCACGGCCCGGCTTTCTACAGCCAGCTTTGCCCTCGCAGACGGTCTAATCGCGTTAGCCATCTTAATGGCATTACCCTCGGACTTGGAGACACTTGTCTCAACACTTTTCTCTACGCTCGACGATGCTGGTTTTACTGTGGCAGAGATTACTGCTCAAATCAATTGCGAGTATATGCGTAGGCAAGCCTCTCGTGGCAGGTCCACGATCTCTTTACAGGATCATATTTCAGAGGGAACTTCTTTCGCTGCTGAGTATCAAGGACCTGATGCCACTCTTGTGTCGCGTCTTACAAATGTCAAACCTGCAGTCCGTCCCTCTTACCAAGGGGGAGGTAATCGAGGAAAAGGCAAGCAGCCTGTTCACGAAGGACAACGCAATCAGTACCCGCGTTGTGTCTTTCAGGGATGCCGCCAGAACCATTTCCCAGCTGAGTTTTGTCCCTTTGGTCGTCAGAGAATTTTCTATGACCAAGCGGGCAAGCAAATCTGCTGCCAACCACAAGCCGTCTCTCCTCCCGCTGGAGGATCAAGTAACAACAATCACGGAGGATCTGGTCGTGGTCGCGGAGGAAAACGAGGTCGTGGAAAGGGTCATGGTCGTGGAGGTGGAACTCACGTTGTCTTCGATGAGTCCCTCCAGTATTATGACCAACCTGACTATGAGGAGTTTCAGGATTATACAGCCATGATGGTCAATCAACCCACCACCTCTGGGATTTCCGAGGTTCCCGTATCTCCAACTGCTGAGCTTGATGCCCAGTTGGATGAGTATAATGCGGAGAGGCCTATGGCTCCTTACTCTGAGGAGGCCATACGGGCAATGTGGGCAGACGAGTCAATGGGGCCTTCTAGTTTTGATGATATCATCGATACCTATGAGGAACAGGCCACCTATGACTTTGATCGTACCTGTGCGTTAATCCATATCCCTAGCAATCCAGAATCTGATGAAGTCCCCTCATTCTCCCATCCAGAAACTACGGTTTCTCGGAGTAATTGGGAAGAGATAGAGGATGAGGACTTTGTACGATTAGTAACTCAGGACGATGTCTTATGTCCACAAAGTTCTTTGTTTCTGCGATTCTGGAATCATCAGGGACATTACCCTTTCATGAACGAGGATGGAACTATTTGACTCAACAAAATGAGCTCTGAGGTATTTTTCCTCAGTCGGACCTTTGACACTGGTCATGCCGAGTTTCAAAGGAACTTTCGAGTTCCACGCGCTCTTATTGTTGGATGGTCCTTCTTAGGTTTTCCTGCCGAGGTTCACTTCTATGGTGGAGAAATAGAGTGTGAAGAGTGTCTTACTTCACACCCTCGCTTTTTCTTTAGGCGATATCCACACAGTGAATCCGATGAAGCCATTCAAATGGCTTTAGATATTTCAAGGAGAAATCGCTCCCCGCCAAATCGCCCAACAGAGATATCACTACCTTCGTTCCTGACGAATCGAGACGCTGAGTGTATTCTTTGTCATTCTTCATGCACCTCCACTCTCTGTTTAGATTGTGGACGGAAACAAAAAGATGGAAGTACGCTGATCCTTTTGGATTCAGGCGCATCGCAACATTGTACTCCTCATTTCAAGGATTTTATTTCCTATAAGCCGTATGGAGAGTCGAAGTTCTCGACTACTGCGGATAAAGATACTTTTGTGGAGAAGCTTGGTCTTGGGACCATACTTATGCTTCACCACAGCAAGATCATTCGACTTACGGATGTTGAGTATTGTCCATCTGTTGCATGTCGACTGATTTCTACTGGGCAGCTTATTGGAAGAGGTTATTCCTTAAGCACCACTGCCTCTGGCACGAAGCTTTTTGCTCCTAATGGCAACTTATACTTGCGGTCGGATCCAATAGCAAGTGTAGGGCCTCTTCACTATGTCTGTGTACTTTTGCAGTTCATAGATGAAAAGGTACAAGTCATTAGTTCGAAGAAAGATGAGTATCTTCTTTGGCATCATCGAATGGGTCACCCCTCGAAGAATGCCATTAAACATTTGCATAGTGCAACTAGGAATTTTAAAGCTGTTGCTATTCCTACCGACCTAGCTCCCTGTTCAGGATGTGCCACCGGGAAGATGGCCGAGAAGCCTTTCACCCTCTCTCATTCCCGTGCCACAAAACCCCTGGAACTTATCCACTCTGATCTTTGCGAGTTTCCCACTCTGTCCTATTATCATTGCCGCTACGTGGCGACTTTTATTGATGATTTCTCTGCCTTTGCATGCATTTATCCTCTTGCTGCAAAGTCCGATACTTTCCGCGTCTTTCAGGAGTATAAAGCCTGGGCTGAGAATTCACTCAGTGCGAAGCTCCTTCGATTGCGTTCGGATCGTGGGGGAGAATTTAGGACGAATGAGTTTTCTGCCTTCATGCGCCAGTCGGGCATAGAGCAGCAGTTTTCTTTGCCTGATACTCCTCAGCAGAATGGTCATGCAGAACGTTTCAATAGGACTATGGTGGAGAAGGAAGAAGCTATGCGACACTCTGCTTGTCTTCCTCTGAATCTATGGCAACATGCTCTGGAGACTTCCGTCCATGTATATAACCGCCAACCCTTTCACAGATCTAATTGGAAAACCCCTATGGAGTTATGGAAAGGCAAAGCACCGGATGTTTCTTACTTCCGTGTCTTTGGTTCCCTTGCTTATGTCTTTATCAAAAAGGACCAACACAATAAACTCGAACCAAAATCTCATCCTATGATATTTCTAGGCTACGAATCTGGATCAAAAGCATATAGGTTTCTAGATGAAGGAAGAATCGTCGTATCTGCGAATGCAGTATTCGATGAAACTATCTTTCCCCGATGTGCAAAAAGGATCGAAGCACCACGCCAAAATGAAGTTAGCCGTGAAGACCACGATGAAGAGGATCATGAACGTGATCTGGAGGTCGCTCCTTCAGGCATTAGTAGTGAATCAAATATTCCCTACCCATCCATATACAATCCGCCACAATCTAGTGCGCAGGAACAAATTGAGCCTCCAGTTATACCTTCTGGAACTCGTACTCATTCTACTAGGATTCCACCATCGGTCAAGGGAACTACTGTTACCCCAAAACTGAGTATGGAGAATGTAAGGTTTAAACCATATCCTGATCCATCCTTCCCTAGACATTCAGGTCGTGTTAGAGTCATACCGACTAGACCCGAGAACGTTTATGGTGAGAATGTGCATCCTGTAGAGGCTGAGAAACTCGCCGAAGCAGAGAGTAAAGCACAGGAGGATCCAATGACCTTAGGATTTGGGACTCATGGAGAGAGTCATGACCTTGTGGATTTACATCGCCTACATCACGAGTTTGGTTCAGATTTCCTGAACTTCTTGATGGCAAAGGCTGAACCACTTACTCCACGGATTCCAGTACAGTATAGGGATATCTTGAGATTACCAGCCAATGAGAAAAAGGCTTGGGATAGTGCCTGTCAAGACAAGATAGATGCACTTTGGAAGCGCCAAGTCTGGACGCTTACCAACCTTCCTCCTAATCGTAAACTGGTTAAGTGTCGCTGGGTTTTTGCCATAAAATCTGACGGTCGTAAACGAGCACGTCTAGTGGCAAAAGGTTTTTCACAGAAATACGGAGTGGATTACGAAGACGTTTTCTCACCCGTAGCAAGATTCGAATCTGTTCGAATTATTCTTGCCCTGGCTGCGCAGAATGCTTGGACCCTACAAGCTCTGGACGTTAAAACTGCCTTCCTGTATGGTAACCTCGAAGAGGAGATCTACATGGAACAGCCAGAAGGCTTCGTCAAGAAGGGAAGAGACGAGAGAAAGGTTTACCGCCTCTTGAAAGCTCTTTATGGTTTGAAGCAAGCCACTTTAGCGTGGAATATCGAACTTCACAAGTCCCTTCAAAGACTAGGCTTCAACCGCGTCGTTTCTGATGCTGGAATTTATGTTCACCAGGGAGTTACTGGGAACAAAAAGGTCAAAGTGCTACTCATCCTGATCATCTATGTTGATGATGTTCTCTTTACTGGCTCTGACCAGAAATATCTTGGGATGATGAAGGAGAAGTTTATGAAGGTCTGGGAATGCCGCGACCTTGGGGCTGCAAAAGAATACCTTGGAATGGAAATCCAGCGAAACCCATCGACAGGTTCTTTAATCGTTGATCAGGTGAAGTACCTGGACAAAATTCTCAAGCGTTTCGATATGCAAGATTGTAATCCTGCAAATACCCCACTCCCAGAGAAATACAATCCAGTAGCAAGTACCAGAGAGTCTAACTCCAAGCTACGTTCACAGTATCAATCTGTCATTGGATCTCTTCTCTATTTAATGCTTGGAACGAGACCTGACATCGCGTTTGCGGTGATCAAAATGTCTCAGTTCTCTGCGAGTCCAACAGAGGATCATCTTAATCATGCCAAGTATATCTTTCGCTACCTTCAAGCGAATAGAGAATGTGGCATTGAGTTTAAAAGGGATACCTCGTTGCGAGTGGAAGGGTATGTCGATGCCGATTGGGCTTGAGACAGAAATGACCGGAAATCCTGTACAGGTTTTACCGTGTTGTTTAATACCTCTCCAGTTTCCTGGGTTAGCTGGAAACAGAAGACCGTTGCCACTTCAGTGACTGAAGCTGAGTATATGGCACTTTCTGACGCTGCGAAACAGATATGTTGGATCAAGTCGTTACTTGAGGAGTTGTCTTTTGACATTCCACCCGTCGTACTCTACGAGGACAATATGGGTTCCATATTTCTGGCGCAAAATCCCACGCAAGAAAGACGAACAAAACATATCGATATTCGTCACCACTTTATTCGTGAATGCATTCAAGAAAGAAAGGTCATTCAATTACGACATATATCTACTGACAAACAGTTGGCAGATGTCTTTACTAAAGCCCTTGGCAAAGTCAAGTTCCTGGGTTTTAAGAGTTTTCTAGTCACCAACTTGACACGTATCAAGTCTGGGGGAGTGTTGAGAAAGTAAGTGCTTAGTCATCACTAGCATGTGACTTCTCAGGAGCCTTGACACATGATGTGTCTGGACTCTTTCTCTTCCATGTGATTGTCAAAGTCACATGACCGGTTATCAGAGAGTACTGACTAACCGGAGTCATATCTCTTATCTATGACAAGGTCATGATAAGGAGATAACATTCCTTCTTGAACATTCTTGTGGGTTGATCTAGACCGTTTCTTACCTCTTATCTCACGTATGACTCACTGTGGACTTCTTCGAGGTTCTACGAGCTTCCACAGAACTACTATGTTAGGAAGGTACTTATCTATCGTCCATTTATGGACTCTTAGGAAACACTCTACTTTACATGGTCTGTGTGCAGCTCAGACGTATAAGTACCCTTACGCTACTTGGAGTGCTGTAGAGTTTTTCCTTCTTACGATTTACTCTCTGTTCTATCCAAGAACTATCAAACCACCTTCAGTTATCATACTTCAAGTTTGAACCTTCTACTCAAGTGAGTTAAGACTTCATTGTCATTTGTGTAGAGCCCGCTGCGCTGTGTCCACGTTCTCCATATTGTGGACATTGCCTCCCGATAGGTATGTCGTCAATGGTGCTTCAAGGGGACAAATCCCATGCATCCGTAGTACAGACACCCCAATCTGAGTCACATGAAGCCAAGACCAGCACACTGGGCGAGCTCGAGCATCCACCAGTCGACGCGAGCGCCCTCCCACCCGCCACTCTCGCATTCGCACAAAGCATGTTCGATGCCGCGCGACAAGGTAATGCCGAGCACCTCCTCGCAGCCATCAATGCAGGGCTCCCTGCAAATCTGACGAACGACCAAGGTGAGGATCACTATAACACAATGCACCGCATACAGTAGTTCTATTTGCATGACTACGAACCGCACCCCATTGAACGACGAGTACTAGTGATAAACGCTGAGCCTATCTGTGTGTACGAAATGACAGGCAACACCCTTCTCATGCTCGCTGCCTATTTCAACCATCCCGCACTGGTTTCGGGACTGCTAGCTCGGCATGCGGACCCTAACAGACTCAATGATCGTGGACAGTCCCCGCTCGCAGGGGCGGTGTTCAAGGGGTACGAGGACGTCGTGCGCGTTCTCTTCCATGGTGGCGCAGGTCCATCACTAGGGAGACCGAGTGCAGTAGAGACGGCGGTGATGTTTGGGAGGAAGGGGGTCTTGGAGATACTGGGCATCCAGGAGGAAGAGGCAGCGCGGTTGGCGGCGAGTGTTCCTATCGGGCCGGGGGCGGCTGTGCAGGCCCGGCAGAAAGCGGGAGGTTCGTGAGGAGAGGTGCAACGGGGTTATTTGGGAAAGAAGCATCGTATGCGGTATTGCGGGCCTGATACGAATCACATAGCAAATGACGAATCGGGTAAGCTTCATATTCACATGGTGATATCTTCCGGATGGCATCGAAGGGCAACCCTCTGAGTATTACCTGTGCATAAGGTGCATCTCTCTTGATTCCTCAAGGACACGTGCAATGAACCCAGGAAGGTGTCCCACTCTGGCTGTGTGAGGGGATGCTCAAGGCGCCACCACCTTATGGTCGCTCTACCATTAACTTCTTGTTCGACGTGACAGTCGCCCGGATCCATACCAGGTAATACTAGTACTTCAGATGGTAGGCTTCGCAGTCGACCGGGGCCCTAGAAACGGTATCCTTGAATACGAATGGGCAACGATATTTCAGAGAGCGATAAGCACGCACCATGCGCCTTCCTGCATGAAAAAGAAGATTTGCGCGATGGAGATCACTTGTATCCAAGGCGAGAATCAAAGGATCAGTAGTATCGATACGAGTCCTAAAATGTTACCACCTTCTACAATACTTACAGTGATGGTGATCCAGCACCGTTGCAGTTGGTTGAATAAGATCTCGCGGGGTCGTTCTGGTCAAGCGTGTACCCACATATCCCACTCGGTCATCCAGCTGTGAACGATACAGGTCCCCCCCCCCCTCCATAGTCCAGGCATTACACTGCCTATCGTGTGGTAGAACTGCGTGGAGGGGCAGCCATTGATAATTTGATGCCAAGTACCAGAACCTGTGGCGTACGCTGAGCAGGCCACGAGTTGCTTCCCTAGTTTTCCCCTGTGTATCAGGAACGCATTTCAAAAATGGTGGTATTATAGTTGGTTCCTCTTGGAGGATGTTTTAAGCACATGATTCAGACTTTCGGACCTGGTTTCTCTCCGCCGTGGTTCTGTGTTCTGTCAAGAGTGGATGGACGTAGGATGGAAATATGTGGTGCGATGACGACAACGGCCTTCTCGGCAGTGAGTAAAATCACGGCAAACGAAGCAGGTATGACCTATCGCGGGAGACTAATAGTGTTAAGGAGTAGACTCCCCGATGACGATGTTTGAGGGGAATACGTATATGCAAAGGGCTGGTTTCATTCGCACCCGCAGTAAATACTTCGCTTCTTTGCAGCCATTCACGAAAGATAGGGCTTGCGAGACCGTCGGGTTGTGGAAGGGAGACCTTGACGCTTTCACAGTGCGGGCATCAAGATCGGCGTGAAGGGGGATTGTGACATGGTGGGTGAACGCCGTCGTACATTGTACATGGCTAGCGACGGTCATTGAGAGTTTAACTCCACTGTAGTAACGATGAACGTTCCCTGAAGCCGTCATGGATGTTGAAGTGGAGTCGATGACAGTTCTGTCCATGGATAATGGTGCCGATGGGAATCACAATTGTACTGCAGAAGCCAATCACTCTTGTCGCTACATGGCTTGGGGATGTGCCCTCATTCGAAAGCGAGAACAGGAGTGGCGTATCGGTACCGTGTGTGCTCCCCTGACAAGATGGTCAAGAGGGACGCTGATATGGATACGCTATTGCTAGGTGTCAAGGTGGCGACGTCCAAGATTGACGTCGAGTGTACCCAAGTGAGGTTCGTGTTTCATGCTGGGGGAAAACACATTAGCAGAGCGATCCGCATTTGGCTCGGGGTACTGTCGGAGATATCGTCTCCGGATCTTTCGAGGAATGAGCGGAGACACCGTGCTTATGATGGCTGCGGAGGAGAATCCAATGAGCGAAGGATAGTCCGAGTCGGAATGGTGTCCGCCAACTTCTCGGCAGCAGTCGACTACCCCAGACTGAACCCTGTTTGCCGATCACGTCAAAAACGAACTCGAAAAAAACGTCGGATCGCATGGGGAAACCCTCCAAGATGAATAAATACTCGATCCCCAGTCCCGCTCCCCCCCTGCCATGCCTGCCTCTCTCATCTCCTTTCGTTTCCGTCCCCGCACGAAACAACTCCCTCCCTCCGACGAGGACGACAGCGACCTCTCCTCTCCAGAACACCCTGTTGGCCCTCGCAAGTCGTCCGACAAGCTCATCCGCGGGCATGCGACTACCGCGGACGCGCTCCGTGGACACATCGTCAGGTAAGTCTCTCGAATGCCTTCATTCACCGTCTCACGCGTCTTCTCTTCCCAGCCTCCCAAAGCCCACTCACCCCACCGCGGCCCCTCGTCCCGCTGCTTCGGGAAGACAGCCGCCCTCCTCTGCACCTCCGTCCTCGGACAGCGACGCCACGTCTGCGAACAACACAAGCACCCACGCCAATGTCGCCTGTAACATCACCCCCGCCCATCCCACTACGCCCCCTAGTACCAACAGTAATACCATCACACACAAGAAATCGACCCTCATCCGCCGCGTTACCTCCAAACTTCACATCTCCATACCCTCAAAATCACAACCCCATCTCTCCGTAGCCGTCTCTTCTCCCGCTCCCCGCTCCCCGCAATCACCCCCCGCGCTGCCCAACTCCCGCCAACCACGCAGACGCCACTCATTCCTTCCCCCGCAGCCACCCACCCTGCCAAATAGCTTTGTCTCACGAGAACATCGCGAAGCTGCACTACGCGAGCGCGGCCTCCTACCTCCACGCAAAGACCTGAGCGAGCAGGAGCGCGAGCGCGATGCGAGATTACCCGTCGTGACGCTCCCTCGCTCATCTGCTCCTGACCCGAATGTCAGCGTGGCAAGCAAAAGTCTGGCAGAGAAGATCCGGGAGGAGTGGATCGCTCTCAATCAGAACACCGACACCGACCACGTTCTCCCAGCCTATTCCCCAGATGACACGCATACATTCGCGTCTACACTACCTCCTGCAACGCCCAATGCTGTGGATGTGGACCCTGCAATCAAGCCTCCACCTGGACAGGTCATTCTGGACCTGGCACCCAAATCTGCAGTGTCTCAGGAACAGACCTTTGCGCCTCCACAACAGGCAGCTGCATCTGTGCCACACATCACAGCATCTCGACCCTCGTGCTCGACCTCGCTCCCGCGTCTCTCGACATCTCTCGACGTTCTCCCAGAGGAAGATGACTTTGAAGGGCCGTTCACTCCTGTGCCGACTGTGCCCCCACCCGGAGTGCACGTTGCAGAGGCAGAGAGTCGCGCCATGACGCAACCAGGCATCGTCATCTCGACTTCTGTGGACCCATCTAGGCAAGAGGGACACGACAGCCCGATAAAGACAATGGTCGAGGGCATGTTTGATGCTGCATGTCTATCTCCGTTGTCCTGTCATGGCAGTGGCTTGCTGGATGTTCCGCCCGACCCACACTCACCGCGTTCAGGGGCACTAGATGAACAGCGCGAAGATTTGACTCGTCCCTCTGTTTCCTCACTTCCACCACGCAGACATACCACCGATACTTGCGATCGACCTGCTCCATACCCTCCCGTCACCATATCTCGCTACCAGCCCTCACTCTCCCCCACGACTTCGTCGCTCTCTCGAGGTCGGTCCGCTCTGGGCAAGGTATCCTCGTTTTCCAATCTCCGTCGTTCTGTTTCCACCAGTTTCCGCTCGATCAGCACCGCGTCTCCCCTATCTACTGCACTCTCCCGGCGCTCTACCGAGACAGGAGCAGACGAGGTAGAAGTGAAGATCAGGACACCCGTCAGCCCGACGATGCATAATCGCGCGAGTCTATGGTCCGAGATGCGTGCCATCGAGGATCCCGAATGCAGGCGGTTGTGCGAGATGGCATTCTTGGACTGATACTGATCCGTCAAATCTTTTTTTTCTTGGTCTGGGGTTAGCGGTTGAATTTTTTTTTAACCATGCGCCCGCTACACATTCATTGCCATCCTGACATTTTTCACGCTCTGTACGTCGATGCTCTTTTCATTTCACTCCAATTCGCAACTGGCATCTCTCACGTCACTTCACCAATTGCATTCTTCCATTACTCGCTCGTTTTGCTATCCTCCTTGTCGAGGATATATCCTAATATCCCAGTCTTGATACGTTGCACTGTGCAATTATAATATTAATTGCGATCCGCCGCTTTGTGCTCGGGCCAGAACTGCTGTGGGGATTTACATACATACCCGGAGTGTCAGTCAAGGTTTGATCAACGCGTTTTGTTGTGGTATTCGAATGCCGGCATACATATAACAACTTTGATATGTAGCGCGGATGGGTTTAGGTAACGCGAACACCCTGTCTCGACGTGACAACCATGATTCATTAAATGTTACTGGATGCCATCAAAGTGAGTTCTCGCTTCCTCGACGTTCACCCATGGTAACAGTCATATGTACAACCCGGACATTCCAAGTTCCGAGTTGATCCCTTGTCTCCGACGGTCGAGGCCGCACTGCATTCCGTTAGGCTTTAGCTGTTGGCTTCTATGATAGCAAAGCTATCAGATACAAGCACCGAGTTATGTACATAGCGCGCTGAGAAGATCCGGGCCGCCAAGGAAAAAGTTAAATCAGTGGCACTCTTCTGATACGTATGATGTCGCCCTCAGTGTCGCCTGCTCCCTAAATGTAAGTACAATAAGCACACAAAAAGCTAGCCGTGCAACGTTGGGCGACGCCTGCTGGCAGCCTGCTGCAGGGCTTTTGACAGTCCGCAAGGCTTTGGAGGGTGTGTATGTCGTCATCTTTTTGGTTCCGCCACTGTCGTGGGTCGCGTCAGACAGTCAGTAGCATGGGACGACATGATGTGAGACAACAGGCAGGGTTAGCGACGCACTTCTTTGTGTATTTTGTAGTATTCACTTGGCTAGTCGACACAAAAAGTTTTTGGAATGGATGGGCAACACGATAGACATCGTGATTGCCGCAGTCCAAGGATTAGTGGCGTGTAAATATCCGAATCAGCGTTGCCTCGTGCTATTGACGCCCATGACTGGTGCCTCGAAAAACGAGTACCGTTCGTCGAAGTATTGCGAAGGAAAGCGCCAGCGTCTGGTGAAAATGTATGTACATAAGTAGTAAGTTCGGCGCCTAAATCGAGACGAATCCCATCTACACACCTACCCGCACGTGTAGTTTAGCCCCCGCGCACGCCGAGGATTGGCAACAACATGCGGCAGACCGGAGGTTGCGGTGATGACGACTCGAACCCCGAGGCAATGCAACGTTCCCGGCGGCACTATCGATCCCAACCGGTAACTTATCGTAACTAGTGCGCACACGACAACGTCGTGGCATTGGTAATTGGATTC
>Ga0307518_10001961_pt1 | contig 15162 bp, 18 predicted proteins | sample 25_EM_MG_FD_203889 | JGI IMG/M metagenome (GOLD analysis project Ga0307518, IMG submission 203889) | Populus trichocarpa ectomycorrhiza microbial communities from riparian zone in the Pacific Northwest, United States - 25_EM | ecosystem: Host-associated > Plants > Roots > Unclassified | place...
ATGCCATTCACATTTTCATCCTACCTTTACCAGCTCAAAGATAACGAATTGTTGCTGACCATCCAGGCTACGCTTATAGCTCAATATCAGGAGAGGAAAAAATCGGATGCGGAAGTGTTCATCGGCTCAGACGCATTTAAGGTATGTGATTATTTGACATATGGCCCATGCCCCCAGTTCTCATTGTGAATTTTAGGACATTTTGAAAGACCGTCTTTGAGCTTGTTTATTGTCACCAAACTTGACTGCATATAGTGACGGTCTTCCAGAGAATATTTTAGTGAGTACGTATAACAAATCATGCACTGATTCTAACACCGTTGCACACTAGGCCTTCGCATTGAAGAACTTGTCGACGTTTAAGATTCCTTCGGAAGCGGTTGAAGACCCAGAAATGATGTGCATCATTGACAGTCTCATCAAAGAAGTCCTCACACAGCAGAGGTCTGGGATGAAACAAAAGGTGTGTTAGCGCTTCCAACTTATGTGACAGTCTACTGATCAAGTTCGTTGCAGTTGATAGCAAGCATCAAATCAAAGGCGCATATCTCAAACCTTTCAAAGTCTTTGGCGCCAACTGGTCACTATGAGACTACGACAAATCACTGGGCACAGTTTGCTTTTTTGGTAAGTGTAACGCGCTGCTTATCTGTGACATTTAATTGAAAAATGTAGCGGAAATCCCTTTTGACATTCACCGAACTTGTTGACGAAGGTGCAGCTACTGTGTCTTCAAGGAGGAGGAGATCTGCTGTGATCGACGAAGATGAAAGTGCGGCGCAACCAGAGCAAGACATTGCTACGCGGGCCTGGGTTTCCACTGAATTTTGGGACTATGTTGACCACCTCCTTTCGGACATCAGAGCAGATGCATCAAAGGAGGCAACTTCTGATGCTTGTAAGAAATGTCTCAAGTCGTGAGTCCACTTCTTGGTGTATTTAACTTGTGGCACAATTACTCTTAGCTTCTTCACTATATGCCTGCAGGCCAATATGAAGCTTTATCCTGGAACTACCTCGCATCCTGCTACCCCTGCCTATGACAAAGTCACGATCGGATGGCAAAAGGTGATTCATAACAAACTTATCTGGTAAATTGGTGCCCATCTCATCGCCATATAACTCCTGTCCTTTTCACGAATGCTCCATTTTAATTACAATTTAATACTACTCAATGTTTCTATGTACCGTGCAATCACATCAGTTTGACCATGCAACTTGTATGAGAGCATTGATATAATAGTATTCGTGTTGCTATTCGTGTTGCATATGGAATGGTATAGTATTTACAATGATAGGCATCTATCCTAGTGGTACACTCACCACAATATGTTTGTTATGCTAGACCACACGAGACCCTTACTCTAACGACTGCCTGATCTCGGGACTGAGAATCGTCGGTCCCTCGCTCTAACGATTGTCTGACCTTAGAAGTTGGTTTTGGACAATGGATGTGCCGCGGGATACAGAGGTCAATGATTGGATGTCTGAATGTAAGATGATTGCTCCTCATGTTAACACCGGCTGACATGTATAGTTTACCGGGTGCATTGGTTGAGGGCAAAAGCATTGCAAGACAGGTGGGATGAAGAGGTAAAACTATTGACATGTGAAGCCACCTGGACAAGACAATTTCTTTTGTATAGGGAAACACTTTGGAGAGATCAAAAGGAGGAGGCTAATATGAGTGGAGAGATGGGGAGAGCATGCTATGCAGCAAAGCAATGTCAAATGTATGGTAGACTTGGTTGTGTATGATTGGCATTGACCATCGGCATCAAATACCACTATATGGTATGCAAAGAGGACATATTTAAAATGGATCATTGAGTGGCTGTTAGTGGAGAAAACAAGGTGCAACTGCAAGGTATTTATGGGGTGCATACCTTGGAATGAATGGATGATGGAATGGGAGGGTCATGAACAGTGGCATGTAGATTTGCTGGTAGCCGAAATGGAAAAGCCATGTACCAGCAGCAATTGAATGCCATGCATGCACACCCTTCAGCCAATATGTAAATATAAATCTGCCAAGGGAAGAGGTGCAATCATGGGCCTACTGGCCGTGGTCCTTGTAGTTCCACGACTGCTGGCATTGATAAAAATCAACTACTGCAGCTAGAAACCATTGTGTGCCGGTGCAACAGCTAGCTATAACCTATGTGCCATAGTTCACTGCATCAATCATGCTGTTGTGTAGCAGCATGTCAGGATGCTTCCAGCAGTGTGTGCCGCAATGATGATGATGCCAAATTGTTGATTGTGCCGGAATGATGACTGTGCCGGAATGATGACTGTGCCAGAATGATGACTGTGCCAGAATGATGACTGTGCCGGAATGATGAATGTGCCAAACGGTTGATTGTGCCAGAGGGCTGACTCTGCCGCAATGTTGAGCCAGAATGGTGATTGTGCTGAAATGATGATTGTGCCACAGTGTTGGCTCGGCCACAATGTTGCCTGTGCCAGAGGGTTGAGTGTGCTGGAGTGTTGACTGGGCTGGACTAATGATGGTGCCGAAGGGTTGATTGTGCTGATGGAGTGTTGATTGTGCCAGCCTGTTGACTGCCGAAATGTGGATCCTGCTGGAGTGTTCACTGTGCCACAAGGTTGATTGTGCCAGAGTATTGATTGTGCTGGCCTGTCAACATTATGGCAGAGTCAACACTGTGGCACAATCAACCCTCTGGCATAGTCAATGTTATGGCAGAGTCAACAATGTGGCACTGTCAAGACCGGTTCTCCTCAACGATCTTACTAGGAGGACCAGGATTGCAGGGGAAGTCAAGTCTGGGTCATACGGACGAAGTCCGGGCACTAGGGAAGCACTGGGAGTAAGTCCAGGTTTTGTGGAGTAAGTCCGGACCGTGGGAAAGTGGACCAGAGTAGCGCAGCTTGTCCGGACAAAGGACATCCCAGAGGTGGGATAAGTCCTAAGGGGTCTAGCGTTGAGTCTGGGACAGAGGTGGCTTTTGCCCTTGTGCGAGTAGGAGACTTGCTAGGAGTGGACATAGGACCAAGGGGACAAGATAGGACAGAGACCGGAGTTGGCCGGAGTTCAGGAGTTCAGGTGAACAGATGGATTAGAAGAGCATAGTGGGTAGTACAGAGGGAGGAGTATCTTAGTCAAGATTTGATCTAAGGATCTACTAGGCCAGAGTTTGGTAGTTTATATAGTAAAGAGACTAGAGGTGAGTATATACGGTGACAAGTAAACACCTTAGTTGGGACAAGGGATAGAGCAGAAGCAGACAGAAAAATAAACCAGAGCGGAAGCAGACATGGAGAACTAGGATTACAGGGACAACGGAGGAAAAGCAGGGACAAGGGAACTAGGCCAGAACAGGACAGGTAAGGGTCAGAGGTGGACTTAACTAATGTTAAGTCCAGAGCGATGTCCAGGACTGGAGGAAGTGGAACCGGAGGAAGTGGAACCGGAGGAAGTGCAAGAGCGGAGGGAGGGCGGAGTAGCCGGAGGAAGGTCTGGAGTTGGACATGGAAATGCCCTAAGCCTTTGGTGGACCTAACAGAGGAAGCAGAGCAGGAGCAGGAGCAGAACTGAGCCGGAGTTGGATATACCAGCCGGAGTTGGGCTATGTTGCAGACCAGACAAAGGGAGTGGCTGGACTGAAACCAGAGTAGCAACTAATGGTAGGTACAGGTCCAACACGGAGGAGTTAGACTGCGGATCTGTCTGCAGGAAGACAGGTGTTAGTCCTGAGGGTGGAGATGGACGTAGGGACCGGAGTTGAGCTGGAGTGCAGCTATGGGGCTGGAGATGACCGGACTAGATCCAGAGTTGCATCTATGCCTAAGGAGAGGTCAGGCGGACCAAGGTTAGACCGGAGTTGCGACTGGGAAAAGTATGGATATGACAGGCACAATCAACCCTCCGGCACAATCACCATTCTGGCTCAACATTGTGGCAGAGTCAACCCTGTGGCACAATCAACCATTCAGCACATTCATCATTCCAGCACAGTCAACAGTTCGGCACAATCAACAATTTGGCACTATCATCATTGTGGCACACATTGCCGGAAGCATCGTAAAGTGGGGCCAAGGGTGCAAAACTCACCTGTTGGGCACAAAATTGTGTGTTTGCATTGACAGGAATAGTGTGTACGCACCACAAACCATGCCAATTGAGGCCCTCCCTGAGCACACACAGTCGAGAGATCGTTTTGGATGAGCTGTTGAGGTGTTGGGGGCAGGTGAGAGGTAAGAGGATGGTAATGAGTTGAATAGCAGAAGGATAAGAGTTAGTAATATGTTGCTGACTAATATATGTAGCTAGGGTCACATTACCAAAGAACCGCAATACACTTAGGTTGGGGTGTAGACAGATTAGGGACAAACATTGCCAAAGAAACACGGTACATACACTTGATATATGGTAAATAAATAAATAAATTGTTGACTAATATACGTAGCTAGGGTCACTGCGGGACTCACAGTTTCCATATGCTCTCGACCATGCCTAAAGCCAAGTGGAGGTTTCATCGGGCACAAAAGCTGTCATTTTGCCCAGATTGTGGGAAGAGATTTGCAAATGAGACGTGCATCCTTCAACACATGAATCAACCCTCAAGTGGGTGTGGTTTGTGGATGAATAGTAGCTTACCACACTTTGCTCCAGCACCTCAGAAAAGTGGAATACGCTCTCTGGCCACAATGTACCATCCACCTGACTCTAATTACTCCGCATTTCCTGAAGCTGAAGATGCACATGTTTCGGATGGATTTGGAAGGGATGAAGATATTGCACACAATCCAGTTGATGAACATTAGCCTGATACTCCTGGCCCAGTTGTGGACACTCATCCAAACACCCCCTCAACATTGGACTGTGTGAACAGAATCACATGACTTAGGGAGCAATATTGTAGCCAAGAGCATGTACTGTTTACAACTCCACCAAAGCTTAGTGTCATTTTCTATGTGTCTGGCAGTGCGCTTTGCGCACTGCTGTTAGGGTTAGTTATGGAAAGGGTTTTTGGAGTCACTGTATCTGGGGGGAACAATGTTCATGGACCAGTTTTCCAAGACCAGTATTCAAGCTTCCGGAAGGAAAATCTATATTATCCTTTCGCTTCCTGGGTAGACTGGCAATTGGCATCATGGCTCCTGTGCTCACATCTTAGCATGGCCGCCATTGACAGTTTTTTATCCTTGGAACTAGTACGGCTGATTTTCTTCTATTCTTATTTGAAGCTAACTCATATCCCAGATCAAGCAGCTACCTATATCCTTTCGATCAGCAAAGGAGCTATGGCTCTGTGCAGAAATGTTACTGTCGGGTCCCCACTGGAAATCACACAACCTTCACACCCAAGTCCCTATCAAGCGCAAAGCTGTCCTTTACTATCGCAACCCCATCGAATGTCTACAGTCTCTACTCAGTCACCCCTTGCTTGCATCCCACATTTCCTTTGTCCCACAGAAAGTATGGGCGTCGTCTGTGCGGATTATTCATATCTATGAGGAATGGATGTCAGGTGATCATGCTTGGAACCTGCAGGCAAGTTGTCCATTACTAGCCCTTGGCTTTTTCTGACTTGACAAAGGATCAGATCCCAAATGGTGCAACACTTCTTGGCATTGTGTTGTCCTCCAACAAAACTGACATTTCAGTGATGACTGGAAACAGGATGGTGCATCCGTTACTCCTCAGTCTCGCCAACATCGATGCCAACATCCATAGTAAGGGATCCTTGCATGCACATCTCCTCCTTGCACTATTACCCTTCACTTCCTTCATCCATCTGAAAATGTGTGTCCGAAGCCTCTTATCAGACCGCCTTGTCCATGAGAGCCTTGATTTCATGCTGAAGCCCCTCAAGGTTGCTGCCACCATTGGGATCATGATGAGTGATCCTGTTGGTAACTTGCGTTATTGTTTTACCCCTCTTGTTGCATATATCGCTGATACACCCAAGCAGTGTTTACTAGCTGGTGTTAGTCCTCAAGCTTCGCCAGTGTCGACTGCAACATACAAGCAGTTTGGAGACCCTTATCCCCATCCCCCATGCACAGCTGCTATAACTCTTGATGCCATCAAAGCTGCCTGTGAGGAAGCTAACCCTGATGATTTTGAAGACTTTGTCAAAGCTGCTAAGCACCATGTCCTCAATGGCATACATGAACCGTTTTTTAGGAACTGGCTGCTTGCTGATCCTTCGAAGTTCCTCACACCAGAGGTCCTGCACCTTTTCCATCAACTATTCTAGGACCACGATTTACAATGGTGCATTGCTGCTCTTGGACTGGATGAAACCAACTATCGATTTTCCTTGATTCAAACACCCAATAGATATTGCTCACTTGAAGAGGGTATATTGAAGCTGAAGCAGGTGACCAGTCGTGATCACCTTTCCGCAAAAAGATACACTATTGGGGCTATTGCAGGCGCTGTGCCCCCGAAGTTCTTGACGGCCATCAGTGCGCTCCTTGATTTCCACTACCTCACTCAGATGCCCTGGTTTGATGACAACACTTTAGCCAGTGTTGAAGCAGCACTGCGCACATTTCATGCGAACAAGTCCACTATTATCGCTGCTGGGGCCAGACAGGGGAGCAATGGGCCTCTCAAGCACTGGGAGATTCCCAAGCTCGAGCTGCTGCAGAATGTTGTTGCGTCCATTTGATCCTCTGGAGCTACTATGCAATGGATGGCCGATGTTACAGAGCATGCTCACGTTACTGAAATCAAACAGCCCGCACGTTCAGGAAACAACCAAGATTATTACACACAGATTGCCCAGTGAGATGACCCTAGGCGAAGAACACCAAGGACCCTACTACCAAGGCTCTGAGGAGGAATAGGATGCGAGTATCTAGAGCAAAGACCCAAGATGAGCTTGAATGGAGAGTGTCAAGTCCGGGTCTACTCCGGTAGGGGGTCCGGTCAAGTCCGGACGAAAGCGGACAAAGGACAAGGGCAGGGGGCTGGACAAGGAGTTAGTCCGGCTGGAGTTGGTGACCGCTTGGATTCAACGACTAAGGACAACGAGCATTGATCCCTTGCGTAGGTTCCGGTCAAGAGGCTAGAGACGGAAACGGAGACGGGGACGGAGACAGACAGAAACTGGAGCAGTGACTATGGTTGATTTCAGACTGAAGAGTACAGGATAATCTACAGAGTACTTATACTAAGTAAGAGCTAGGGACAAGTACTTACAGTGACAAGTAAACAGCCTAAAAAGCGGACAAGGGATAACCGGAGAAAGTACTAAGTCAGGTCCGGGTAAAATAAAGTCAGGTCCGAGTAAAATAAACCAGGTCCGGTGAAAATGATACAAGGTGGTGGATATAACAGGTACACGGAGAACTCACGAACGAGCAGGGTAGACAGCGAGGTGTGGTAAAGAGTGAATGGGGTATAGACCAGGTGTCGTGCTTAACGGAAGTTAACTGTGTGAGCGCGACCGGAGTAAGTGGCGAGCGACCGGAGTTGAGCTGTAGAGCTGCGACGCGACCGGAGCGACCAGATAAGGCCCGGAGTTGGGCATGGTTGTAACAGAGAGCCTCTGGGTGCTGGATTGCACTGTATATATACTACTCTACACAAGGGCTACGCAAGGCTATCCATGAGGCTACGTACTGTGCAATGCTATGTTAGTGATGTCAGAGTGGAGCTAAGGCTATGCAGAGTGACATCAAGGGGGGCAGTGTGTACAGCATGAGGCACAGGTCTAGACTATGGTAGATAAGATACAGCTGTACACTACAATAAGATAAGTCGCTATTAGATAAGATATAAAGTTGGACCATTACACTACTCCCCCCTCAGGTGCAGGATTCCAGACTGCAGAACTGATCGTCACAAACCGTAAGGTTTTCGGGGATACGACTAAATAACGAGTCAAAGTCTGCTTGGGTCATACGAAGTTTTCGAGGAGCAGAAGGGTTTTCTCGATAAAAGTGCTTGACTACCAGAGGAGAATTCTTCAAATTTGACGAGGGCTCCCAAGTTCTCTCATGTTCTTCGTATCCTTTCCAATGCACTAGGTATTGGAGCTGTCTTTTATAAATACGAGATGCTACTATATAGTCCACTTCATATTCTTCATTGCGTTCTTCAGAGACATGCACTGGGCCAGGCTGAGACATGGGTTGACCAGGGAGAGGTCCTAAATAAGGTTTTACTTGGGAAACATTCACAACCGGGTGAATCCGAAGGGTTTTCGGGAGCTTAAGCTCGACCGCATTTGGGGTTACATGAGTGACCTCATAGGGCCCAATCCACTTTTCCATAAGCTTCTTAGAAGCGCGATTTAGCATGCAAAGATTGTCCATAGAGAGCCAAACTTGTTGGCCTACAACATAGTCCGGGGCAGGATTTCTGTGCTTATCCACCTGAAGCTTCATATTGCGTTTTGCCTTCTTGGAAGACTCAATGACTTTGTTAAATATAGCGGCAAAGTCTTTGGCTGCTGGGGCCACTGTATCCACAGGCTCAACACCCATATGAGGGGAATAACTCCAGGTAATTCCGAACGGTGAATCAGTAGTTACTTCCAAAACCGTATTGTTCCAGACGAACTGAGCAATCTTGATCCACTTAGCCCATTCATTCTGTCGATTGTTTACATAAGTTCAAAGGTACTGATTGATTTCGTGATTCAATCGTTCTGTTTGACCATCGGTTTGTGGGTGAAACGCAGTGGACATTTTGTGCTTTATGCCTAAGAGTCTATACAACTCCCCCAGGAAGTTGCTTGCAAAGACTGATCCACAATCAGATACCACAGAAGATGGGAGTCCATGCTGACACCAGACATGATCTCTAAATAACTCAGCGGTTGACAGGGCGGTTTCCTCCTTTGTACAAGGCACAAACATGACCTCCTTGGAGAACCGATCAACCACGACTAAGATATAATTATAACCGAGGGATTCTGGCATCTCGGTAAAGTCCATTGTGACGTCAAGCCATGGGCCACTAGGAGTGGGAAGAGGAAGAAGACTTCCAGAAGTCTTTTGATTTGACACCTTAGACTGTTGGCACTTTTGACAGTGCTTCACATAGGTCTGAATCTGCTCCTTCATCCCTTTCCAGGAATAGTGCTTCCTGAGCGTGTTGTAAGTGGCTTTTACTCCTTTATGTCCAGCAACAGGAGTGTCATGAAAGTTCGTAATGAGCGACTGTCGCTCTTCGTAAGACTGACCAGTGACGTCGATCAGCTTAATAGATACCAGGTTCAACAGGACCTGGTCCTTGTTGTCTTCTGAACTAGATACGTAATGGTCTGATCGCCTACTAAGCGGATCTGCAACGTGCATCTGAGTTCCCTTTTTATAAATTAACGAGTAGTTGAAGCACGTCATCCACATTTGCCAGCACGCTTGGCACTTAGAGAGATTCTGCGACTTTGTGAAGTAGGTTAAATTATAGTGGTCCATGTAAATCTCAAAAGCATAAGGAGTGGCTTCGAGACAATGGTGCCAGGCCTTGGTTGCTTTTATGATGGCCAGCATCTCTTTATCGTGAATAGGATAGTTTCGTTCAGGAGGGGTCATTGAGTGAGACATGTATGCAACGGGTCTGAATTTGCCATCTTTGCACTTCATGGATATCACTCCCCCGACGGCAAACTCAGACGCATCTGTTTCCAGGCGGAATTCATGGTCTTGGTCAGGGTACTGAAGTACTGGAGCATGAGTAAAGGCAGCTTTCAAAGCTTCAAACGCAGCACGTTCCTTCTCTGCAAAGTTAAATACCATATCCTTACACATTAAGTTCATCATGGGTCTAGCCATGATCGCATAGTCTTTTATGGAATGTCTATAGAAGTTGCTGAGACCTAAGAATGCGCGAACCTGCTTTACATTCGTTGGTTCTGGCCACTTCAAAATAGCACTAACTTTTTCAGGGTCCATTTTGATCCCGTCACGAGACACGATCATACCAAGGAAGTCGACTTCGGTGACTCTGAAGCGACACTTCTCAGGTTTCACGTAAAGATCATTATCACGTAACCGTTTCAAAACTTCAAGCATGATCCTGTCATGCTTTTCCTGATCATCTGTGTTTGTGAATATCATAAGATCATCTATATACACCACACAGACATCCAACATATCGTGGAAAATCTCATTCATCATCTTTTGGAATGTTGCAGGTGAATTACAGAGACCAAAATACATAACCAACGGCTCAAAAGCTCCTTTGTGCGTTACAAACGCAGCTTTCCATTCATCACCTTCGCGAATCCTCACATTGTTGTAGCCCCAGCGAAGATCCATCTTCGTGAAGAGCTTACAACCCTTGAGCTTGTCAACAAGCTGAGAGATAAGCAGCAGTGGATAGTTATTCTTAATTATCCAGTCGTTTACATAACAGTAATCCTGTACCATGCACTTCTTGCCATCCATCTTGGGGATAAAGAAGACCGGGGACGTCTGCTGACTAATAGAAGGTCGAATGTATCCTTTTGCAAGTTGATCATCCAGGAACGATTCGACTTCTTTTTGTTCATCAACAGAGAGTGGAATAAGCCTTCCCTTTTTGGACGGGAAGTCTTCTTTTAGATCAATTCCATGATCCCAAGGTTTCCTAAGTGGCATGCGCTCTGACGACTTCTTACTAAATACATCTAAGAATTCCCAGTATTCTTTAGGCACTTGCTTCTGAGCTTCTTCTAGGGTCGACTCATCAATAGTGACCTTTGATTCATGAGCTTTCAAGGCTTGTACCCAAGTTTCCTGAGATTCATTTTCTTGTAATAATTTAGCAAAGTGTGTCTCCAAAAGTGACTTGCACTCAGGAGGACACCAAATTAAATTAACTTTGCCGGTGACCCAATCTATATCAGGGTTATGCTTCTGAAGCCAGGTGTGGCCGAGGATAAGAGGAACCTTTCCAAGGCAAGTGACTGCACACCAAAGCTTTTCAGCATGCTTTCCAATACCGATGGTAAGCAATACATAATGTGTGATATCACCCTCCTGATTCCTTGTGCCATCTACGTTAAGCACTGGAACAGGTTTTACCAGCTTAGATAACTGCAACCGTCAATCAAGAGCCCAGCTCTTGTCAACAAAACAACCCGTAGTGCCACTGTCTAGCAGGGTGTCTACTTCAATAGTACTAAGGGTTCCACGGATGCGGACAGGTACCGTCACTTCACGTTCCATCGTGAAGGACTTCCATAAGTCCATGGAAGCTTCCGAGTTGCCAGTGGGACTTTCCGGTTTCTCAGATGCCAAAGAAGGAGAAAGATTGTCTTTATTCAATCAGGAATTAAGCACGGTCAATTTTACTTCCGGCGCCGAACCCTTTGCAGGGACCCCCTTAGAAGGTACAGTGTAGTCCGAGTCACAGTCCATAGTATCAACAGACAGAACAGAGTAACAAGAAGGAGAAACAGAAACAGGAGAAACTACAACAGACACCTTTTTACGGGTTTTACTAATTTTAGTATGTAACAAAGCAAGACGGTATTTAAATATTGCAGCAGCAGTAGAAGACGTAGCACGAGACAGTCTATAGTTCAAAATCCGAACAGCAGTGTCCAAAGAAGATTCAAGAGCGAGGGTGCCCGATACGTCCTCACTCTCTAGTCTTTTAAATCGTGGAAGAATGCCTGCATTTCTGCAAACAACATCCCCCTGACGGCATTTAGCCGGTCATCCTCTGGCTGGGTTTGCGTTGCCCGTGCTTGTTGTTGCCCACGACAAGGGTGGCACAGCTTCATGCACTCACATGCGATGTGGCCAAAGAGTTGGCAATTATAGCATTGGGGCCCTTTACCCCTTTGCTGAGATGATGCATCCGTGGCTCCTATATCCATAGGGGTACTGCCGGCCAAGGCTGAAGACGACGAATAATTTTGGCCCTGGAAATACTGGGCCGGACTTTGGCTTTGCGTGTTAATCAGGAAGAGCTCCTGAGCCCTCCCTACTTCCCAAACCGAACGTGACAGCAGTTCAAACGTGTCCCTTTGCATTGCCTGGATATACACCTGTTCCAGGACTTTGCGCTGGACTGCTTGCTCAAGCAGATCTCTGGCATACTTGTCCACACACCGACTCTGGATCTTGAGTGCCTCGAACTGTGCTAAAAAGTTGTCGATGCGCTGGCGGGGACCCTGGCACAGACGCAAGAGTTGGGTGTGAGCCCACTCCTGATTGTTTCCTGGCAGAAAGAAGTTTTCTATTTCTGCCTTGAGGTCTGCCCTGGTGGGCCAGGCCGGCAGGTGTGGGGGCACTCCTGGGGCAACCGGCAGGGCAGAAGCGAGCACAGCTGTAGCTGCCATGCACTGGTCAAGACGGACTTGAGCCCACCAGCCAGCTTTCGGGTCCATGAGCCGAGAGAAGACAGCAGCTGCCACTGTTGCGTCATTCGCCCCATCCATCGTGATCTCAATCCAGACCTTAAGTTTGCTCCACCATTCGTGGAAATTGGCAGGAGAACCATCAAAAGAGCTGGGATCCGTGACCACCTTCTTGTGTGCCAGCAGTGCTGGCTGAGGCTGTGCAGCTGCAAGGGCCGCGATATGGTTCTGGAGGTCGATCTGGCCCTGGATGAGCTGACTGAGGAGAGCATTGAGGTCAGCCATTCTTCTCACTCAGTAGGGGTGGAGACGGGAATAGGGGGTAGGTCTTTGTTTAACCGGTTGGAGACGAGAGGAACGGAAGGTACGGCGGCGAGCGAGAGGGAGGTCTGGCAGGGGTGGAACAGGAAGGGAATGGTGGAGGCCGAGGAGGACTTGGATTTCGAAGTCGCTGGTAAGGTGACTGTAGGCAGCAACAGCAGTGGTGAACTGATTTTCCTCTTTGAGGGCGATTTCTCTAGTGATAGCTTCTTTGCTGGAGACAGGGCGAGGGCCATAAATGATTGCCAAGCGCTCCTGTTGCGCTTCGACGAGGTGGCGGGGAAACTGGTAAGGTATGGTGGTAACATAAGGGGTGTTGTAGAGGTAAGTTTATACGGGACTAGATCCCCACAGGTGTTCCACTAAACTAAGTGTAAGACTTTGTTTGCCTGTCGCTCTTGCCAGGTCAGGGCAGTGGCACAGCTATGCAAAGTATGAACGGCTAGTGGCTGCAGATCACAGGTCTACCTCTGCACGGATGCAGGAACTACTTGGTAACTATAGCTCAATCGCCTTGAGGCTGCATGTTGAAAGACCTACTTCGTCACTACCATTCTCTAGGCTTACATGTTAGTTTCCTTATTTGTGCGACGAGTATCCTTATGTAAGCATGGAGGATTCTTCATCTGCTTGAGGACTCTTTTCACCTCAGTGTTCCAAACCAGACACTGAGGTAAGACATCTAGTCACACTTTCCTTTACTTAGTACTAACTTACTTAGTTTGCCTCTGAGCTAGGTCAGTTATATATCTAGTGTTCCAAACCAGACACTGAGTTTGCCTCTGAGCTAGTTCCCTGCATGAGCCATCTAACAAAACTGCAAACCTCTCTTGAACAGGTGCCACTCTTCAGACACCAGGCACAACCCTGGGCTGGTGTACAGTACGTAAAGAGGCGGTGCTAAAAACTCCCAATGCTGAAGCACTATGGGAACAGCACTAAAGGTTGGTCATGAACGAAACGCAAAGATATGAAGATGAAGCTCCTTAACCCTGGAGTCTGGGTATAGCTTCCTTATAAGGCTAGGAGAGCACGTAGTAGAGTGAAGTGAGATGTTAGATTTGAGCTCAGGTGAGATGACCCTAGGTGAAGAACACCAAGGACCCTACTACCAAGGCTCTGAGGAGGAATAGGATGTGAGTATCTAGAGCAAAGACCCAAGATGAGCTTGAATGGAGAGCCTCTGGGTGCTGGATTGTACTGTATATATACTACTCTACACAAGGGCTACGCAAGGCTATCCATGAGGCTACGTACTGTGCAATGCTATGTTAGTGATGTCAGAGTGTATAGAAAGGTGGTGGTCTGCACAGGGAAGGTCTAGCCTGAAAGAAGGGAGAAGGAGAACTGTAGATAACCTCAGTAGTCTGGCAAGCTACTGAGGGAACTATGGTACTTGGAACTCTACTCTAGTGCGATGCATGCTTATGTAAGTAGGTAAACATACCACAACAGTTCTGTTTATAACTCCAACACTCCCCCATAAACGAAGTGGTGTGATGGATAAAAGGATAGTAAAGTAATTCAATGAATGTACTTAGCTGAATGCAATAAAATGTGTTTGCAAATAAATGTGTCCAATTCGAATAGAATTTGAGACTTGTGGATGCGAAGGTTTACTGAGTGTGTGACTTCCGCATCATTACCCAATTTGGTAAGTCGCGTCGCGCCCCATATGCCTGTGCTGATTGCAGTGTGCGGATGACTTCATCTGTAGTCTCTGTCGTCGTGTCGAGGCTCCCCCTGCATCCTGCATTCAAAGGTAAGTTTACTAACCCTTCTTGTTTGCTTTTTAGGTCTCCAGTTTGACCGCATCGCGATAATGCGTCCAAGGTGAGTCGTCTCAACTTCCAGCACACGACTAATGTTTCTAGGTTCGATCTTGATGCGACCACGTCGACGCCTGGGTCTAATGACTCCATAGGTATGGTTCGGGTCGTTCCCGAGTGGCTGCATTGCATGTGCATGTCCTAGGTGAGTGGTTTCATATTGTTGCGCTTGGCTGACTCGATTGTCATTTATTCGCTTGATCTTGAGCCTTCTGCATCGCCGTCAACACCTAATGAGTCCATACAGATGCCTTGTGTGATCGGTGGGTGGCCAGGACAACACTGGTAAGTCATTTTTTCGCAATCTCGAGCTGTAGCGCATATGCTGACTCTCTGCAGCCAGCAGTGCCTCCTCCACTCGACTCGAGTCGATGTGGCCACTGCTCGTTGTGCCGTCTACATCGCCATCGCCTCCGTATCCATCGCTGTCACCATTGCCAGCCCTTTCGCCTTCAAGACTTGGCGCAATCGCCTCGTCTCCGCTCTCAGCTCGTCCAAAGACAAAGTTTCAACTTGGGAATGTGATTGGCGCGTTCAGCGGTACGTTGTGCGCCTAAGTGAGGGAAGAGGTCAGAACAACCAACAACCAACACCAAATGACAACAATAAGCGAGTGGTGGTATTCCTCTGTGGTTCTGGTAGATGATCTCCACAGGGGGATGTGCTGCAAGCCTTCAGGTAAGGTGCAGGAGGGAAGGGAAGGGCTTCTGATGGGGAAGGAATGCGATTGATGA
>Ga0307518_10001962_pt1 | contig 15153 bp, 3 predicted proteins | sample 25_EM_MG_FD_203889 | JGI IMG/M metagenome (GOLD analysis project Ga0307518, IMG submission 203889) | Populus trichocarpa ectomycorrhiza microbial communities from riparian zone in the Pacific Northwest, United States - 25_EM | ecosystem: Host-associated > Plants > Roots > Unclassified | place...
ATGATTAAATCAAATTGGCCTATTAAAAATTTAATTATGTTCTTGGAGTTAATTTTTATGCAAATTCATCCAATCATCATTTAATTTAACCTTGAATTTGTATTTTTTCTCCATTTTTGGGCATAATGGGGTACAATTAGGCCTTGAATTTCCTTCAAAATTGCAGCTTGATTCCTCGGTCTGCTTTCTCCACGTTGCCAGCCTTTATTATTATTATTATTGTTTTTGTTTTGAAAAAGAAATTGATTTTTGGGGAATAACCCAGAATTGGGTTATGACAGATGATATGATATATTTACCAATGAATATACCGACAAACAAATAAAAAGAACTAACAAAATTGCATACAATATTTTTTGTCGGTTATATGACAAACTTTCTGAGGGAAATACCGATGGAATGAAGCAAATAATATTTTTTTTAGCGCGTTTTGTCCGTTTGTGAATTCATTGATAAATTCATTACCGACAGACTCATTTACAGACCAGAAATTGCAGACAAGAGTTTGTTAAATGGATTGGTTCCATTCATAAACCCGTTATTAAAATACGTACCAGTGGACTATGAGTTAGATATCAACAACAATTTTCATGGGTAAAATGATAAAATCTAATAGTGAATATTTCTATACATTAGCATTTTGGGATGCCCCAAACCGAAAAACACAACAAATGTGCTGGCCTCTTGGTATCTACAAAATGTTTAAAGATTCAATTCCTAATATTTGTATCAAGATATTAATAACCAACAAGTATGTCGACTTCTAAAAAAAACTTGTAAATACACAATTAGCTAGCTTTTTTTCTTTTAGATAAGTGAAGAAACTTTATTACTAGCATAAAATTGGCAAATCAAAGCAAGGTGAAGAATGGGTACAAATGCCAAAAAGCTTGGGAAATGAAAAAATGGCAAGAGCAAGTAAACTAAACCAGCGAAGGACACATAAATAATTACCATGCCTCAAACCATGGATTAATTAAGTAGCTATGCCTTCAAACTAATAGAAGGATAAACGATTACTCATTCATCAGACGATTAGGTCAAGCCACCTCTCCTAAGTACTCCTCCCCCCATCAAACTTTGTTGCTGCAGGTTCACCGATTTTGCACTTACCATCTTTGGGGTCATATTTGCATGGACCCCTAGGAGCAGTTATGTAAGAACATGATAACAAAATAATGGTAACAAGGAGTACTATTATTGTCAAGTATCGAGCCTTTCCTTGAGACCCCATTCTTGACACGAAAGAAACCTGAGATTTTTAGGGAATCAAATGTATGTCTTGGTATGTGTAGAGAGCGAGCTAGTCTGCGAGATGGGTGATTGTAGAGATGGAGAGGGTTAGCTAGCTGATATATGAGACACAATATGTTGAATTGGAAAAGTATTCAGCATTTAAATTCATTTCAAAAACTTTTCCAATATGTTGAATTGGAAAACTATACTTTCCTCGAAATAATACTTTCGTATTATTTTCTTCGAAGCAGTTGTGACTTGTGACATTCGTTGAAATTAACATTAAACGGGAGTAATGTGGATCATGTCCAGGTTGTTTAAGTAGTCACATAAATAAAATTTCTATGATATTTGTGTTTTTAATCTTCTGGCGTGGCCCTTCAGAAACAAACAGTCAAAACCTGTTTAAGTGCCTGTTTTGTTCAAGCAACTTGTACTGTAAATAAATGTTATGCAAAATCTAAGCACTCTCAACTTTTACTTAATCTTTTTTTTTCTGTGGTATGATGGGATTGAAGATTACACAATATTGCCCTAATCTAATATATATATTTATCTATTAATGCACAAATAAACATTGAAATAAGCTCTTCAGTTGATTTTATAAACTGCAAATTTGAGGTCTTGGGCTCTTCGCAGCCGAGAAAAAGTCATGATTCATGGCTGAGGTAAATATAATTTCTTCTTCTTTTGATTTTTTGATGAATGAAAGATTATATTCGTCGGAAAGCAAAAGAACAGGGGGCTCATGACCTGCAAGTGGTTGATGTAAAATAAGTGCTGGAAATTTGATACATGAAGGATATGGTCACAGAGACGTCGTTCTTCCAGCGACCTAGCTAGAAAAATATTTCCAAAATCCAAAATACCTGAGAAACTATCATACATATAAGACATCAGAACAGTACAAAAGACTGAGTAAAAATTGACAAAAGATAATTAAAAGACTGATTGGATTGAAAATTAAAAAAGCATGGCGAAAATAAGAAGGTGGAAAAATACTTTTGAAATAATAAAAAAGCAATTAATGGGAGAGAGGTTTGATTTATTCGTTGTGGAATTTATAAATCCTTTCTCATGCAATTAATTCAAGAGTCGGTCTTGACTTGGAAAATGAATGATAATACGTATACAACATGAACACGCGTGTCTTGACTTTGAAAATGAATGGTTATAGGTATTCCCTTGTGAGCACGCAAAACTGTGACTATTTCGTCCATTTGCTGAGTCCAAGGAATTAAAATAACAAACAAGTAAAATGATCGGATCGCTAGTGTCGCACATGAAACATGTTGCGACGGGCGTTCTCGTAGTATGTAGAAATCAAAAAAATAAAAAGGATAAGAAATTATTGTTTTTTAATAATGAAAAGAAAAAAATAAGATTCATCATTTATTATTTTAATCATCAGAAACTTTAATTAATCTTGAAGATCAAGTACAGGAACGGGTTACATCAAGAAAAGTATTAGGACCTCAAATATATCTTACCTAAAATAAATTGTATTATTTAATTGTCTGATATAACTAGAGTATTGTCGTGTTTTTTAATAATTGAATTGTTTAAGATTTAAAAAAAATTATTCTCGGTAAGGAGATCCTTATTTTATCGGATAAAATCTAACTGTTCTAATATCGACAAAAAGAAGAACTAACTCTTAGTTAATATTAGAAATACATCTTACGTATAAGTAAATAATCCCAAATATTAAAAGAAAATAAAATAATTTTTTTTGATATTTTTAAAATATTGGCCTAATTCTCAAGGCTTTAATAAATTGGTTATTAAAGCTCAAAATGCATATTAATACATATTTTTTGAATTTTTGTTTTGGTATGAAAATACGATATGAAATTTTTTATATTTTTGAGAGACTTGATCAAATACGATATGAAAACAAGATATTTCTATTTTTTTTTGTAATATTTCAGAGAAAACCAAGTATTTTAATACCAAATTTGTATCGTTACAGTATAAAAATATGAACCAATATTAATCAAAATTGATATAAAAATGCGAGAAAATCACAAATTATTTTAAAGAATTTTTGGAATTTTTTGTTTTTGTTTTCAATTCATATATAATATTATATTATATAAAATTATTATATTATAATATATTGGGATGGGCTCAGCCCAATTATATGGGTAGAGCCCATCCTGTCTGGGATGAGATCGGCCTAAAATAAATTAGGCCAAAGTTGGCCAAAAAAAGTTGGGCCAACACTAGCCTAAAATAACGGTTGGGTCAATGTTGGCCCTACAAAACTTCTTTTCTATTTATAGGACTAGGCCTAACCCAACCCAACCATTTTAGTCTGGATCGGAACTGGTCCGGCCTAGTAAACAGTGAAGAGATTCTCCAATGTTCTGCAAGTGAATAGTAGAGAGAGAATTATAATTCACTCTCCATTGTTCAATTGCAGAATAGTGGAGGGTGACTGAAGGAGAAGAAGAAAAACGAGAAGGAGGAAAGGTTGACCTGGCGATGGCTTCACGGTGGTGCTAATGCTAGCGACAGGGAAAGCAGGCAACGGTGGGGAGAAAAAACGGTGGTTGCTGCTGTGGTTTTTTCTTCTCTGTATAGGGGCATGAAATTCCTCTCTTTCTTTTTTTGTCCTTTATTTGTTCTTTTTTTTTTTGTTCTCTTTCGTTTTCTTCTCTCGTTCTTGTCTCTCCTGTTCTTTCTTTTTTTTCTATGTTTTTTTGTTTTTGTTTCTCTCCTTTTTCCTTCCTCTGTTCTCCCCTGTTTCTTTTTGTTTCTCTTCTGTTTTTTGCTCTCTTCCCTCCCTTTTTCATCTCTTTATCTCTCTGTTTTTGTCTCTCATCCCTGGTATTTATAAGAGGGAAAGAGAGGAGAGAGAGTTATTACCCCTGTCCAGTCATGGCGCAGGGGTAGGGTGGTCAGGGCAGTTTGTGCAGCCATCCTAGAGCCGATCGCAGGGCTTGTCCCCTCTGCCTCGTTCATCATGGTGGTAGGCCATAAGGGGGTGTAGGTGGTGTCGTGGTTTTTAGGAAAAGGGAAGGGAGAGAGTGAGAGATAGACGCTGCAAAGGAATGGAAGAAAAACCTTTTTCCCCTGTCTTTATGCGTTAGAGGAAGAAGAAGATACACAGTGCCGTTCAAAATGACACCATTTTAGGCTTCGTTTTTTTATGTTTGAACAATGAATGAAATGGGGTCGTTTCATTTAAATTAAAATAGCGCCAAAACATGTCAATTTTCAAATCAGTCCTTAATGTTTTATTCAATCAAGTTCTCAATTGCAATTTTGATTTTAAGAATCAATTCAATTTCATCCCTACCAAATTCAAATGTCAGCCCTGATGTTGGATGCCTTTTTTATTTTAGTCCTTAGTTTTGAATTTATGCATTTTGATCCTAAATTGATCAACAAACTTTCAATTTCTTCAATTTAGCCTCTAATTTGACCAAATGAACTCCTAAAGATTATAATTTAACTCTGAGACTTTAATGTTTTTTTCAATTAAAGTCAAAATTGACTTAAAAATGAATTCTTCTTGCAATCAAACCCTTTACAAACCCAATTAATCTTTCAACAAAATCTAATTGAGTCCTTAAACATCTGATTTTGGACTTTTCTTCATCAAATTGAATTTTCTTTGTCAATAGAGCCTTCACCAGTCAAAAATATATTGTAAAATTTTAATCTTTGTATTTTTGAACTTCCTCAACCAATCTTTAGCCATTTTCTAGGCGCCTTTGTGTCTTCTTCTCATTGCTATCTATTTTTTTGTTTTCTTCTGATAAATTTTTTTTATTTTTTTTCTCTTTTTTATGTGGGAACCAAAAAATGAATAATAACAAGTAGTTTGTAATGTATATAGATAAATGCTAGAGTAAAGTGGAATTATGGTATCTATTATGTTATGATTTATTTTCTATTTTGTTATCAAGAATGATTGATAGGTTAGGGTACGGGGCAATGCCTCCACGATATGGTAAATGAGTATTATTAAAAAATTTATAATATCTCTTAGGCGGTTAGACTCTTAGGTGGTTAGACTCTTGAGCGGTTTAGGATATACTATAAATATACATTATGTAATCCTATTTGACATATAGTGAAAATAAAAGTTCATCACTCATGTAGATATAAACACATTATCAAACCACATTAAATCTTGTGTTCTTTCTAGTTTTTCTCCTTTTACAATATTCATCAATAATTGCTGCAGGTTTTTCACAACAGATGTCATGTTTAAAGTATAAGAATGTGTGAAGGAAAATACCAGTGAACTACTACTAGTGAACTTTATAAAAACAAAAGGTTTAATATTTGATATAGATCCTTTTTTAGCTTGCATACACCATAAATTAGAATTTGATACTCACGAGTCAAAGACATTATACTTAGAGAATATGTTTTATATATAAAGCTATATTCAAAGTATCTATGATTTTGGAATGGAAGAGTTCAGTTTCTAACACTTAAATTGAGAGCAAGTTTATTTTTATAAGTGGAGAGGATTAAAGTAGGGCACTATATTCATTATCCTTAGCATAATTTGTTTTATTTGTTTCATTGTTAAGATTTTTTAGATTTTGAGAAGTTTCGAATGAGACCAATGGGTAGTCTAATAAAAATAGGTATAACTTATCATCCAACTATTGGGTTGAACTGAAATTTTTTCAAAACATTCTAAAGGCCTTGTTCCTTAAATGATTAGTAAGACAACTTCATTTGAATTCATGAAATTGCTAAATTCAGTCTAAAAGTTACTGCTTAAGGTTGTTTTTATTTTTCTTATTGTTTTTGGATTATTCTCACTATTTAGATTAGGATTTAAAATTTAATTAGGATTTTACTAATAAGCATAAATAATTTTTTTTGTATTGAAACTTTCTTGTAGGCTATTTTTTAGGGAAGAATTTATTATATAAAGACTTTTATAAATATATTAAATTTTTCTCCGCAACCTTTTGTAAGAGTTGTAACATTTGTGAGACCCCTAGTTTCTTTCTCTGCGATTTAAAACTGTGAAATTTTAGAGTTTGAGGATCCTTAACATTATACACTATGTCAATTGGTATTAGAGCAGTCTACGGGAGGACTCAAGTAGTAAAATGCTTCTTTTTTTTGTAATATTCCACAAGAATAAATTCATGAATTATGGATAATCAATTATCTATACTATAAAATTATTAATATTTGTTAAATAATCATTTCAATCTAAAAATGTAAAAATAGTTTTATATTAATTCTTTAGCTAACTTCTTCAAGTAAAAATTTACATATCTTATGGATATATATATTTTATATTTAATTTTTAATTTAATTAGAGAGAATAAGGGCTATCACTATCTTGCTAATAATTTTTAATCTAATTAAAAAAAACAAGAGTGATACAAAATCTGATTTGACCCAAAATGTAAAATCCATATATTTTTTTAATTCCAATGATAAAATAGTTCAATCTATCTCGTGGACGTCTCTCGTAAGACGCCATATCTTTGAAAGGTATGAGGAAAAAAAACATTTTTTTCGTTTAATTTCCTCTCCTACTACTCCTATTTTTATGCAGAAGCATTCTGGGATGCCCAAAACCGAAATACACAGCAAATTAATGTGCTGGCCTCTGGGTTTGTACTCAATGTTTAAAGATTCAAATCCTAATATATGTATGACGATATTAATAATTACAATATTTTTTTAATTGTCTTGAGTTCTTTATTTCCTTGACTTCTTCCTTTTACCAATTAAGAGAAATCAACAACATCTAGCAAACAATCAATATTGGTCAATAAATGAATTTTTTCAATCTCTTGAAAGGGAATGAATATATATACTCCTTTCATGCATTGGAGTCTGTCGACTTCTCAAAAAAATAAAAGTATAAATACACAATTAGCTAGCTTTTTTTTTTCTTTTAGATAAGTGAAGAAACTTTATTAATTAATAGCATAACATTGGCAAATCAAAGCAAGGTGAAGAATTAATGGGTACAAATGCCAAAAAGCATGGGAAAAGAAAACATGGCAATAGCTAGGAAGTAACCTAAACCAGCGAAGGAGGACACATAAATAATTACCATGGATAATTAAGTAGCCATGCCTTCTTGGCTAATACAAGGATAAACGATTACTCATTCATCATACGACTGGAGCTGCAGCTGGTTCACCGTATTTGCACTTACCATCTTTGGGGTCATATGTGCATGGAGTTGATGGCCTCGCTATCACAGTAAGGTTAGAGCATGATAGCAAAATAATGGTAACAATTAGGAGTATTATTGTCAAGTATCGAGCCTTTCCTCGAGACCCCATTCTTGACACGAAAGAAAGCTGAGACTCTTAGGGAATCAAATGTATGTCTTGGTACGTATGTGTAGAGAGCGAGATAGTCTTTGAGACGGAGAGGGTTTGCTAGCTGATATAGGAGACACAATGTGTGGAATTGGAAAAAGTATACGTACAGCATTTAATTTGACTTAAGAGTTTCTTATTATTTTCTTCAATAGAGTTATGATGACTTGTGGCATAGGTTTGAAATCAACATTCAATGGGAGTAATTGTGATCTTGTCTAGCTAGGCTGTTTAAGTAGTCAAGTAAATCATATTTATATGATATTTTTATTTTTAATCTTCTGGCTTGGACCTGGCCCTTCAGGAACAAACAGTTCAGAAAACTGGAGGAGATGAAACATATAATAAGTATAGCATATTAATTCGTCGGTCGATTGTCATAATTCAAACCTGTTATATCTTGGAATTTTTTCAGGCATTCATGACTACTCGATATGTAAGATGTTATGAGCTATATTGATAGTATTACGTAAAATATAATTTTTTAAATACTAAAGAGAAAATGTAATTGTGATCGAATCCTAGGATGTTTGGTGTAATTCTCTGTAAAATAAATTATACAAAATGCACGAACATCGATCTCTGATTCTGGTTTGATGATTTTAATAATTACAATATTTTTTTAATTTTCTTGAGTTCTTTATTTCCTTGACTTCTTCTTCCTTTTACTAATTAAGAAAAATCAACAACATCTGGTCAACGAATGAATTTTAGAATGGGTTTATTGTATGCTTACAACAATAAAAATATCATGAGTGAACATTAAGACTATTTAAACTATTTTGAACAATAAAGGTTCAAAGGAACACGAGTCAATTTCAGAATGGGCTAGGTTGATGTTGGCGGCTAGCTAGGGTTTTAGGAATGAAGAAGATGGGATGATTTTTTCATTATTATTATTATTATTACAGGTTCCCTCTCTCTTTTCATTTTTTGTAGCAACTACGTGCAGTCGAAAGTCACTGGTAATTACATTAATTACCAGTTATAACTGATTTTGATAGATATAATTAACAGCATTTAGAGTAAAATGTCATTGCAAATACATAATTGTATTATAATGACATTTCAAACATTTACATTCATAATTAATTATTCATTTGTACATGCATTTATTTAACTTTAAAGGCACGTAGTTATATTAATTCTATAAGTAATTATGATAGGATTCTGTTGGTAGTGGATCTAAATAAAAGCATTTCTCTCAAGTGCTATTAATTAAATCTTAATAACATTTGAAACAAAAAGACTTAATTTATATCCGATATCAGTCAATATATACTACAATAAAACCCATCAAATCAAACTTTATTGTGAACAAAATTAAACCCGTTTCTTTTAGCAAAGTCTAATTCAAAAAAGTTTGGTTCTTTTTCCCCTCATTTATACTCTAACAAGATAAAAAAAAAATATCACTAAGATAGTGTGTGATTACTATTATATAACAGAAGAGATAAAAACAATGAGAACATAAACGCTTTTTATTGAAAAGATCAAACAATTATCATAATACCAAGTTTTAGCTCGGTAAGAGAATTGTCCATGGGGATTTGATTTCATTGACTTCATTGGATCACGGTCTCCCTTGGCCACGTGTACGCACGGCAGAGGCTAACCTCTTTTGGAGATTGAGTTAGACCATCTGTGTTCTGTCTTCGCAGCTGCTTCGGCTAATAGCAAAGAAGTGAAAGGACGTCCGATGGAGCTGATGAAAGAAATGGATTTTATTTTCAATAGGCCTTAGGGTTTCTGCGTTTGGACTTTGGTGATTTCTCATGGGCCTCCATTGACTAAATTTGGGCTCTTCTCCAATTAGACCAATGGTTTGAATAACTGAATCCTAGCAATAGCAGGCCTTGGGCCTTGGCCGCCATAATTTGTTGCACCAAGCATGTCCCCTCATTATATCATCATCTTTTCTATTAATATTTTAAAAGAAAATTTTATTTTTATTTGGTATTAAATAAGTTATTCATATCTGAATTTATACAGTTATAAAAAAAATATAACAATTTTTTTTCATATTTGATCTCAAAATGATATAATATAGGGGTGAGCAAAAAAACGGAAAAACCGATTAAACCGAAAAAACTAGAAAACAATAACCGAAAAATCCAAACCGTGAAAAAAAACTGATTAAACCGATTAGAATTCGGTTTGATTTCGGTTTTATAAGCCTGAAATCAAAAAAACCAAATCAAACCAAACACAAACTGAAAAAAAACCGAGCCAAACTGAAAAACCGAGTCAAACCGAACCAAACCGGAACTGGTCGGTTTGAACTGGTTTTTGTTCTAAAAAACCGAACCAAACCCAGTCGATTTGAACCGATTTTGGTTTTTTTTTTAAATCAGTTTGGTTTTTTTTTATAAAAACCGAACCAAACCGAAAATGATCACCCGTAATAGTATGAAAAGCAATCCATTAAACTAACTTATTATTATATTAAGTTAGTGTGTCTTTGAAAGTTTAAGATAACGTTTTAAAATACACTTGAGGATAAATATGTAATGCAATATATTATGTCCTTGTCATGGATTGAATTGCTCCATCTTCTCTATGTAGTGTGTGTATATATTTATAATTGTGTGTGTAATTCATTCACATGAATTCTATAAAAAGGTTAGAAAATCGTATTTTGTTTTGCATTAATTACAAATTTAAAAGTATTTAATTAGTTAATATTTACATGAATTCTATTAAAAATTCTATTGAAATCTTAGATTAAAAAAAAAACTACAATTTAATTTTTTTTCTTAAATCTATTTTTCTAAACTACAACTAGATGGAATGGAGGAAGCTAACTCAAGCATAACTTCAACTTGTCATCACCCTCAACACCCAAAAAATCTGAACAAAATTAAAATCTTTTGTCACAGCTTTCTGAGAACCTATGAGGCTGTGATTAGATCCCAATGGGGCACTGATTTGATTTGAGATAAGAAGGAGCACTGCTCTTGTCAATTGTTAATGTACTCTTCTAGACATCCTTGTCAATGTCATGCTAGTCATTGTCTTGCTCCTTAATTTCCTTCCTGGCGTGTGAAAGCCAACTAATTCATTGGCTGAAACGTGGAAGAAATTTCTTCTGCAGAGGTGGAAATCTGCTAATTAAGGACAGGCACTTAAATCCATTCCGTGTATATGTATATCATCACTGTGCTTTGCTTTCCATATCTCACCATTGAAGACTGTACTAACTACTAAGCATTGCAAAAAGATTTTTTTTTTTTTTGGGTAGTGGTTGGTATTTATTGAAAAAAATTTATTTTTTTTATTGTTTTAAATTAATATTTTTTTAATATTTTCAGATTATTTTGATGTTCTGATATTAAAAATAATTTTTTAAAAATAAAAAAATATTATTTTAATATGTTTTTAAAATAAAAAACACATAATTTTTATTTACGAATAAGAACTGAATAAATGATGTAGGAAGAATAAATAAAAAATTGAATGGCGTGTATTATATACAATTTCACTTTCAACTCCCACATAATTTTCTACAATAAGTTTGCGTTGTGAATTGTCCATTGACAAACATGAGATCATGCGTGTGTGTGTTGAAGTATGAGATCTTTTTGGATGAGTTTTCACACACAGTGACCGGATTTTCCATGATCCTTCACTATTTTTTCTCCTCTATATATTTATTTCAAGCCAACCGGAGTGGGGGCATGTCCACTTCCATATTCAATAAATTAAAGGATATTTTGATGCTCCCAAGAAGATTCCAGCTATCCTCTTTCTCCTAGTACAAGACAAAGAGGGATCTTTCCATGAGGAGTGAGGACAATTGCTTGAATCTTCAACCACATGAAAGTCCAAACTTTACGATTAAACGATAAGAATTGAGCACATGAAAGAAGCTTAATTAAGACCACTTTATCATATTTATTTTTCAGCGACAAAGTGTTCTTCAACTTGTTTATGAAGAGTAAACTTATGATCTACAAGAAGTGGCAGTCCAATTGCTTTTCTTTTTATCTTGAAGCATTTCTCTAATTAACAAATGCTTTTTAATTAATATTGTTTATTAAATTGCGTCTGATCAAATCTTGAACAAATTAATCATATTTCTATCAATATATTTAAGAATAATCTCCACTAATTGGATGGTGATTGATTAAAATAATCTTCTTTCACTTTCTTAAATATTAGCACCGAATAATATATATATATATATATATATATATATATGAAATCGATTCAAAGAGTGTATCGATTTCAAGATCCAATAAATAAAGATCAAATCAATAATTAATTTCTTCTTCTCTTTATAATATTCTTCCACGCACGTTACATCCAAGTCAATCTCCTTATTTATTTTATCATTTTTTTTTCCACAACAGCCTGGACAATTAATTAATGGACCTACACAAATGTTTTATTTTCCAAATATCAAACGAAGACTCGAATTTATTCAGCAACTAACTAGCCCTGATCACTCCTATTCGATCTTTAACTTGAAACTAATTTCCTTCTCTTAATTATTAGATGAGTTTAAGTTGGATATTAAAACCTTTGATTTGTTAATATTTTTCTTCAAATACAAAAATATTCTTATATATTATTCAAAACTAATTTTATTTTTTTATAAACAATATTAAAGATACATCCCCCATCTGATCAATATGATATATTTATCTTAAAATTTGAACTCGAAGAAATTAATAAATGATGCATATGATGAGTATAATTATAAGGGTTGGATTTGCCAATATTGTGCAAGAATTCTAGCAAATTTTGGGAAATAGTTTAATTAATCAAATTTTAGATTTGCTCTAAAATTTAAAATTTTTTTAAAACATTAAAAATTTATATAATTATTAAATTTAAAATTTATAAAATTAATCAAAATATACACAATTCTAATATTTATATTAATAAAAAAAATCCTAGCTAGCAGATATTATTGAAATTAAAAGTTGGGCACAGCCACGAGTTTTTGTCAGCTTCGATGAACTTGGCCGTATATAGCAAGCCCCTCAATTTGCATTCTGTAGGCTGTGAAGTCTGGATTGCCGGCGGGACCATCTCATCTTCTTTCCCGCATCCACATGCTCTTTTATCTCATTCAAAATCTGTGGATGTAACAAGTCAAAAGATACATTTTATTAAGATCATGTTTAGCCTACCCTTGGACTGTTCAACTCTCTCTCTCTCTCTCTCTCTACATTTTATTAGATTTGGAAGGCATGAATATGAATTTGCGGGAGTAATTAATGGAGATGTATAATGTAGATGATGATATAACGTAAGATTTTTTTTTTTTCCATATAATCCTAAGATTATACTTTCTATATTAAGAAAGAAATAAACTTTTTTGATAATTTACTTTGTTATTTAGTAATATTATCAATATTTTTTCTTGGTACCAATTAAAACATAGTTTTTAGCTAAATATGAAAGAAACCAAGAAAAAAAAAATGTTTGAAGGGTTTACGTTTCACTTTTAGCCTTTTATTTTACATGAAGCCGACAAAAAACTCCTTTAATAACTAGCCGTTTTCTTAAGTTATTAACGAAATTCAAGAGAAAAATTAGGGGTGCGGATGGAAAACATCACCTCTTCAAATTTCAAAATGGTTCCCAAGTTTGATAATTATTTCATATGAATCTTTAAATTATTTGTTATGAAATAATCCCTTTTAGTTAAAAATTATATGTTTGATAAAAAAAAGCTGTAATTATTGTGCATTTATTTTTATTGTATAAAAAAATTTATATTTCAGTATATTTTTCGACTCTTTACATATATTTTTTAGATTCAAAAATCATTTCAAACCTTTGAATTAAGTATGTATAGTTATAAAATTTGGTAAAATTGATCTAACTCAAGATTTATGTCAATAGGCATTAATTAAAATAACAGCTTTTCAAAATACTTTTTTTTAATTTATATATATATATATATATATATATATATATATAATTTTTTTTTAAAGTAAAACCAGGTACGCTTCAGATTTTTAACCAAGTCAAGAAGACTCGAGCCGGAACAAGTTTAAATAACCTGCTTTGACAAGTTGACTTCCTACCCACCGTGAACGCTGCAACCAGAGTGAAACAAGTTATGTCAACTTAATTGTCATAACTCTTTCTCACAGTCATCATTCCTACCCACCATTGCTTTCAAACTTGTTAAGCAACGCGTCTATATATCTTCCTTCACGCCTTTGATGTGCAGAGCAATAATCACCACCACCTTATTTAACACTCTCCCAACTTTCTTAGCCTCCATAAAGAATCTTCTTTTTTCAAGAACAGAAAATGGACCGTAATGGAAGAGATGACATCAAGGTCGAGAATGGTTATGATTTGGAGGATGATTATGACCACAGAAAGAAGGACAAGAAAGAGGAACAAGAAGAAGAGTTGTCAGTGGAAAGAATATTTGAGAACCAAGAAGTGCCATCATGGAGGAATCAGCTGACACTGAGGGCCTTTGTGGTGAGCTTCGTGTTGAGCATTTTGTTCAGCGTCATAGTAATGAAGCTCAATCTTACAACTGGTATCATACCTTCCCTCAATGTCTCTGCTGGCCTTCTGGGCTTCTTTTTTATCAAGACCTGGACAAAGTTTCTTGAAAAGTCTGGCCTTTTGAAGCAACCCTTTACGAGGCAAGAAAACACTGTTATCCAGACTTGTGTGGTTGCATCCTCTGGCATTGCCTTTAGTGGTATACTTTCTGTACTTCTTACTGCCATTAATTTTCATTTAATCTCTCTTACTTTTTGGGTTGAGAAGATATGCAGGCTTCTTTGATCAAGATATTAAAATTTCTGTGCATTTGGTTTTGTCTCTGTTCTTAAAGGTTGGAAACTTACAGTAGTTACTAAAACTCAAAGTCAAGATTTGCTTCTTCTTATTGCTATATTACATGATAAGGCAACCCTTTTTTTATGACTATCAGTTCTGCTATTGCTTCAGCCACTTGTGAAATTTTACTAAACTAATCAACACTTGAACTTGCTGTTTGAGACGTGAACAAATATACTTGAGTAAAAAAGTTTAATTAAATGGTCTGTAATTTTTCTTTACTAGCTTTTCCCTGTCTCATGGAGTGTGATAATGGTGGCGTTTTATTTTTCTTTTCAATTCATATGAGCTGGATATGGATGATTCGCTAACTTCAAAGTTATACAAGTCTTGTAAGAATATTCTGATTAGCGGAAAAAGAAGTCTTCCCCATTAGCGAGAAAAGAATATATGAATAATTAATTTGTTTGTACTGTTAATCTAGCTTTCATCATGTAAAATTAATTTGAATACACTACATTTCCAGCTTTTCATCCAAGTGGTCTCGAAACTGAAATTGTTGTAACGAAAGAAATAATTTGTGATTATGCTCAAGATGAAATTAAGCTTGTTGATTTTTTGTACTAATAGTTTCCATTCTATAATTTGTTTCTTGTTTCCTTACAATAGGAGGCTTTGGGAGTTATCTGTTTGGAATGAGTGGAACCGTGGCCAAACAATCAACGGAAGATAGTGATGCCTTTAAGAACCCATCTCTGTCATGGATGATTGGCTTTCTGTTTGTTGTTAGCTTTCTTGGACTCTTTTCAGTGGTGCCTCTTCGAAAGGT
>Ga0307518_10001964_pt1 | contig 15143 bp, 9 predicted proteins | sample 25_EM_MG_FD_203889 | JGI IMG/M metagenome (GOLD analysis project Ga0307518, IMG submission 203889) | Populus trichocarpa ectomycorrhiza microbial communities from riparian zone in the Pacific Northwest, United States - 25_EM | ecosystem: Host-associated > Plants > Roots > Unclassified | place...
GTTTAGTATACGTAGCAAGGTAAGCTATATCGTATGATATTCATCTAGCTAGCATATGTATAACTAAAACATAATTAACATGGCGCTAATCAGTAGCTGGCTAGCCATGGCCTTTTTATTTCAGGCAAAGTAATAATATATTTTGGCCTAAAGCTAGATTTGCATCACGCTGATCAATACCTTCACGTAGGAAATGACAACTACTTCACATGAAACAATACATGTGCCACAGTACACACTTGTTTTCGTGGCTAGTAACATGTTTGTTTCTACTTTATTAACATTATAAGCAAATCAAGCCACACCATATATACTTACATATGTAAGCTTCACGAGCTTAATTATCAAGCTTGATTAGTTTTTGGGTGGTCTAGTACCATTTGTGTAATGGTGGTGTGTCTTAGTAGATGATCCACCTCCATAGCCACCCAAGCCTTGGTTTGTTTCATCGTCGTCGTCGTCGTCGTCGCTGGCAGTTTTAGTTTCTGTGTTACTGTTTCCCTTGTTTGAAGTAGGCGTCTTGGCGTCATTTTCCCCAGCGTTACCCTTCCGACCAAGAGATGATGGTTCACTCAATAGATGACGGCTGGCCACCTTAGGTTCCATGGTGGTACTGAGCACTTCTGCATCAGCTTGCAGAGATGCTAACATCAACAGGAAAGCAAGGAGAAGAGCTAACAAGATCTTCATCATGATCAGATATTTGTCTGCAGTATCCTGTAAAGCAGCAGTAATTAATATGCTAAATTATTAGTTAAGATCCTTTCTTCTTCTTTTTTTCTTTCAAAAACAAACTATCTATATATAGAAAGCAAGATGAAGGAACTGAAGCTAGATAGGATAGAAATTACACACATATAATTTGCTTTGTCTGAGCTATGTAGAAACATGGGTCTAATTAGGGTTGCTATATGTAAGCAGGTTTTTCATCACTGTTTAACGATTACAATTGGATTGTGAGACCGATGAGAGATCAAATTAACTGTGCGAGCACTAAAAAAGCAAGAATTTAGTGGTTGTATCACAATGTCGTACCACCATTGGACGAGGCAGTAGCCACCAAAGAAGTAATTATGATTAAGATTGATAATTAAGGCATGCTCATTGTATACGTTCAAAGATTGTCATAATTAATCATGGATTGTATATGCTGCCATTTTAGGGTTCAACAGTGTCGATGATAAAATGCGAAAGATTGTTAAAAAGTCTTCTTACCTCCAATAATTGTTGGTCACCAATTACACTTAAATTTGCAATTTGCTTGACTATATATATATGTGAGTGTGTGTGTGGGGGCGGGTGGGTGGGTATGGTTAAATTCAATAATTATATCATTTCCCGGCTCAATCCTATGGCACCATTGCATGGTAAAACACTATAACGTACGTAGTCCTTTTTTTATATTAATCCGTGAGCTAAGAATGTAGATTATTTAACTCCAGGTGGTATAATAACTGATATGAGAATATCCGTCTCTATTTCCCCCTTGTATATTTTACCACCAGTTTGATCCCCCGATTGTTGTTACAAGTCTGCTAACAGATTTTCAGTTATTCATTCAACTTGTCGGATATATATCTTAACCACAGAACGTAAACTGCAGTCACAGATCAAAAACTGCTCAAATGAATCTTGAACTAATAATATTGTGTGTTAATGCAGTAATTATTTTGACTATGAAAATACTTAAAGAAAATCGGAAACAAAAACTATACAAGCAGTTGCATTTTTGGATACGTAAGCGGTTAGTTAAGTGTTGACGCGTTACCATCAGAAATATGAAATGTAAAATATGAAATGTCAATTTAATGTTAAAATTATGAATGAAGATAGATGATGATTGATGAATTAGTTTGCGCAATGCATAGATTTAAGCGGAAACATCAATTCTAAGTTATATCAGACCAACCACGTCACCATCTATCCTAATTATGATTTTTTTTCATTGTATGTTGTTAAGGAATGATTAATTGAAGAGAAACGGAACAAAACCTCATAGTTCTTACTATAATCACATGCTGTAGGTTAAGTGGAATGATTTTTTGGACACTTTTAATTAGTGCCGAGGCCTCATCAGCCATAAGAGGTTCGAAAGTACCTCTGATCTGCCAGCACCCACACCACAACACCTGCGCCAAATGGCTCCTAATGAGAATAAAGCCTACCCCAGTACCATTTCTTTGGTTTAAAATTGGCTGCTTCAGATTGCACTCAAGGAAACCATCCACCAGCTTGTTCCATACCTGAGGTAATTCTGCTCCCGTGCCATGCGACAGTGACGGATGAGGAATGTGCTAGCTGCCTTCTATTGATCAAGGAAGTCGAGCCCTAACCTTGTTACTCTACTGCTAGACATGCTGATGGAGTTCCATAGTCTATCTTTGCGGTGCCTCCATGCTACTGTGGTTATCTTGGTGACCAACTCCCCATCAGGTGCCTGCATGCAGCTGCATAAACATCCAGTTCCTGAGTCCTTGCATCACCGTTATGGTAGGCTGGAGTTCACCAGCAACCTTGAATGAACGGGCATTGAAGTAATATATGATCAACGGTTTCCTCCTCAAGACCACAAAGTATACACCTACTATCTTCAATCTCCAACCCTCTCTGTAATAGTCTGGCACGAGTAGGTAGACTATCATGACAAGCCCTCCAAATGAAATGTTGGAAGAATATTAATACTTGTGGTACGTGTTAATGGATAGCTATATAATACACCTACTAGCAAAATAATAAAAAGAAAATTTGAGAGCAAGATATTTTGATTGAATATTTTCTCTCCTATGTTATTTTTTTATATTTTTATTTATACTTATTATTACAAGTTTATTTATAATTTTTACATTCAATCTAAATAATAAATATATTTTACTAACTTAACATTAGTAAATTATTTTTTAATCGGTCGATCGATTCATTTAACTCAACTGGTCAAACAATAAATATATTTTACTGATCGATTTAATTAGTTAATCGATCCATTTAATTCAATGGATGGATCTATCAATTGAGATCAATTCCTCTATTTTTCAAAAAAAAAAGTCAATTTACTTTTAACATGAAATACTTTATTTTTGGAGGGATTTTGAGTTACCTGGTCTCCTCCAAGTACCCTTCACAATTGCACCCCAATTCGGATTTACTACTTCCAAGGCTACTCGGTAACCTGTCTTTGCCGAATACATATCTGGTGAAAGAGAATCAGAAAAAGTAATCCAAACGAGTAATTTTGGATGTCAATGGGGCAACAATAGAGGGGGGAAGAAAGTAAGGAAGAAAAAAACGACCCGAATTTTCAAGGATAGGTATTAAAATCAAGGTTGTTAATTTTGTTTCGTTTCGTCGGGAATGGCCGAAACATTTCATACCAATTCAAAAAACAGAACAAAACGAAACAAATTTCATCTCATTTTAAATCTCCGTCCGTTCCGGATCTTTCGGCTAAATTCCGCCCGGAACATTCCGTTTTCATTCCACATGTTTCGTTCCGCTCTTGAAAAACCATTGAATCAAATTGAACCTTGTTCAATTTAATTAATTAAATCACCCAATTATAAAAAAAAAACTCTTTTTCATTACTATTTTCAATAACAATGATATTAATAATAAAATTAAAAATTATTATTACAATTTTCATTAACAATGATATTAATTTTTTAAAATTAGATTTATCACTAATATATATGGTTTATGTTCATGTTATTTTTTCATGTTTATACTTTGTAGAAATTTGAGCAAAACAAGGGATGTTTTAGATTTCATTAGCCTTGATAACATTGACCTAACTTTATATTTAAAATATTTGTATTAAAACATTTTACTTTCATAATATTTTGATATTTTGTTTAAGTTGAATTATTTTAAGTTAAAGATCTATTTAATCTTGACTATTTAGAAATATTTTAAATATTAAAATTATATTTGTTTGGCATTGTGTTTGTATTGCATAATTTATAATTAATTTATCTTGAATTTGAATTATGTTTGTTGAATTTATATGAGAACAGTACAACCCCGAAACGATACACCGAAACACTCCGAAATTGAAACATTCCATTCCAATTGAAAAAAAAAACACCTATCGAAATAAAATTGATAACTTTGATTAAGTTTAGCATATCACCAGCAAAAAAAACACGGTAAAATAAGTACTACTACTTCTTCACTCCTTGCACGTCAAAATAATCTCTCCCCCCACACAAATTCCATTGATTCTTCAACATCCATAGCAGTCATGTTCATAACTGATAATAACGACCAACCATTACTTAGAATCCGTTTGTTTACGCGACTGCGCAGTCTGCAACCGTTTGGTAACAAAAAATACACAGTTTATTGTGTATGGACCCCACATGTTTTTGCGTCTGTGACGCAGAAAAGAAGAAGCAGCATTTTGCTGCTTTGTGTTTACTGTGCATGCTAATTGCACTGTACTGAATAGTGTAATTAGCATGAACAGTATATATAAATATATTGTTCATGTGAACAGTGCAATTCACACGCACTGTTCACGTGAACAATTTTTTTTTTTCAAGTGTGTTAATTTTTTTAATATTTAAAAAAAAAAACTAGTTTAGATTAAATTAAATTCACTTGCACTATGATGTTAACAATATTTTTTTCTAAAAAATTAGTGTAAAGTGAATTAAATTTACTCGCATTATAATATCAATTTTATACCTGATAATATTTTATCTAATTTTATTACACGTATAAAAACTATAGTTCTTATCGAATGAATTTTGTATGTAATGGAATTATAAATTATTTAATAGAATAATAAAAAATATTTTATATAAAGTATTATTTATTTCATGATGTAATAGGAATAATTAATTCTACAATATTTAAATTTAAAACCATCAATTTTAATATATATTTTTAAATTATTTTATAACATCAATTTCAAAAGCATTCTTAACCAAACACAACCACAGTTTTAACCAAACACCTATTTTTTCAAACCAACCTCAATTAAAAATACTTTTTATAAAATAACCTTTTTTAAATTACAACCACAATAGCTACCGTAATACCAAACATATTATTAGGATATTCTATTAGGCGCCTGATCCGGAACGTCTGCCCCCTGAGGCTTGGCTTCCATTAACAAGAAGAAAGAAAATCAAGCCTCAAACGTCTTCTTACGTGGCGTGTAATTTGGGCCCTGGTATATTATTTAAGCCAAGACCAGGCCCGGCCCATAAAACTCTCTACAGAGTACAGACCTCCATCCTCAATCATGTTTATAGCCGTTACTAGCCCCCCCAAAACAGAAGCCATCATCAACCATAATTTAAGCTGTTAAGCGCTCAATCATTAACCACCATCCACTATAGGAATTAGGAGTATATATATGATAACACCCCCCGTTCTCCTCCATCTCCTTTTTCATAATTCGGCAAAGGAAAGCAAGCAAGAAAATCAAAACTCAATAGTCCTCGCGCCAAAAACAAAACGCTCAGAATGAAAGCTTATCAAACACCATCAAAAAAAGAACACTACTCTCGAACTTCTTCTGATCGCATATGCAAGGATTCTCTGTTGAAGAAGTCTCTGAAGGTTCTTCAATTAATTTAACTCCAAACCCTAACTTCTCTCTCTGTATTTTTCGTTTTCAAATTCAAATCTCCTTTTGATAATCTCTTACCAGTCGTGTCACTTGTGTAGAATGCCAAGAAAAGCTTGGACGGTGCGTTTATCTCGGCTACTCAAGGTGTTTCTCCGGAAATCATCAAGGAATCGAGTGATTTATCTCCGGTTTCGGAGATCTCTGATGCTAATCATTGTAGCCAAACAGCATCAGTAAATTTCTCCTCGTTTCATTCAAATCGTGTATTCTCTTCTTCTTCTTTTTTGGTGTTGTTTTTATTCTTAATTTAAGCTCTTCTTCTCTATATTCATGTGCCTTTACATAATTTTAGATTGATAAGTTTTGATTATGTAGGTTTTTGTTCATGTTGATTTTGTTTCAATTTCGTGCCTTGATTTTTATTTTTATTTTTTTGCCTCTTTCGTGAATATGATCCTCATCTTGGAAGGATTTTTATTCCCCCTAATTTGCGTGTTTTTAAATTGTGTTCCTCCTTTCTAATTATAGGTGTGTGTCCATGTGTATATTTTCCCAAACCACGAGCGTGTTTCTGTTTTTTCCGTTGCTTGTCTGGCATCATTCTAATTGTGCATTTCTTTTTGCGTCAGCTTTTCCCTCATGCATAATCATAGTCGTGAAGTAATATTTTTCTAATTTCCATTGATTTTCTTTTAGATAATCCATATAAATGTCATTTAACATTTCATTTTCAGTTTGATTTTTTTGGGGGGGTAAGAAAAAATGGCGGTTGTGAAGTGATTCGCAAATCTTTTTATGATAATTTATGTGTTTGATACGTGTGATATTTAAGCACTTGTGCTTCTTCTTGTTTTTTTTTTCTTTTTAATTAGCTATGTTTTTTATGTTTCATGTTTGGTTTATTTGGATAAATTTGTTTCCCTGGTTTCAGATCTCCGTGTTAGCTTTAAATCCAGTTGTTTCAGCTTCAACAGAAATATCCTCTCTCCCAGATATTACCCCAAATTCAAACACCATCACCATCACTGATGATTTGGGCAGTATTTCTACGGATTGTTATGGTGTTAACAAGCAATGCAGCTCGAAGATCGGTCAAGTGGAGGGACTGGAGGCAGATATTGTGGTGAATCTTCTCAAACAAGCTCGAATTGAGGTTTCGAAAGCAGATGTTCAATCAAAGAAGCTTCTGGATGCATTAATTAAGGTTGTCATAGATGAATTTTACACTCTAACAGGAGAGAAAGACTTGACAAATTGTTTTGTTTCTATGAAAGGGCGTGTCGTATGTTTGTGTTTTTTGATTTGGAGCTTTGCGGTGTCTGGGTTCCTCTTGTTTGATCTGGGATTGGGTAGCTCCGGTGGTGGACCGCCGCCTACTTAAACTATTTAGAGGAAAGTGTATGAATTTTGTTTGGCGGGTTTAGTTCTGTTCATTTATGATATGCCATTGAAATTCTTTGATTGACCTTACAATTGTTTGTTACAGAGTAGAGGATCAAGCTAATTGGTATACAGTCTTGTTTTGAATGGTCGTATCACTGTGAATGTCTTCGATTCAGAATATGATGGAATAAGTTCTTTCTCGGATTCAAAGTTATCGCTTGTAAATTTCTGGAGCACTCACTGCATTTATTTTTCCAGGAGAGCGTTTCTTTTAATACAAAATCTCCTTGACACTACTACTGCCAGAACTTCGTTTGGAGAGATGTAATCAAAATAACATGGCTACCAATGCCAAGCCCCTTGTCTCTCATTTTCTTCTGCTCCTGCTACTTATCATCCTCTGCAGTTGCTTCGGCAAGTGAAAGTATTCATAGCCCTTTGATTCAACACTTCCGCTCCGTAACATAGGAGTTCATTTTGGTCTGTTTTTCTGAGCACCTCCCTTGAAATGAATTTAAAAACTCATTATATCACTTCCTTTTAGATGGTATGCTGGCACGCTCTCCTGTCGTGGTTCTACTTCTACCTCATCAATTCCTTAAAATGATAGGTGCATGACTTTTGTTCTTATGATACAGGTGCTCTGTTCATCTACTCCACATAAATAGTAAGCCATTGTCGATGTTATTTTGATTTGCTTGGGCCTACTTGATAGATAGCCCGTAGCTCGATGATGTTGAAAATCAACGTCATTAGGTACTGCCCTCTTCCGTCCTGATGCCGATATATCAATTTAGAAACACAATTCTAATGTGAGATTCCTGTTTCCACTTTTTCCTGGTTTGCCATCTCGTCTCACCGCCCTGAGCTTGACAGCCACATGGGTTTTTTTTTCCATCTAGTAATAATTTGAGGAAGCCCAGCCGAGCCAGTAGTTGGCATGACTGATGTTGCTTGGTGTCCATGAATGATCCATTCCTAATGCCAAAGGATAAGATCAATTCTTTTGCCGAAACCACCCTAAAAAAATAGTTACAATCAAATTCTATATTAAGTATACCCCTAAATTTGGAAGCATTTAAATGCCTAAAAATCGTATAATTAGACCTCGCTAATATTTAGGACTCCTCTTAGCGCATGTCCCATCATCGTGTGGAACAATTTCCAGCTATCCTGTTTAATCTACCAGCTGATTCTGTCGAGTGAATACGCTTTTGTCATCTAGTCAGCTTCCAATCAGACTACCCACTTCGGACGAACGTGGTTTCCAACCAAGGGTTGATAATGATATTAGTCAGCGGTGGAGGGATTCATCTTTAAAGCCTTGTAGATTTTACTTCGTAGGAGGCGGCAACGATCTTGACATCGGCAATTGTCATAGGAACACAGAACAGACAAATTTACTTTTGAGGTTACCAGCTATGCGGACAGTCCGAGGAATGATAGCAACCATTGGATGTGTCAGTAATCACTGTTGATATATGCATGATCTTTGGCCACTCGTAAAGTTTTCTCGTTGGAAGGGAACGAGGAAGAAATAAATGGAGGGGCCTCTGTGAGTTCAAGTAAGACAAAATAAGAAAGTATGTTCAAATAGCTAATCAGCATGCCGTCTAAGGAAAGTCTTGCGATGTAACTTGTCGCGAGGAAATCTTACTGCTAGTTGAATGACTCCGGATCAAGAGAACAGCATGGAGTAGATCGGTCAACCCTCGCAAGTCTGAAGATTATATTATAATATCACATAATGAAAGGTAGGGACACAATTGTAATTTGGTTCACTGTGGTCGCATTGAATTGCACCAAGACAACACCATCACCAGTTTTCAAAGCTTAATTTGAATTATTTTCTGCTTCTTAGCATAATAATTAATTTATTAAATATTAAAGGATGTGGCAAAATTACAGGAGTTACCCTTACAAAACTGAATTATATTGTGTTTTTTTTGTTTTTTATTTTATCCTCCAATAATATATCATTTTAAAAATTTTGCTTTATAATTTTTTTTATTTTTTTCCTTATGATTGTATACCCGTCTAATATATTTAATTTATTTTTATAAATTTTAACATTTAATATTAGATTTGTTGGAATGTTTTTTATTTATTTTTGAAGAATTTATCAACGTCTCATGATATGGATCACGGGTTAAATAAGTTAATTTGAGATGACTCGGATTATTTTTTTGTTGTTTTTTTTAATTGGTTTTTTTTATCCCTCAATATTAGGTTGGTTAAATATTGAGATTCATAGTTTGTTCAATTTATTTTTTATAGAGTTTTCTCGATCTCATGATCAGATCATAAATTTAGCAAGTTAACACAGGTTGACTTTATTTATTTTTTTATGTCCTTTTTTCATTCAATATCTTTTTAATTTGATTTTGTAAATTTTTTTGATTTGTTTTTTATGGAATTATATTAATCTCGTGATATGGGTCATGAGTGTGGCAAATCGAGCCGAGTTTGGGTCCTTTTTTAATTGATTTTTTTTAATTTCACATTCAAACAACTCAATCTTTTTATAATTTTTTTTTAATGTTATTCTTTAATATTATATTGTTTGATGATTGATCTTTATTTTTAAAAAATTTTGCTTTAAGTGGAGATATCATAATCTCGTAGATTTAGTTTTTTTTTTCTCGATTTCAACCTTTAACATCGGATCTGTTGGAAATGAAGCTTTGTTAATTTTTTTGTTTTTTATAAAGTTATACCGATCTTATTACCCGAGTCACGAGTTTTACATATTAGCCCAAATTAACTTGAGTTGTTTATTTTGTTTATTTTTTATTTCATCATTCAACATTGAGTTGATTGAGAACTGGACTTCATTATTTTTTAATTTGTTTTCTAATATTTTCATAATTCAACATTAAGTTGATTAGAAATTGAGTTTCGTAATTTTTTTTGACTTGCTTTTTATAAAGTTATCATGATCTTATGACCCAAGTTATAGATTTGACAAGTTAACATGAGTCAATTAAATATATCATTACCTTAATAGTTGAAAAAAATATATTTCAATACATTATCATATCAATATTTAAAAAAATATTTCATCCAATATACATTATAATTTAAGTTCATGATTATTATTATTTTACTAAAAACATGTTAGCAAAACTTTGATATTTTTACGGTTAAAAAAATTTAATTTTACCCATAACATAGTGCGAGTAAATAATCAAGTTATTTTTATAAAAAAATACAAGATATTTTATAAAAAAAATATGATAGGTAAATATAAAAAATATACATGGATCAGTGAAATTTACAAACAAGTACCGTTTTAAAATAATGATTGAACCATTATATGTATTTTTATATTTTATATCATATTTTCATAGGATAATTACTAAAAAAAACTCATAAGATTTGATCGATTTTTTATTTTTTTTGTTGTATTTTTAAAAATTACACTTATATTATGTTCAAACAAAAACTTTAAAAAAAATCAAAAAATAAAGAAACGAATCCTATCCACACTCAACACTCTCTATTTTGACTCGGTGTTTCCATCTCAAAATTCACAATCTCTCTCGTCAAACCTGGAAATATGAATCTTAAACTGATAATTGAATCCCACATCAATCTCCCAAAGTTCTCGCTGGACCCTCGAGTTCTTACCCCTCAAGCCCTCAACAAAAGGGCATTTAAGGAACAAATGAGAAGAAAAGTGTAGATCTCGAGGGCCAAGGCAATAGAGGAAGCAGCAGAGAGGGGGAGAGGAGAGTCAGCGAATGTTGAAGTGGAGACAAATTTTGTGAGAGAAAGACAGGGTGGTGGGTTTAGAAGAGGAGGAGAAAAGGCAGGAGAGGTAAAAGAGACGTGTCAGTGATTCAAGGATTAAGTTGAAGATAAGTAGACCAACAAGGGATTACGAGGTTCATTTTGAGAGTAAGAGTGGTGCTTCAGATACAGTGTGTATTGGAAATCCTGACTTCCATTCTTGTGATTGTGAGGACTCGATCATTGGTATGGTCGTGTCTTTTAGGCAGACAAAAACTTCGAGAGAACGAAGGTTGACAAAGATACGAGAGGTTTTAACTTTTAAGGTTTTTTGGTTTTAAGAGTTTCACTTCCATCCCTCTATTTTAAAATTGTGAAGGCTTGGGATTTGTTTCAGAAAAAAAAAGAGGAGATCAAACTCTTGTGTTCGTCCTGAAATTCTTGAGCTTGCAAGAACTATAGTCGGATAATGTGGTGGTTTGCCCCTTACACTCGTAACTGTAGATAGAATATGGTTTGCATTATGCAAGTGAAGTGTTTGATAAAAAGCCTAAAAGGGATGGAATATTGATTACTAAGTCATTTATTTTTTTGATGATAAAGATATAATACTAGTATTACAAGGCTTTTTAAATATTAAACGAACAATAATAACAGGTCCTGTAAATAATTAAATAATTTTTATTATTTTAAAAAAATATAAAATGTTAATGTGTATAAAATTCAAGATATAAAATATAATTTCTCAAACTAAAGAAAAAAAATAAAAACATGATCAAACTTCAGAAGATTTTTTTTTGTAACTATCACTATTTTCATTCACGTCTACAATCCTGACGCTCATCACATCTTTAACGAAAGTGGTTCGAAAGAATCTTAGATAAAGACACCTCATCAATAATTTGACAATTAGATCATATAAATTAATTGGACAATTAGTCCTTTTCTTTTCAGTCTTCACGAGGAGACAACGAGGCATCTAATTTGACAATTTGATCGTAAGTTAATTGGAGGAGCTGGAGACCCAGTGGACCAGTGGTTACAACTGGACTTTCACAAATGGCCGTGCCTTCACTTGATTTCGGGCGGTGAGCTCTTTATTTTATTTTCAGTGGCGGTGTCATGCCAGGCGTCCTGTTGTTTCAGGATCCAAGAGATGAAGAAGAGGGCCACTCTTGAGGGTCGGGCAAGGGCGTGAGTGGCGATGATTTGGTGGCAATCAATGAAAGTTTTATTAGTTTATAGATGATGGTGAAGCTTCTTTTAGCTAGCTGTACTTAAAGGCAAAGAAATTGGTGTAATCCACCACCTTTGCTACTTAAAAAGTTTGTGGAATAGGAATAAATTATATATTTTTATAGAGCAAATTGTACTTAAAGAAATGGTTAAGTATAATCAAAAAGAAAATTCAAGTTATTGGAGCGAGCCTTTGTGATAATCATTCGACGTGTCCCCTCCATCCATCCACTGGCATCTCCTGCTGGTATCCTGTCCAGTCATCGAGCAAGGGCATATTCGTGGTCCTGTGAAAATGGTTCTGGTCTCTCGGACTGTAGCGTTAAACAATAGATGGTCCCGAGCCAGATTTTAGGAATATATATATATATTTTTAAACATCTTAATTATTTTCTCCTATCGCAGTGAAATTATTGACGGTGCTTCTTAGGCTCCTTGAATTGGGCTGTTGAGAGCTAAACTCTCACGCGAAAATGGTACATTTGGTCACCTAATCTCAGAATATATGCCAGTTTCGTTGAAAACCCTTTTATTATCATCTCTGCTTTTGCCCCGTCGTTTCAAGATAGCTACCAGCAAAAGATAACCTATATTTTATTCGCAACAAAACACATTATTATTATTATTATGTATCTATGCATGCGTGAATGAACAAGAAACCAATTCAGATAGATTTTGGATTCCATCACCAAAGCATGTCGGGCAATGTATTTGAATGTGATTTGATATTGAAAATACATCAAGATCTTGATACTTTTGCCCAGCAAAATGTCAACTGTCAAGCACGTCAGGGATGCATCGGATCACAAATTTACAGCACACACAGGTGAGCGATTCTCTGTTAGCAAACCTTCTGAATTTATGTGATCCTTTTAGTTCGAAACGGTGATCTTTCACCATCATCAACTACATGCATCTGATCTGGTAATTAATGGGAATTCCACAAGCAATAATTACCTTGCTTTTATGGTGCTGTTTATTGCTATATCCTTTTTGGTGCTTGATGTTTTATTGTGTCTCATACGAAGGAGGCAGTCTCTCTGGCACGCCATGATGCATAATAATATTTTAAATTCTCAGGAACGTATTTTCAAGGTTTTCGTTTCCCACTGCATATGTGCTCAAGGGGGGTCGACAGACAGACACATGGTACCATGATTTTTGGTGAGAACGAGGATTAGTTTCATGATTAGCATTCTGGGATAAATTAAACAATCCATGATGATACAAGGATCCAGACATTGTTTTCTTTATGCCAAGCTCGCCGTGGCAATTCTTGCTACTCCGGCTCAAAACCAACCCGTTTTTGGATGGGAGATTAACCTGATCATTTCTACTGTGAAGACAAGCTAAATCTGCTGGTGGTTCTTGGGAGCGAGTGGCTTATGACATGAAAGCCCACCACTTGGCTTGACATGTGCCTGTTATTTTCATCACTGATACATGATGCAAGGTCGGGGAATCATCAAGCACTCTATTATTGCAGGGCAGCAATGCCGAAACTGGAAATCATATGAAGGTCTGTCCAGTTCTACGACTCTTTGGACGAGCCTGTGCATAAACCCAGAGAGTGTGAAAAGAAAGGAAAGCAATTGCTGTGATAGAATACATAAGAACCCATCATGGATCCCTTCAAATAAAAATCTTTTCTGCAGAAAAAGCGGGGGAGGTGGGTGCTGGAAATGTGGAGCATAACTGTCCCACACCTCACCAAGGAGCAAAATTCCAAACCTCCTCCAACAAATACAAAACAAAGGGGAGAAAGAGCAAAGTGCCAGAGGAACAACCCACATTGCACATGCATTTTTTTCATTGTTTACGACTTCCTTTTCTGGATCATCACCTCCATTAATCATTGCACGGAATGAAAACCAATATTTTTTTACAAGGGACCCATGCTCTAGTCAAATTAGTGGAAGCCAACATACTCCCAATCATTCATTGGAACATTATCAGCCCAGGCTATTTTACTACAGGTCCTCTGCTTCTCTGTATTCTGCAACCGTTCCCAACATCCAATATCTGGGTTTGAAATTGTCAACTAGTCAACTTCATAACTCCATTTTATTGGTGGTGAACGGGGTTCTCATTATAGAAATCCTCCTTCTTCTTTCAATGATATTTCGAAATTGGAAGAAATAAATTAAAATCTTGTGACCGCAATGTATTCTTAGAATATAAAACTGTCCTCGGGCGTTTGTTATTGATTTTAATTTAATGTAGAATTATATTATCCTCACCCTACCACCTTTTGTCCTAATTAATTTGACCCGCGAAGCTTTGATTTTAGCTAAAATCATGTAAAATCTTAAAAAGATTTCTCTTTTATATACTAAATATCTTTCACCATGTATACTATTGGAAGAAAACTTATGTTTCAAATAGTATTTCATGAAAATATTTTTTTAAAAAATTAAATTTTTATATTTTTAAATTATTTTAATGTGTTAATATTAAAATAACTTTTAAAAAATATTATTTTAATATATTTTTAAATAAAAAATATTTTAAAAAATAGCCACTCCAATAACCCAACGGACACCACACTAAATTTTGGCAGCACTCCCATGTATTGCGGCACATGGAGGGCACTGCCATGAATTGGCATTGGTGTGACAAAAATAAAAAAGGACAAGAAAAAGGAGCCAAGATTGGAAATATGATGTGGGTACCATAAAGTTCGTTAAATATTGTACAATTTCACAATACGAGAAGGGCAATTTCGTCATCCGAGAAGAATGTAAAGCAGCAGCAGCAGCACACTATTTTGCTTCCCCACGACTTTGTCCTGGGAAACAAGGAGGCAGGTTATAGGACAGAGGGTCAGGGTGGTGTAGGGGCTGGACCATGCACAATAATAGACCAAAAGTAGGGGTAATGGGCCAATATTGTAAAATCCTTAGACAGGCCGAAAAGATAGAAGGACCCCCCCGTCCGTCAAAACTGAAGAAGAAAAGCATCATTAATCAATGTGCGTTTTTCACTTTTAATTAAATGAAACGCGTACTGTGCTGCCTTTTGATTTCTTTATTCCTTTATAACCCTCTCCACCACCGTTTTCTCTATTTCTCCTTTAACACACAGGCCCCCCCCGCCCTCCCTCTCTCTGCCTCACTAAAATTCTCCCTTCTTTTGTAAATACTCGATATCTTCATCATTGGTAGCTCCATCCTTGCTGTTGTTGAAACCTCGAGATCGATCCCCCCCTCTCTCTGGAAGG
>Ga0307518_10001965_pt1 | contig 15137 bp, 12 predicted proteins | sample 25_EM_MG_FD_203889 | JGI IMG/M metagenome (GOLD analysis project Ga0307518, IMG submission 203889) | Populus trichocarpa ectomycorrhiza microbial communities from riparian zone in the Pacific Northwest, United States - 25_EM | ecosystem: Host-associated > Plants > Roots > Unclassified | place...
GCCCTTACCAATCACTTACCAATCCTTGACAAATTCTGCTTATTCCCTTCCCTTTTTGTACTTTAATGCTGTGTCCCCCCCATGTATTTAAACCCCCTGGGCTCAGCCCAGTGGAAGAGAGCCCAATAATACGAAATTATCCCTCTCTCAGTCTCTCTCAGTCAGTATCCCCTCAGTACTTTGAGTCTTGTAGGCTTCAGTGAAGGTCTAAAGGCTCTGATATTCAAGTTTTATCCAATCTATTCAAGTCCAAGTCTTTCTCTAGGCTCAAGCGGAGTCTAGCCTGTCAATCCTTCATCTCCAATTGCTTCTGGACGTCAGGAGCCCCCTTGCCCCTTTGCTGCACCAATCTCCAGGTGTAGTATCCCTACTTCAGTCTCAGTCACCCCAATCCCCGCTTTGACACTTCCTAGGCTATAGGAAGAGTCCAGACATCTATCCCCTTCGTCATCTACTGCTCCTGTACCCCAGGAGTATCCTGCATCTCTGTCTGCATCACCCTGTTGGTGTAGATCCCCTCTCCCCCTCCTCAGCACATCCTCTCTGGACACTGCGGAGGTAAACCACCACTCGCACTTTTTCGTAGTCCTTTGTTGGTGTTGTGTTTGGGTTATTGTTCTGACCCAAATCCACACTTTGACTCACACTGTGGTCAATTCCTTGACTACAAGCCCATTGTACCTAAGCCCATCACTGCCGCCAACAACCATACTTTTCATGCAATCGGAAAAGGAGATCTTATGATCTCACTCCCAAATGGCAAGGGACACTCCCAAATCAGACTTTGTGATGTCCTCTACGCACCAAAAATGGGCATTACACTCATTTCCATCAGCAAGCTTGACCTAGCAAGTTATGCGGCACTTTTTCGTGACAAACGTTGCCAAATCTTTGATGCACGAAAGAAAAAGTTGGGTGAAGTACCGCTGAACAAAGGCCTCTACTGTGTCAAACGTTCGCGCTGCATTTTTGCTGGCCTAGCCAAAGCTACGGACTCACTAACAATGGAAGAAGTCCATGCACAACTTGGGCATATTGCCCCAACAGCCATCCGTGCTATGCTAAAGGATGGCACGATCACTGGCATCACACTTGACAAAGCCCACTCCACCATGGGCACATGCGACTCCTGTGAGTACACAAAGGCCACACGGAAGCCCATCGGGAAGGAACATGATCCTCCATGTTGTGAAGAACCTGGCGACAAAGTCCACACTGACCTGTGGGGACCATCCCCTGTGCAAACACCCGGCCACAGTCTCTATTATGCTTCATTTACAGACGATCACACCCAGTATACTACATTGTACCTTCAGAAAACCAAAGCTGAAACCTTTTCGTCATATAAATCCTACAAAGCTTGGCGGCCACTCAGTTCGACACAAAAATCAAGTGTTTGCACTCGGATCGTGGTGGAGAGTACCTGAGCAACGAGTTTAGTCAGTATCTCAAGTCAAAGGGCACGGAACGCCAAATCACCATCCATGACATGCCCAAGCATAACGGTGTGGCTGAATGCCTCAACCGCATGCTCGTCGAATGTGTCCGTGCGATGATCCATGCAAGTGGCTTACCCAAAAACTTGTGGGGGGAAGTCATTATGCACGCGACTTGGCTGAAAAACCACTTGTCAACATGCCGTCTCGGAACAAAAACACCATATGAAGTACTTTACCAAAAGAAGCCCAATCTTTCGAATATACCAATCTGGGGCTGCCGTGTTAAAGTTCACAACAATACTGGCTCGAAACTTGACATGCGAGCACGTGACAGATGTTGGGTGGGATTCGACATCGAAAGTGATGGGCACCGGATCTATTGGCCGGATACCAGAGCTGTGGGAGTTGAGAGAAGTGTTATTTTCGAGAAACGCGAGGTAATCATGCCGAACGACATACCAATCGAGGGGGAGAGTGCAAATCCACAGAACAGAAGTGCACAGCCACCCGCATGGTCGTCACAGACGCAGAATGCAACACAACATTTATCTGCAGAAACGGTCGATCAGCATGTCAAAACGGAGATGATCGAGCATGCACCTGACCCACTAGGCACCACCTTTGAGACACCTCCACCTCCACCTCGTCGTTCCACCCGCCAACACTTCGAATTGGACTATACAAGATGTTTGTGGACAGGTGAAGGCACGCATGACGGTCGTATCATGCTCAACTACATGTGGCAATTACATGACACAGACTGCAGTCCCTCTGTGCAGGACAATGCAACACTTGCGTTGATTGAAGACGAGCTGGCCATGGGCAACAGTGAAGGTGTCGAAGACATCTACGCCATGGCTGCTGGAGTCGAGATGGATGGATTAGATCCATCGACAGTGAGCGAGGCGCGATCACGTACAGATTGGACAAGATGGCAAAGCGCGATTAATGCTGAATTGAAGAGTGTTGAAGACACATGTACCTGGAACGTGGTCAAACAACCAAATGGCATGAACGTTGTAGGCTGCAAATGGGTCTTCAAGATCAAACGCAAAGCCAATGGCGAGATCAAGAAGTACAAGGCCTGACTTGTAGCCAAGGGCTACTCGCAGATCCAGGGCATCAATTACAATGAAACCTATGCACCTGTCGCTAGGCTAGCGTCTCTATGCACCGTACTCGCCATTGCAGCCCACAACGACTAGGATATTGAAGTATTCGACTTTCACTCTGCATTCTTAAATGGCAAGCTAGGCGAAGGCAAAGACATTTACATGGACCTACCTGACAGCTACACTACAAACGGAAACTTCATTCATCCGGTCGCAAAGCTAAATGTCGCTCTCTATGGCTCTAAACAGGGTGCACTCAAGTGGTACCAAGAGCTCAGCTCTACTCTGAGTGAGCTTGGGCTCAAACACGCGCACCCAGACTGGGGAATCTTCCACGGGCGGATCGGACACGATATCCTAGTACTAGCTAGCCATGTCAATGACTGTATGCTAACTGGCAGCTCTCCCGAGCTCATCTGTTCGTTCAAGGCGGAAATCGGATTGCACTACAAAATTACCGACTTAGGGCCTATTAGCTGGCTACTCGGAATGAAGGTGATGCGCGATCAGAATGCCCGCACAATATCGTTGTCACAGCAGACGTATGTCAAAGCCATCCTCGCCAAGTATAACCTCACCAACTGCAAGTCTGCCTCCGTTCCTATGGACCCAGGCCTTAAACTCTCGTGCAACCAGTCACTGCAATCAGCCGAAGAAATTGGACACATGAAAAGTGTTCCATATTGAGCTGCCATTGGATCGTTGATGCACCTGGCAGTAGGAACCTGTCCAGACATTGCATTTGCTGTCTCTACAGTTGCACAGTTCAATAATGCGCCTGGAGAACCTCACTGGGAAGCTGTGAAACACATCTATAGGTATCTTTCTGGTACTAAATCCCTTGCACTCACTTTCGGAGGCATAGAAAAGGGACTCGAAGGGTACACAGATGCAGATGGAGCCTCATGGGAACACCATTGGGCCATAAGCGGCTATGCATACCTACTCAATGGCGGAGCAGTCAGCTGGGCCTCACGCAAGCAAGAGCTTGTCACACTCTCGACTGCAGAAGCTGAGTATGTTGCAGCCACCCATGCAGCCAAAGAAGGCCTATGGCTTTGATGACTCATTGGAGAAGTCTTCCGCCCGCTCACTCATCTAATACCTCTCCACTCGGACAGTCAATCTGCTATTGCACTTACCAAAGATGGTAGCTATCACGCACGTATCAAACATATTGACATATGATACCACTTCATTCGTTTTGCTGTTGAAAACCATTCTCTTCGCCTCATTTATTGTTCCACTGACAACATGATTGCAGACACTCTTACCAAACCTTTACCCACCATTAAAGCTAAATGTTTTGCTACAGCACTTGGACTTTGTTCCAATTGAGGGGGAGTGTTGAGTATATGCACATAGCTTACATTATCATGGTAGTAAATTTTTCGTACTCGTTACCTTTGCACCTCAGTAACCTTCCTTTATCACTGAGGTGAGCTCTCCTGGTTTATTCCCTTTGTTACTGTACTTACTTATCTACCAGTCTCATAACCCAATAGGTAGATAATATAGTGACCTTCCTTTATCACTGAGTCTCATAACCCAATATAGTTGATGGCCTTGCATGACTCGGACCAGCTTACTGGGTTTGACTCAGTGGAGTGGCTGTGGCGCATTTGCTGCATGGCAGGCTTCTCCAAACAGTGCGAAAAGTCGAGGATTCAGAGCAAGAGCGGGATTTTCAGCCATTCGTGCCTTGATGTCTTCAAGAGAGTTGTGGTTGTGTCCTTGGGCTCGACAGTGATTTGAAAAGCACGCATGATTGTCACCTTGTTTACAAGGTCACTACCACTGGAAATGCCACATGGATGGTACATTTTTTGAATGCCCGCGATGGTGTTGCTTTTTGTACGCCATTTTAAAGTTCGATTGCCAATGTAGTGTTGTTCTGTATGATGCCTGGGTGTTTCTTGTGGGCTGGACGGACAGGTTCGAGTACAGGTATCCCGTATAATTCTTGGTCTAATGATATTCAGATGGGCTATTCTTAATGTAGATATGATAACTAGTACTGTGATGGACTTAAAATAGGTTGCCACTGTTCCCTTTGTTGGACTGTACAAATGCGGTATGTTACATAATCATGGTACTAGAACTTTCGTGTCGTTCTCCTGTCCACCTCAGTGACTTACTGTGATCACTGAGGTGAGTATATGCTACTGTACTCGTTTCCTGTTCCCTTGCTGATGTACTATAGTGACCTATAGTCTTATAGGTACTTAATATAGTGACTTACTGTGATCACTGAGTGACCTATAGTCTTATAGGTTATGAGCCCTGCCCGCGCTCATTAAGGGTCACTTAAAAAGTAAACTAACGCGTTATCTCCAAGACGATGACTAGCTTCTCGAAGGAGGATCTTCTCCCCAAGATTCCTGCCTTGAAAGCGGACGGAAGCAACTGGCTCACGTTCAAGAATTGCGTTGAGTGGGCTGCAGAGGCAAAGGGCCTGGTTGAGTGCCTAGAGGGTACCAAACCGAGGCCAACTGATCCTAGCGAAGACCAGGACCCTCTGTGGGAACCCTCTGACGCGGAAGCATTAGCTGTTGCCGAGTACCCGGAGAAGTACGCTATGTGGCGAAAGGAAAACAGCTACGTGAAACAGCTCATCGGGAGTGCTCTCCCCAAAACCCTTTTTATTAAGATCAGGAATGAAGCATGTGCCAGCACCATCTGGGACGCATTGGCGAATGAGTTCGAGAACTGCTCCCATATCGTCGCAATTGAGTTGAGATGGAAGCTCCAGGATCAACGGTGTGCCGAGAAGGGCGACGTACACGCCCACTTTGACAAGATGATCACCCTCTGCGAGGAATTAGCCTCGCTTGGCCATTCCATTGATCCTGACGACTTCGCCGTGATGCTGATTAGTTCCATCCCCATGTCTTACGACTCCACCATCTCCGCCATGACCACTTCCGCTAAAATCACCCACCTAGACCTCACGCCTGATGTCATTATGATGACACTTATTGACGACTATGACCGACGACAGTCGAAGTCGGGCAAGAAATCCACGAGCTCGGGGGAGGACGCCGCTTACTCCGCGAGCTCGTCCAACAAATTCTCTGGCAACTGTCACAATTGTCAGAAGAAAGGTCACAAAGCTGAAGATTGCTGGGAAGAAGGCGGTGGAAAGGCTGGTCAACGCCCCAAGCGGAAGTGGAAAGGCCATGGTAAAGGCAAGTCGAGAGACTCGAAGGACAAAGCTGGCACTGCAGATGCTGAAGGTGGAGAGCCTGACGGTGTGTGGTTCACACACGCAGCTGGTCCGGATGACGAGGACGATTGGCTGAGAGAGGTCGACGAGGCAGAGCTCCTGACTATATGCGCTGAATCTGATGAGGACGAGGAGCCAAAGTCTTCCTATGATAGCGCTCTTCTCGCTGGCGAAAACCTCCAGACCGGCCAGCGCATGGTCCTCTTTGACTCCAGCGCTTCTTGTCACATGTCATCTTATTGTGATCACTTCACAAACTTCAAGTCCATCGTGCCAAAGGCCATAACAGCAGCGGACAAGCATACTTTTGAAGCGATCGGAAAGGGAGACCTGACCATTCTCATCCCCAACGGTACATCTACCACCCACATCCTTCTTCGCGACGTCTTGTATGCGCCGAAGATGGGCATCACGCTCGTGTCAATTGGCAAGCTTGACGTCGCTGGCTATGCAGCCCTTTTTCGTGACAAGCGATGTCAGATCTTCGACTCACGAAGGAAGAAGCTGGGCGAGATCCCACTCACCAGCGGGCTGTACTCTCTCAGATCGTCTCAGGCGGCTGGAAAGCTGTTCGCAGGGGTAGCGAAACATGGTGAACTCCTCACGATGCAGGAGGTACACGAACGGCTAGGTCACATCGCCCCCGATTCCATCCGCCAGATGATCAAAGACGGCACAATCACCGGTATCACCCTTGATGAAGCCCATTAGTCAATGGGCACCTGCGATTCATGTGAGTATGCAAAGCTCACATGCAAGCCGATCGGGAAGCTGCGCGACCCCCTACGTCAGAACAAGCTCAGTGATGAAGTACACACCGACCTATGGGGCCCATCTCCTGTGCAGACTGGTGGGCACAGCCGCTACTATGCCTCCTTCACCGACAATTACACTCGTTTCACCAAGCTTTATCTCCTGAAGGCAAAGTCTGACACATTCGACTCGTACCAGGTGTTTGAGAGCTGGTTGGTGACCCAGTTTAACACGAAAGTCAAGCGGCTTCATTCCGATTGCGGTGGAGAATACTTGAGTGCTGAATTCACGAGGCACCTGAAGTTGAAGGGGACCGAGTGCCGAGTAACCGTGCACGACACGCCTGAGCACAATGGCATTGCCGAACGATTGAATCGCACACTGGTCGAGCGAGTGCGCGCCATGATGCATGCGAGCAATCTGCCGAAGAGCCTGTGGGGAGAAGCAGTCATGCACGCAACCTGGGTGAAGAATCATACCTTGACACGACACCTGGGCAAGAAAACGCCCTATGAGATGCTGCCTCAGAAAGCCGAACCTAGAGAACGTACCGGCATGGGGCTGTCGTGTAAAGGTGCATGATACATTGGGCACGAAGCTCGACATGTGCGCACGCGATGGCCATTGGGTCGGTTTTGACCCAGAGAGCGATGGCCATCGCATTTACTTCCCAGATCGCGGCGTCATTGGTGTGGAGCAAAGTGTTTCCTTTGAGCAACGCGAGCGAGACATTCCTGTCATGCCTCTGACGGCAAGCATGCAGGGGGAGCAGAAAATCGTCAGCGCCAAGAACCACATGGACAATCAGCACGTGTCACCTCCAGATCAGACAAACAACGCACCAGCAGTCATCGCACCCGCGTCTGTCAACACAGACCACCTAGGCCCCAACTTCGAGACTCCTGATCCTCAACAACCCCCACGCTGCTCTACGTGTCAACGCTTCGAGTCGGAGTACTTCAAATGACTGCGCGAGGGTGAAGGGACCATTGATGGCAGGTGATCGAAGGGGACCACCCCCACAGCAGCAATGACAGAGGTGTTGCATGGAGGTAGGAACCAGGGGGAGTCGCCAGATGATGTCGTCGTCGTCTATGCTATGGTCGCGAGGGTCAGTGAAGCGGAAGGGCTTGATCCATCGACGATTGACAAGGCGCGTGCTAGACCTGACTGGCCCAAGTGGGACGAAGCCATCTCAAAGGAACTTGCCAGTCTTGAAGCTGCGCGTACATGGGATGTCGTCGAGTGTCCCAAGGGCGTGAACATCATTGGATGTAAGTGGGTGTTTAAGATAAAGAGGAATGCTGCCGGCGAGATTGATAAGTATAAGGCACGCCTGGTAGCCAAGGGATACTCACAGGTTCAGGGCGTTGACTACGACGAGACGTACGCACCTGTCGCTCGACTCTCATCCCTACGCACCATCCTCGCTATCGCCGCCCGAAACGACTGGGACATTGATGTCTTCGACTTCCAGAGCACGTTCCTAAATGGGAAGTTAGACAAGGGGGAAGACTTGTATATGGAACTCCCACCTGGTTACAACGTCGACAAGAGGCTCGAGCACGCTGTCGCGAAACTTCAAGTCGCCCTCTACGGTTCGAAGCAGGGAGCTCTGAAGTGGTATCTCGAACTTTGCAGCTCACTTCGCGAACTCGGACTTAACCGCGCACACTTGGACTGGGGAGTATTCTACGTTCATATCAGACACGATATTCTGCTTCTCGCCAGCCACGTTGACAATTGTACCATTACCAGTAGCTCTCGCGAACTGATGAGGCTGTTCAAGGACGAGATACGAGCTAAGTATAAGATCACAGACTTGGGGCCAATAAGTTGGGTCTTAGGCATGAAAGTCATTCACGATCGCGCTGCTCGCACTATCTCATTGTCCCAGGAGCCATACATCGATGCTATCATCACTAAGTATAACTTCTCAGACTTCAAGCCTCTTTCGATTCCGATGGACCCCAACATACAACTTTCTCGTTCCACTCCCAAGTCTGTCACCGATACCACTCGTATGAAAAACGTCCCATATAGGGCAGCTGTGGGCTTGCTCATGTACTTAGCCGTCGCCACTCGTCCCGACATCGTGTTTGCCGTCTCAACCATTGCTCAGTTCTCTCAGGATCCCACACCCGAGCATTGGGAGGCTGTGAAGCGCATTTACAGATATCTATTGGGTACAAGGAAACTGGCACTTACCTTCGGAGCGGGTAAGCAGGGTCTTGAGGGGTTCACTGACGCAGACAGAGCGAGCCAGGAGCATTGCCATGTGATCTCTGGCTATGCTTATATCCTTGATGGAGGAGCTGTCAGCTGGGCGTCAAAGAAGCAAGAACTAGTCACTCTCTCGACCACGGAAGCTGAATACATTGCTGCCACGCATGCTGCCAAAGAGGGCATTTGGCTCCGCCGACTTGTCAAAGAAGTTTTCCACCCGCTTGCGCATCCTACCCCTTTGCATTCGGACAGTCAGTCAGCCATCGCGCTGACTAAGGATGGTAGTTATCATGCTCGCACCAAGCATATTGATATCCGGTATCATTTCATTCGTTTTGTTGTTGACAATGGTTCTCTTAGATTACTTTATTGTCCCACTGAGGACATGGTTGCCGATACCCTTACCAAAGCTTTACCTAGTGTCAAGGCGAAGCATTTCGCCGCCTCCCTCGGACTATGCAGCATTTGAGGGGGAGTGTTGGACTGTACAAATGCGGTATGTTACATAATCACGGTACTAGAACTTTCGCGTCATTCTCCTGTCCACCTCAGTGACTTACTGTGATCACTGAGGTGAGTATATGCTACTGTACTCGTTTCCTGTTCCCTTGCTGATGTACTATAGTGACTTACTGTGATCACTGAGTGACCTATAGTCTTATACCCTTGTCCACTCATCTAACAATGCCAACCGTTTGTCTTCCTGTCGCAAATGTTTGCTTGGGTGTTGTGTTAATAGCCTGTCATCAAAGTCCCATAAGAGTCTGATGTTGTCTTGTCCTCGGCTGCGCGATAATGCAACATATAGGTTGAAGGGTGTGAGTTCACCTGTTGGCGGTTTACCTATGTCGATAATGCATCGTTCGATAGTTTGTCCCTGGGATCAATAATCTGTGAATGCGTATGCAGCCATCATGGGTAATTGTGTCCTTGACACCGTTTTCTGTTTCCCATCGGGCATTCAAATGTTGAATGTTTTCGTCAGTGGAACTATTGGGAGTACTCCCTCTTCTAGACCCTCCAAAGCTTCCGCCTTCGTCCGCTTCATCCAAACTAACACGTAGGCTGGTGGATAGTGCAGATGGACGTATCTTTCATTTGGTGAATAACAATCTTCTTTGTCGTCTAGGACGATTTCGACAACTTCTCCACGAGCACCATTCGCGACATCAATATCCGTCAACACGTTGAACGTGACCATGACTTCCATGCCAACCGCCAGTTCGATCTCTTTTGAAAGACTGGCACGCTCCCTTGGATTCCCTGAACATCTGCCCTTGTGTTTCATAACTACCATGAACCGCTCTTCAAGCGTGAGTTGCTGACCTCCAATGGTGTCTATACACGGACATATAAACAGTTGTATGCCTGTAAGGTCTGGTGAGTTTGTGTCTGCCGAATCTGATTGAATCTCACCTTTTAGATTGCACTGTGACCGTGCCATCATAGCATTCCATTTAATCTGAACAGCATGACGTGGCGTGATGAGAACAGCTTGATTCCATGGTTCGGTGGTGAAATCAGAAGGAGGACAGTGAGGATCCCCAAGAATGAGACTGTGAAGTAGCACAATATGACGTTCTTTGCAATTTCCATGACGAACATGCTGCAGGAGATCCAGCCATTTGGGATCAATAATGTGGACCTGTGTTTTCAATCGAATGACAACAGTGAATTGCTCATAGATCTTGCGTCCCAAGATTTCATCTGTCATATCCTTCAATGGGTCACAAGGGAAAAAGAGCGGCGCAGAGGTTTTACTGGAAACTGGAGGGAACTGATGAAAGCCCCCTACGAGAATGACGTTCATGCCTCCAAAAGGTTGGTTGGCCAAGTCGGATCGTTCCATGGTGGTACGTGTGCACGAAATGATTTTAGACAGTTTGGCAAAGAAGTCTCGAGATACCATTGATATCTCATCAATAATCAAGTACTCTTTGCTTTGCCAAAAGGTGGTTAGTTTCTTTAGGGTGTTTGCAGATTGTTGATGACTGTTTAAAGGAATCATGCTGAGTACGTGGAAAGTCTTTCCATCGATCACTGAAGCAGCAACTCCTGTATAAGCTCCTTTCACAAGGATCTGAGCTAGTCCTTGTTTGTGGAAATCTTCTGTGATCGTTTGGATTGTTTTCGACTTCCCAACACCCCCCTCACCTGGAATGACCATTCGCAATGGTGGGGGTACCCGGCCTGCTTTCGTCTCCATCAAGTGCCAGGGAATGATGTCAAATGCGCAGCGTTGGTCCTCCAGCAGCTCCATTTCGGGTACGGCCTCAAGAGCCTTGTGAAAGGTTGTCGGAAAGGCAAGTTGTACCACTTCCCCTGCATCGTCATTGACCTCCATTGTGCTCAGTGCAGCAATATTACCATCCTCGTACGTCCCTTCCGACTCCATCCCTGTGCTCACATTGAACACATTGTCAGCCATACTTTGTTGCCAATTGCCCAAAAGTGCGAGATCTCCTCCATTTGCAATGTGCACCCCTACAGCATCATGCTCTGTTCTTCTCTCCTTCTCAGCAAAAACAGAATGTTCCAACCCAATCAAGACAGCCACTTGCCCATGTGCTTCTTCACGTACTGAGACCTGTTCCGCTTCATATCGTTCTAGGTCTTCTTCTGTAAGTGCGACTCCTTGTTCTGATACATTTCCCATGTCTACGTTGTCACCAAGAGGTTGCCCGATGTCCTCTGTCTGCTCCCAAATATCAAACATCATTTTATTTTCGTGTGCAGCTTCTCCCGCTGATTTAGCATCATAGTAGTATTGGATTCCTGCGACCACATCTCGAACATAAATGGGGGCGTTATCCAGCCAATTTTGTAGTTCAGTTGCCCATGTGACACGGGTGTCTTTAATATCAGATAGTTGTCGCCAAGGTTTTGTCAATGCCAATACGGATGCACAGTAAAGGTTATGTTGTTCTGGTTTTTCTGAACTTGGAGGCCAAGGTCCGTAAATATTTGGTAGTGTATTGTGTCGCTTGCCCCGCATGACATGCTGATGTGTTACAGATTTCAGATGGTCTTCCTTATAGCGAATCCTATCGTGACGAGGACGACCAACTCAACGACGAAGTATGTGGGGAGTTCCATCAACATTGGTTGTGGCAGATGGGTCTACATGTCTCTCTCTTTCATTGGCAGGAATTGATTCCTCGTAAGTATCAATGAAGAATTTTATGAATGACATTCCTTCCAGTTCAGGACCCCTAAATTTGTAATCCTGCAATTGCGAACGAACATATATTTGGCCTCTCTTGTTGGTCTGAAGAGTGACCATTTCTGTTTGGGACTTGTCCTGCAATGATATTACTGATTGAGTCTAAAGAGATTCTATAGTGAGTGTACTGACAATGTTCGCTCTATCTGATGACTTGTTTACCAAATCTCTTCCCACTGCTAGACTGTCATGCACAAGATAGTTAATGTATGTGCATGATAATATGTATTAAATCTTACTCAGATTGCGATCCATATCGTACATCGGGAAATGTTCGTTTGAGAGCTGTGAGCAATGGATTGGTATACAAGGCCACATAATTATGGGATTGAAATTTATCGTCCCATCCCATCAAATACAAAACCACTTGTGGCCCAGATAATTCCATTTCGCAATTTAGGATGTCGATACACTGGTATAACAGTAACTTGTTGCATTGTTGTAGATCATTGTATTTAGGATTGTCTTTATGGTATGCAAGACTGTTGGCCAATAAAGTGGATGTATTGTGTGTTGTCTTTTGATTCTTCGTCGTATAGGATGTCAAATACCACATGATATGTTTGGTTTCGCTGCCATTCGTATTTAGCTTGTTATTGTTATTGCAGCGCATAGTTGTAAGCACGTCAGGACAATACGAATTGAGATACGCCACTGTTCTTTTGGGTGTCCAGTTGCCATTGGCCTCAATGATATCATCCTCGGATAAAGGCCACGGTGCTTGTCTTTTGCATGATAGCTTGCCATTCTTCATATGGAGACAGGCCGAATGAGTACAGGTGTGCACTTGCTGAGCATGCACTAAGTTTTGTTCAAGCGTGGCATTGTCACACGCCCATGTAGACTCATTTCTTGGATCAGGAGGCCGGGAATACGCTAACTGTGAGTCACGAGACGTTGAGCAGATTGTTTCTTCAGTAAACCCATCCAAGTGTGCCCGAATATTAGCTTTGATAAAAGTGCGAACACGTTCACGAAAATCAGATGACTGCAAAAGAGTGTGCATCTCGTCACAATTTGGTGCATGTTGCAGCCAAAGCAGCATGTGGAGGTGTAACTGCCCCTTCCTTGTGCCTTGACCACTCCGTAATATGCAGCCAAACGTCCTAGGATGCCTGTAGAAGCAGAGACACAGCCCCCTTTGGATTTAATGCCAAACAAGGTTTTGAGCACAGTGTTGATGATAAATCGAAAGTATTTTTCTGCAGCGTAAGGATTCTCGGCAATAGTGCATGCTCGTTGATTGGCATCAGGACCCATAGTAGTGCAAAACTTGACCATATCAATTTCGTGGCCAGCAAAGATTTGAGCAATAGGATCATGAATATCTGCTGGATTAATGGTGACCCAAAGGGAGGCACCTCCCAGGAACAAACATGTGCCCCAAATCATCCCTTGATAAGCCGCACGAGCATGGTCAGAGCCAAGTACACGCCCATTGGTGGCCACCACGTGTTTGCGGAGAAGTCGTACAGCTGGATTACTAATGGGAATTTTGTGTGCTTCCTCCTCTTCTGCTTGCTTCAAATCGGCTACAGTCAACTTTGCAATTGCAAATGTATCTGCCTCAAAATCTTGTCGTCGCATCTGCAAGAAAGCTGACCGCATGGCTTCCCGCTTTTGAGAGATACCGAAACAAACAAAGGGAAAAGAATGGTGCATGGCAAAACGTTTGTCGTAATATTGCAATGACCAACAAACATCATCAGGAAATTGATGAGAGTCTGCTCAAGCTTTATATAACATTACCATTACTTCCATGTGTATCCACATGCATCATTCTGATACACAACTAGATCAAGTTAGTTAATTCATGGGAGGGTTGAGAGTGTCTGTCAATTCAGACAGGTTGTTTTGTTTTATCATGCCAGATCACCAGTAAACATGCTAATATATATGATCAAAAAATCAACCCTGCTAAATGTGATCAAATGTATCTGTAATTATAGTTTCTGATGTATGTGCTCAGGTCCTTCTTTTTGATGCTCCTGATCAATTTATCTTTATCAACTATGAGTAGGACATATCTGTAGCTGTATTTTTTATTACATTTGCTCAGTCACTTCTTAGTATTGGTACTCTAGATCAGATATATCAACAACAATAATAATTGGTATAGTTCTCAGTTCCCCAATGCTGTCATATCTGACCAGTATTCACTTTCTTGATGAACTTTTTACACTGGATCATCACACTTGCTTAGACATTTGCAATGATGTCTAGCTGTAATTGCAATAAAAAGATGTTATTGATCAGCTCTCTGATCTTGTTAGCCCTGGTCAGTGTCACCTTCAATGATGCAGCTTCTTAACTAGACCTACACTTACTCACACTGGATACACATGAACATGTTTGTAATAGCTGATACAGTTGGTAAGCTCTCTTTTGCTGGTCATTTTGAGCACATCTGCCTATATTGGTGATCATGGCCAGTTCTCCAATGCTGTCACATTTGACTAGCATTTGCTCTCTTGATGTATTTTCCATACTAGATCTGGTACTGCCTCTCAGACACTGATGATCATGTCTATCAGTGGCTGCAATAGAAAGATGTTGTTGATCAGCTCTCTAATCTTGTTAGCCTTGGCCAGTGTCATCTTTGATGACCCACCTTCTTAATTAGACATAAATGGTCATGGCTGTAATAGCTGATACAGTTGGTAAGCACTCTCTACCTGGCTATTCAGAACATAGCTGTCTGTATTGATCATAATGATACAGTTAGTCAGCCATGAACTATAATATGTCCCTGACCCATTTTACAACAATTAGAGGAGTTGTTCTAGTCTATACAGCTGATAGTTGTGAGATGACTCTATGATCCTTGTGGTAAACATGACCAGTCATGTCAATGGTGTCATTACTATCAGACTTGTAGGTCAGATCAGATGTGTCTGAAATACTGTACTGGTCCAGTGTACACAACTGATACTTGTGAGTGGATGTAATCCTAGTGACAGACTTGCTCAACTGTACCAACACCATCACAATGATGAGTACTACAAGGATTATCTAGAGTAGACAGATGGTCTATTTGAACTGTGGTGTCATAATAGGGGTCATGAACAGATTCATTTGAGTGATACTCTCTATCTTCTCTACAATAACTACTTGCTTTGCCTGCCCTGAAATTGTGAGAAACATGGTCCACATGGACA
>Ga0307518_10001967_pt1 | contig 15132 bp, 8 predicted proteins | sample 25_EM_MG_FD_203889 | JGI IMG/M metagenome (GOLD analysis project Ga0307518, IMG submission 203889) | Populus trichocarpa ectomycorrhiza microbial communities from riparian zone in the Pacific Northwest, United States - 25_EM | ecosystem: Host-associated > Plants > Roots > Unclassified | place...
TCCCTCAACTTTCTTTCTTTGTAAATTTTGATTTTTCTTGTTTTTTTTTTTTGTATTTTTTTGAAAACGAGCAATATCAACGTCGACTCAATGAGAAAAATCAAGGATTTTAAAAACAATGCGTGAAAAGTCAAACGCGTTCGAAAACTTCTGAAACTTAAAATTCTTTTTTAGACGACGTTGAAAATGCTAAAAACGATGCAAACATATAAAAAACATATTTTTTTGGATTTTCGTTGTTTTTCGCCATTTTTTTTATTTTTCAAAAATTTTATCAAAAAGGTGGGTCAAAAATTGGGTAACAACATTGCTAATAGGGAGATCAAACAAATCTTGAAAGAAATAGTGAACCCTAATAGGAAGGAGTGGTCTTTAAGACTTAATGATGCGCTTTGGGCTTATCATACTGCTTTTAAAACATCATTAGGTATGTCATCTTATAGGTTGGTCTATGGAAAATCTTGTCACTTGCCTGTGGAACTTGAACATAAAGCTTATTGGGCTATTAAAGCTTTCAATTCAAACCTTGATGATGCTAGTCAGCTGCGAAATTTACAAATAAATGAGCTTCAGGAAATAAGAAATGATGCATATGAAAATTCAAGAATTCATAAAGCACGATTCGAAGAGTTTCATGACAAGAAAATACTGAGAAAAACATTCAATGTTGGTCAAAAAGTCTTGCTTTATAATTCTCGACTCCATTTATTTCCTCGAAAACTAAGATCAAGATGGAACGGTCCTTTTATTGTGAAACATGTGTATCCATATGAGGCCTGTGATATCGAGAATCCAAAGAATGATAATGTTTTCAAGGTAAATGGGCATCGTTTGAAAGTTTACTTTGACATTTTTTCAGTTGAAAATGACCCTATTGAATTGAGTGATCATGTATATAAAGATTGATTCTTTTTCTCACATTGTTTTCTTGTGTTTCTTTTTGGTGTGAATTTTTTTTTGCTAGTCTCTCTCACCCCGGTCAAATGGTGAATAATGGTACTCTGTGACTTTTAAGTCAGTTCTTTCAGTTTCCCATGATAACTGATATCTGTGTATATATTTGTGCAATTCTTTGCTCTTTCTCCTTTCTTTGCATCTCTTCTCCAATTCTCATTTGAAAATGGACACCTGTAAGGCCCGACCCACTCCCCCTTGCAGAATATTGTCCGCTATGGCTCAGCCCAACCCGGCTTCTACGCTTCATGGTTTTGTTCCTAGTGATCCACAAGCCCCAAAACGCGTCCTACAAGGTTAGGTACCAACTCCCTTAATATGCCCTGGCTCTGGACACTCTTCTTTCGATGTGAGATGTTACAATCCCCCCACCTTAAGAACGAGCCGTCCTCGGCTCTGATACCATATGTAAGGCCCGACCCACCCCGCCTTGCAGAATATTATCTGCAATGGCTCAGCCCAACCCGGCTTCCACGCCTCACGGTTTTGTTCCTGGTTACCCACAAGCCCCAAAACGCGTCCTACAAGGTTAGGTACCAATTGCCTTAATATGCCCTGGCTCTGGACACTCTTCTTTTGATGTGGGATGTTATAATCCCCCCACCTTAAGAACGAGCCGTCCTCGGCTCTGATACTATATGTAAGGCCCGACCCACTCCGCCTTGCAGAATATTGTCTGCCATGGCTCAGCCCAACCCGGCTTCCACGCCTCACGGTTTTGTTCCTGGTTACCCACAGGCCCCAAAACGCATCCTACAAGGTTAGGTACCAACTGCCTTAATATGCCCTGGCTCTAGACACTCTTCTTTCGATGTGGGATGTTACAACACCACTCTTGAAAAATTGAAAAAGTATTTTCCCGCTTTGCCTCCAAATACGATTGCAAAAATTTACTGTGCTAGGTGTGCAAGATTGAGTTTGTTAATGAATCATGGAATTACTGAAGATATTCGCTGGCTAATTGAAGCAAAGGTCCAATTATCAGGTGAGTCCTCCAATTCTTTGATTTCATACATGCCTAGAACAGGTAAAAGCACTTTTGCAAAGAAACATCGTGCAAAACGACTGAAAGTCTGTCACAGATGTACCAGATGGACTTGTAATGCAACATGTCATTCTTTAGGAATGGTATCTGTAAACCGTGAAGATAAAATACAATTTATTAAGGATGGCCTGAGTAAGGGGTCTTTAGATAATCTTCTATTGACTCTTGAGATGCATCCTAATAGAGATGTGCATCCCCGACCCATAGAGGGCATTTAAGCCGTTCTTGGACGTAAAACCAAGGGAAGATGCGAGCCACAATCACAACTACTTGTACATACACATGTTTTCAACAACAACAAAAAAGAGAGAGAAAGAGTGAGACTCTAGCTGGCCTACATATATGTAACATCCCCCATTCCGGGATAAAAACAACACTCTCATGTCAACCGAAAACAGAGTAATTTTTTCCCCTTATATATATATTTATGGTTTTCATATTAAAATGTACCGAAATTTCGACATGAGTCCCCCATATACTGGAAGGTCCCAAGTTATCGACATGTAACGTATTTACACTTCTAATAACTCGCATCTCATAACTTAATCCCGACCCAATCATCTTGGGTTTCAATTTCCATAAATATTCTCACACCTATTACCCACAATATTCATGATATACATTATATAACAAAATATCATTATGGATGGATAAAATAAATAAATACATAGACATGAAAAATGGTTATATGAACTACAGAGATTAAGTTCATTCAATCAAGTTTAAACATTAATTATACAAATTAAGTTATACAAACATTTTCATGTTTACAAAATACAAGGGTATACCCCTTAGAACCTAAATTACAAGAAGGGAACATAAGCTAGGATCTACTCCTGTCGTGCATGTGATGATCCTGAAACAAAATACATATTATTGAAAGGTGAATATCATAAATATAACAACACGAATATCTAAAAATTTCAACAGGGTAACGTGCATTCATATTTTGTTCACTTCTCCTTTCTGGTTTTCATTAGAATCTCTTCCTTATTCAACTATTAATAATCGTTCCCTCTTTCACTATTAACCTCCATTCCAGACTTTATAAAATCAAACATGATTATCTTTGTTTAACACAACCAATAAGTCTTTCTTTCAGTCATTTCTTAATATTTTACGTTTTTCTCATTTCACCCATTATTATTGTCGTTCTTTGTCCAACCCTAGTTATCATTCCTTTCTTTATATTTGGACTGTCACTGTCCAACTGTTACTGTCTGACCTCTCCTCAGATTTTTAACTATATCTGGAGTTATAGAACTCCGATTCAAGCGATATTAGACTCGTTGGAAAGCTAAGACATGAGGCTACAAGTTCTATGATTTAAGGAGAACCCAGTTCTGCCTCTAAGATAGTCAAAATTGCTCATCAACAAACACTTGGACTGTTACTGTCTCGTTTTTGAATTGTTACTGTCTGACCTCTCCTTAGATTTTTAACTATATCTTGAGTTATAGAACTCCGATTCAAGCGATTTTAGTCTCATTAGAAAGCTAAGACATAAGGCTACAAGTTCTATGATTTAAGGAGAACCCACTTCTACCTCTAAGATAGTCAAAATTGCTCATCAACAAACACTTGGACTGTTACTGTCCAACTGTTACTGTCTTGGTTTTGAACTGTTACTGTCTGACCTCTCCTCAGATTTTTAACCATATCTAGAGTTATAGAACTCAAATCTATAATTTAACATCCAGGCATCAATTCATAATCGACTTTAAAACAACTCATAAGACCATGTTTAGAATATCTTACCCGGTACGAGTCAAGGTCTCGATCCCTTCTTTTCTTTCTAATGACAGCCGACCCTCCCCTCTTCTCTTCTTGTTTAATTTTTCTTGTTAATCCCTTGACCACCAGTGTTTATTTTTACTTATAACCCCTAATCTTGGATGGGTTCTTGGTGTTTCTCTCTTGATCTGTAAAAATAGATACCAAAACTCCCTCTCTTCTTTCTTCACGATAGTTGCAGATTTGTTTTTGGTAAGAAGAGTAGTATTTATGCTCTATAATTATTCTTATTTATGTGTATTCATTTTCCCCCACTTCTTTTTAGTTTAGTTTATTTTCTTTAATTTAATCCAGCCTTGATTATCTCGGGATTTACATTGTAACATCCCACACCGAAAGAAGAGTGTCCAAAGCCAGGGCATATTAAGGCAGTGGGTACCTAACCTTGTAGGACGCGTTTTGGGGCCTGTGGGCTGCCAGGAACAAAACCGTGAGGCGTGGAAGCCAGGTTGGGCAGAGCCATAGCGGACAATATTCTGCAAGGGGGAGTGGGCCAGGCCGTACATATGGTATCAGAGCCGAGGACGGCTCGTTCTTAAGGTGGGGGATTGTAACATCCCACATCGAAAAAAGAGTGTCTAGAGCCAGGGCATATTGAGGCAGTGGGTACCTAACCTTGTAGGACACGTTTTGGGGCTTGTGGGCTGCCAGGAACAAAACCGTGAGGCGTGGAAGCCAGGTTTGGCTAAGCCATAACGAACAATATTCTGCAAGGGGGAGTGGGTCGGGCCTTACAATATAGGTGGTATGATTGCATTTTCAATTTCTCATCTATAAAATCTTCTCTTCCTTCCCTTCATTTCTACCCAACCCATACATTCAACAAATATAGAAGTGTGTAGAAATGGCAGGTTCCTCAAGTCATTAAATAAGAAATATTTGTGTTTTCGGTGGATCCAGTCCTGGGAAAGAAAAAGAGGTTTTAGAATCAGCAAATCTTCTTGGTCAGGTACTAGCTGAGAGAAAATTCATTTAGTGTATGGGGGAGACAGCCTTGGATTAATGAGGGGTGTGTCAATAGTTGCATTTTTAGGAGGCAGTCAAGTTTTGGGGGTTGTCCCCAAAGATTTAGCAAAAAGGGACATCATTGGAAAAACAATTGGAGAGGAACTACAAGTCTCCACAATGTCTGATCGACTGAATACAATATTTAACCATGCTGATGCCTTCATTGCCTTATCAGGTGATCTGGGCACATTGAAAGAGATCTTTCATATTTTCTCTTGGACCCAACTGCACATTCACCATAAACCCATAGGTCTGTTAAATGTTAATGGTTTTTATAATAATTTGTTGTCTTTTCTTGATGAAGCTGTGGAACATGAATTTCTAACATCTTCAGCACAACAAATCATAATCTCTACTGCTACTACTGAACAATTGATTGACCAACTACAATCTTTCATCCCTGTAATTGATCCCTCGATGAGTCGCATAAATTGGTCAACTATGGAAAGCCGTAAAAAGCTTAGATTGGATTTGAGCCTTCGTTTGTGAAACCTTGTGTCTTTTGGTTTTATTAATAGCATATTGTTTTGTTTTGTTATTTCTTATATTTGTTTAAGTGTGTTTCATGTTTGTCAGTGTTTGCTGTTTCAGGTGATGTCTTTTATACTGTATCTTTCTACCTTATGACATTGAGGACAATGTTTCATTTTGGTTGGGGGAGAGGGTAGTAGTTGATATTAAAAAAAATAACTAACTTACAAACTATTTTTGCTATTATTAAAACCATTTGGCAAAACTGTTATTAGGATGACAGAGTAAGGAGGAATTTTATTGACTCTTGAGACACATCTTAGTAAATATTCTTATCAAGGTCTATCATAATACTTCTTGAAATATTCAGGTTTACAAACTCTCGCATTGTTATCACTTGATTCTGCTCATATACTCATTTAACAAGTATTCTTAAACCTTTATTTTCACACACACACTTTAACATATGATTGTGGGTTGCATATTGGATTATTACATTATTTTAGTTCTTTTGTTAAAGGTAACAACTAAGGGAAATGGATAGTATATAGTTTGCAAAAAAAAAAAAATATTGATGATAATAAAAACGTAGATAAGTTTTGTTTTGTAGCCTCCCTAACCTAAGCAATTAAGCCCGAAGGGGTGTTTTAACACCTAATACCCTAAAGTCAACTGACTTGGGAGCTATTGGCCTAGTGCTTGTTACATGGGTTAAGGAGAAAAGCTTAAGGGAATCAAACATTGCACTATCTATATATTAGTATCTCCAACCCGAGTTACTAAGCTCGTAGGGGTGTCTCAACACCTAATGCCCTAAGACCAACTAGTCTGGGAGTCATTAGCCGAAAGCTCGTTACATGAGTTAAAGATGCATTGTGTTTTAAGTTATATGTATATATATTTAAAAAAAAAGAAAAAAAAAGAGATAATAATCCCAACCCATGGAAGTTAACCTTAGAAAAACATTAGAAAAGAATATTGTTTTCTTCTAATAAAAGCCCTATCATCTATGTTTTCATACATTGAGCATATAAAAAGAAGGTTTATTAATATATTTGATTACTAGGGACTAGTAATAAGCTGGTTGGGGGGTGTGATTAGTATTTAAAAGTGCATTTTTATCAAGGTTTTATATCATCATTTTGCACTTTAAGTATCAATAACTCCTTAACTAGAGTATGTTTTATAATAACAGGTCTGATAATATAAGATAGCTTTAATTTATGGTAAATGCTCATTTTAAATGCAGGCATATCTCACAATTCAAAGGATTAATTGATGTGATTAACTATTGAAAGTGAAAGGACAAAGAAAAGGCTAATCTTAGAAAGGAGATACCGATTCAATTCAAATTGGAACACTGTTCAGTTATTGAGTCATATCTGGAGCTGTAGATCTTGGATTTCAGTTTGATTTATATGGATAGAAAACTAAGAAATAGGCCTACAATGTTCATGAATAGTGTAAGACCCAAATCTGTCGTTTTCAAATTCAAAGTTTGGCCACAAAAGAGAAGTCAGAATTTGTCCTGCAATCCAGCCCAAACACTGCTCATAATTTTACCTATAGCTGGAGTTCTAGAAGGCCAAATGACGTGAAATTTGGTGGGTGGAAGGAAAAGACAATGTCTAACAACTGTCATGAAGAAGACCTGCTCAAATTCGGATAGTAGCAATGACATTTCATCTAGACAAGAGCTTGGGGGCTATCCACCACGTCCACCAGCAGCACTACTCAGTATTTTAGACATATCTTGAGATGTAGTGCTCTAAATGCTTTGAAATGTGGTGGGTGGAAGGAAACGCCAATTTCCAACAACTTTCATGAAGAACACTTTGCAAAATTCTGATTGCATCAATGTCATTTCATCCAGCCAAAATGCTTGAGTGCTACTGTCCACCAAGTCCACTAAATCAATAGTTAGCCACTACATCAATAATCAATTACCAAATGAATAGTTCTGAATTTTAGCCTATAAAAGGAGGCATTTGCCATTCATTTAGGAATCTTGTTTTTCAGATCAAGATCATATTCTTGCTCTCTCTCTTTATATTTTTGTAATGCTTAAGTTTTGCTTTCATTAATCTCTTGTTTATGCTTTTCATTTCCTTTACTATACTTAGTTAACTTATATCATGTTTATGTTCTTATATTGTTTATTTATGTTTTTATTCTTCATAATGTCTAGCTAAGTTAATTATGTCAAGGTGAAAAGGTTTCACTAATGGTGTTATGATAAGTATAATATAAACTCAATATGGACTTTAATACTTATATCCTAAACAACTTGCTATTAACATGTCTTATTAATTCTTAATACCTTGCTTGTTAAATGGTTAATCTAGATTTGTGTTGTATAACACTTGGAACATCAAATACCTGATCCTTCATAGTCTTCAGCCGACATCGTTGTTACGAGAGGAATTTGATTTGTTGTCAACATAAGTTAGCATCATGAATACCTGATAAAATTTATAAGTATGGTGTTACGTAAAAAAGATGATTAATATGATCATGTTGATAATTTATGAAGAGTTTATACATTACTTATCTCTAATACTATTAGTGGATCCTCTAACCTCGACATTTGTTTTTATCATTGTTTAATCTTTACATTTATCTTACATCTCAAAGTCCTCTTTAACTCACCACCACCACCACTACCATCATCATCATTGTTGTTGTTGTTGTTATTATTATTATTATTTATAATTTATATAGTTCACCTCCCTGTGGTTCGACCCCGGTCTTGTCGGGTTATTTATTACTTTGACACTCTAGCACTTGGGATAAGACATCAACTCTTTGATCGTGTCAATAGTAGCAGAGAAAAAAGAGTCTTTTTTTTCTTTTCCTGTTTACATTCAAAATCCAGAAAGAAAAGCAAGCCAAACACGCCCCTCCCCATACATCAACAACCCCAATCCAATAGTTGGTTCCTACAGAGGAAGCCTAGACAATAGCGACAACCACCCATACCAAGAAATATTCCCTAGTAGCAACCGATCGTCTCCTCTATCTGGTGCAACCGCAACCCACGACACCATAACTGAGACCATCATAATAGTTGAAGATTAGCTCGTATATTCACGCCTCATTGCACAACCGTTACAACCAGCAACAACAAAGAATACGACTACAAGCAATAAAAGAAATTCACAACAGCTTTCAAGGCAAATTAATTAACCCCTACAACATCAGCCCATTGCTGCCACATCAACACCATGTCAGCTCAACACTTCCACATCAGCGTCGTATCAGCTCTATGTCAGCTAGTGAAGCCACATCAACTGCCATGTCGTCAGTTCCTACCACCTCAGCTACCATGTCATTAATGTCTGCCACCGTATCTGCCATGTTGGCAATCTTTTCCACATCAGCATGCAAGTCATCCAATCTGCCACGCCAGCATCTCTGCCATATCAGCGACATCAATTTCCAGCGTCCTCCCAACAATCTAGTTAGTGAATCACTCTCCTTTTTATTTGTTGAATTTTACTTTTTTATTGTTTTACACTTGTTATTTAAAGTTGTTATTAATATTACTTTTGTGCCTGGAAAAAAATTCATAAAATAAAATCTCACCTTGTATTTTTATCTATTAATTTTTGTTTGTTAACCTCTTTCGTCATTGATATCTAGTATCTTGTCCTATTTGATAATTGTGAGTTATTGCTTATGATATTGTGTTTAATTAATCATTTACACTTAAGGGTCTAGCATTACATGCTTAAAATTTTATTGGTGCAATTTGTTATTGATTAATCTCCACATTAAAAAAGAAAATAAATAGCTTTATTTTTGTATTATGATTTTACTTGCAAAAACCATTTGTGATCTAAATTCTATTTCTAAGTTAGTGTTTCATGTATTTGTGTCATGGCTCTTAACAAAATAGAAGCCCCTACTTTTGACGATCGTCATGACCCTTAAGTATTTGAAATGTGGATTTGTGATATGGATCAATTCTTTGAGTGACACAACTTGTCTGATAATAGGAAAGTTAGATTTGCTAAGATGATACTCCTTGGTGAAGCCAAACTTTATTGGAGAAATGTTGAGGATTGTTTAGAGATGAGAGGTAAGCCTTCTGTAACTGATTAAACTAAAATGAAACAAAAACTACATGAAAAGTACCTATCTCAGTCTTATAGAAATAAATTCTTAGATTAATGGAACAACCTAACACAAAAGAACAAAATCTATCAATGTGTATATAACATAGTTTAACGATTACATAATGAGATGTGTCATAAGGGAAAATGAAGCCATAACTTTGTGTAGACGTTGTAAGGGTTTGAATGATGATTTCAAAAAAGAGGTTAGGCTCATAGGTGCTTTCATTCTTGACCAAACCTATATTGTAGTGCAAGATTATGAGTTGCTTATAAAGAGTTGGTGGACAAAACATCAATACCCTCTTAGGATCCCTTTTAGATCTCAATTTAAAAATAATGATTATTTATTAGGTGCTCCACCCTATAGACCTAATCCTAGTAGTGCCTAAATTTATGAAGAAGTTGAGGGCAAACAAGTTGTTAATGAAATATCTAAGTTGAGTTGAGAGGTTTAGTGTATTAAATATCAAGGTTTCGATCATATGTTTTTAATTGCACCTCTAAACCCTTAGTCATTCAAGGACATAAGGAAATATGTGATAAAGAAAACTATTATGTGCAAGTGTATGAAGTCAATCATGAAGACTTTAGTAATCTAGATGAAGAAAATGTGCAAGAAGAAGGACTTAATACTATAAGTCCACATGAGTCTGAAAATGAGGAAGAAGTTTTAGGAAACTCTATGGTGGAATTGTCTGAAGATGTGAATATGGTCTTAAAAGAGTCTCATGATATTAGTCCTTTTAAACTGTCTGATTCCCCACCCACTATGCTTAATGTTCAGCACGTCAAAGGTTTAGAACAACATGCTCATCACCCCCTCATGCATGTCATAGGTTTAGAGCAATATGTTGAGCTCCATGATCCTTTACCCCTGACACATGATGAGAAAGAAGAAGATAATTCTGATTTACTAGGTTATATCCAAACTATATCTACTAAGGCTTCCAATAGTGTTTGTTCTACTCCACAACCTCAATCATATAGTGTTTTTAGTTACGAACTTAGAAAGCATGTAGATCATCTTTCTATGTCTCCTCACCTTAAAATGTCTGATTCAATTGAGTCTTTTGCATGTAGAATTCATAATTTGCATGTTGAGATTATAAAACAAATTCAAGCAAGTAATGAACAATATAAATTTTGAGCTGATTTACATAAGTATCATTATACACTTAATGTTGGAGATTATTTCATGATACAAATTAAACCTGAACGGTGTCCTTTGGAAACCAGTCATAAATTACAAGTGAGTAGTGTTAGACCATTCAAAGTGTTGAAAATGATCGAATCAAATATTTATGTCATTAAATTATCACTAAACTTTGATATTAGCTCTACTTTTGACATGAAGAACCTTGTTATATATAAAAACAACAGTCTATCCCTGATGCTCCTTTTGAAACCCTTACCCCATTATCCTTATCTTTGGCACAAAAGGAATATATTAATGCTACTTTGAATGCACAAGTTGTTTTTACCAGGGATGGTGAACTTCAACGAATCTTAGTATATGGGCTAGACAACAGATTCAAACTATACTTGGATTATCAAAGAGACATCACAACAACTTGATCCTTATCTTTGGGAGTGTTATCGGAGCCATCTTGACCTATACTCGCGGGGTCAAGTTCTTCCAACCCTGGGAGAATTGGTGGGGACACCGGACCCGAGATATTGTTTACGCACTCATATAATCATAGACGATCAAGGGTAGCCCAAACCATTGGGAGATTAAGCTTTAACTTATTTTTTAGTTTAATTTATATGAACTTTTAGTTGAGATTTATTAATTAGGCTTTATTTGGTGAGTTTGATTTAATTATTGTTGGGTATTTTATTTAGTGGGCCATAAGCCCAATTGCTTGTTCTAGTTAAGGTTTTAGTATTTATATCTTATTTTTCTAAATGTTAAGGAGTTTTGATGAATTGAATAAAAATTACAGAGTTGCATATTTTTCCAACCCCCATTCTTCTTCTTTTTTTGGCTTTTTTCTTCTCTTTCTTTGCTTTTAATTCTTAACTTCTTTCTCTAAAAGCTTCTTTCTTTCCTGCTTTAATTTTTTTTTGTTCATTGTTCTGCATAAAAAAAGAGAGACCATCAATTGGCAACTCATTATTCAAAAAATTCTCTAGTCATGTCCTGACTCATCAACTCCACGCAACCTTCAATTGTTCGTGATTATATTTTATAGGATTCTACTTTTAAAATCTAGAATGTTTTTAGTCAGACATACTCATAATTGAGCAATGATGCACATGTTTAAGAACTATAGAAGAAGGTTCATGAAACCAAGCAACATGATATGTTTGTAGCCCAATACTTTGTTGAACTGGGTAGTTTGCAGTATGAATTAGACTTCTAATTGGATTTTCAAGCTGATTGTTCAAGTGATGCGGTTAAGTTTCAAAAACTAATTGACAAGGAAAGTGGTAATGACTTCCTAGCTGGGTTAAACATTGAAGTGTGACTATATTAGAGTTCAAGTTTCGAGAAGAGAGCCTTTCCCTTCCTTGAGACAAACATATTCTAATGTTTAGCAAAAGAAAAGTAGGAGAAATGTAATGTTACATCATATTACTCATGAGAGATCAACCATGATAGGCAACTCTAGTTAGAAAAACTTTAGATGAGGATTTACGTTTTAGTAAACCAAGGTTAGTAGACAAAAAACAATTGAAGTGTGATTATTGTGGACGTACCAAACATAATAGGGAGACATGATAGCAGTTACTTGGATGTTGATGGGGACATCAGACTCGAGACATGGTTCATATGTTTGTATGATCTATGATGATGGAGGATAACCCAAACCATTAAGAAATTGAGCTTTAACTTATGTTTTTTAATTAGGATTTATTTGTTGGGCTTGATTTATCGATTGTTAGGTATTTCTATTTATTGAGCTATAAGCCTAATTGTTTGTTTTAGTTAGGGTTTTAGTATTTATATCCTATTTTTTTAAATATTAGACAATTTTGATGAATTGAATAAAAATCTCTTTTATCCTGCATCAAATACCCATATAGTCCAAGTGCCTTGATAAACAACATATAAGATCAGGACCAAGCTAGATAAATACTTCCATCTAGTTTAATAGGTCTAATTTGAAGGGTAAGATTCTCACTCACAACTCCAACTCGACTCCCATCACTCTCACTATAGGGGAAATTGGTTTTAGCAGTTGAACTCTTTTCCGCCATAATCAAAGGATTATATATCTGACAACTATATGGATTAGTTACTAACTAATAATCACCCAATTAGCTTAATTATAAATAGTTATTCTCACTTATTCCAACAAGCAAACCTTTGATTCACAAGCTTAAAATTTATGTAGTTGAAACCTAATATTGTTTTCTACAAAATCGACAACTCAAAAAACAGCCATTATTAATGAGATGTTAGGGCTTTTTTTCATGGAGTCAAGGCATTTTTGAAAGTACAATCTAAACATTGTGGTGATGTCGTGCTAACATCAAGCTTTTTTAAGATTATCTAGAGATGGATGAAGGAAGGTGGGAAAAATGAGAGAAAGAAGAAGAAAAGATAGAGAGGTTGTGAGATGAAGTGACAACAAATACCAGTTCATTCCATCTTAGCACTAGCTTACATTACATGTATATAGAAGAAATTAGTATAAGATTACTTTACTACCCTTGACTCCATACTATAATTAACAATTACTCCTAAAAATAGACTTAATAAAAGAAGATAAATGAAAAAAGTTCCCAAGAAAAAAGCTATTAGCTACAATAAAATTAATCATAGTCATAAACCACAAGACAATAAAATTAATCATGGTCATAAACCATAAGACAATGCAGTAACATAATTCAAAATCTTACCTCATAACATATGATTCTATAACTTCATAAAGATGAGCATATGCCAACTCAAATGGCAACTGAAGGAAGATGATACTAAAAAAGATGAAAGCATTATTTCTAAGTTGCATGAGATGCCCAAACCATTCATATCTCTGATATGCTTCTTTCTCTTTCCTTTTGTCAATTCCTAAAAATGTTATGAGTTTTAGAAGAGACTGTAAAGAACTCCACTCCGTGCTAAAAAATTTGTATCCCTAGCTGGCACTAACTGGAAAATTTATTTGCCATCTACAACACCAAAATCCACAGGCACAAGGGGGTAGATAAGGTTAAAGAACATAAACAAAAAGAAACTAGCAAAGGTAAAAATAATCTTATTACAAAGAAAATATATTATATGAACTACAAAAAAAAGGACTACAGATATTGCCATTACATTAATGACATACTTATCTAAGAGAGTTGAGTTTCTATGTTTCCAGAATTGGAAAAACAACACAACCCATAATGTTACGCTTGTGAAGAACATAGGTAGCACTAGTAACTGCAATGATCTAAAAAAAGCACACCATCTCATACATGAAAAGTAATTTATGTCACCAAACACAAGTTACATGAATTACAAAGCATACCAAAAGCCGCGACTACCATGACATAACCAAAATCAACCAAGTGAATAAGAAGTCCAAATGCAGCTGGAAAGATCATCCATTGCGTATATATGTGAAAGAAAGCAAAGTAGATGGCAATCTGATGCAACCATATTATTCGATAGTTTCAACCACATTTAACTAGTGTTTTGCCTATGTTTTATATATAAAATGCCTTGATATTCTTTGTTTTATGTTTTGAAGGCACTTTTGGATGAAAGATGCAAAAAGGAGTAAATTGGAGATAATTGGCAGATTTGACCTTCAGTCGATGTTTTGTGCAGAGCGTGAGCTCTAGAGGTTGAAATGAAGTGATTCCAGTGGCATTAAAAAGCTAACATCCATACCTTTCTGGACATCTAAGGCAAGAAAATAAAATAAGGAAGAGCATGGAAATCGCAGCCTTCAAAGTTAAATCTCGCAATCTGCCAGTGTTGACCTTCGACCATTCAAACTTGAATATCTGGAGCTACAGATTTCCAATTGATGCAAACTCATTTTTTTTGGATTCATGACTCAAAGTTCTATAAACGCTCAAACCTTAAGCCAAAAAAGATGTCATATGAGGGAGATATGATTTTTCAAAGATGACATCTGAATTCTGCCAGCAAACAGGTTTCGTGAAGAAACGAGTCCAAATTACGTTCCGAAGCATCTAAACCGATATCCAAGTTTTTATTTCAGTAATTTAGCTCCTCTAAGTCAAAGCTTAAAGATTTCATGCAAGGCTATTTCTCCTTTTCTAGGAAAATAGTAATTGAAGTACTTAAATGTAAACAGTCTACTTAATGGAGGAGTATTTTGTAAAATAGAGACCTAGGGTTTCCTAGGATATAAAAAGAATGAGAGAAGAGAAGGGGGGCAGCCAGCCATGAAGAGAAAAACGCACCCTGCCTCTAAGAAACCCTGAATTATGCATTCTTCCTTCTTTTTGATTAGTTGTTCAACAAACATGCAAGGCTAAACACTTTTTCTTGGTTGCAAGGACACAGAGACTTTTGGATTTCAAGAACTGTGAGATTTATTTTACCTTTTCTTTTCAGTTTATATGATAAATATGTTTGTTCTCCTATGCTTATTTTTCCTATGATTGTTTATTTTAATTGCTAGAGTGGACTCTAAGTTATTATTGTAAACAATCTATTGCTAAGTTTGATATCAAAACCGGAGTTGTGGTATATGAACTTGTGAAGCAACTGAGTTTAATAATTGTGGCGGATCTACGTTATTAATCTTAGGGAGAACATTCAATCAAATCAAA
>Ga0307518_10001968_pt1 | contig 15128 bp, 12 predicted proteins | sample 25_EM_MG_FD_203889 | JGI IMG/M metagenome (GOLD analysis project Ga0307518, IMG submission 203889) | Populus trichocarpa ectomycorrhiza microbial communities from riparian zone in the Pacific Northwest, United States - 25_EM | ecosystem: Host-associated > Plants > Roots > Unclassified | place...
TGGGATCACAGTTTGATACCCTTTTTGTTAGATCATAGGTTTGAAAACCTTCATGAACGAACACATAGAGCAACTAGTCATTAACTAGTATTTTGTAAAGTAAGGTTAAATTCATTCCACAATAATACTCTAGTCTAGTGTCTTATTTAAAATTAAAAAAAAACATCGAAAAGATCGCACAGATTCGTCCGCAAATGAACTGAATAGACCAGGGATAATATTTACACTTACTTTTTGTGAGGTGAACTTAACATGCAAAGATCCCAAGTAACTACCGTTGGCCTTATCTCACCAACTAATATACCATATTTTGCTGAAAGATACTTCTGTTTAATAGTTCTTCTCCTTCAAGCAGAATATTCCAAGCCCTACTTTCTTTTAAAGTTAGATACCCATCATGGCATTATCGAAAGTGATCTATTGAACTTTTCTCCCTCTGTAAGCAGACTTATTTTTACAACCCTTCCACGTAGATTCAGTCCTATTGCTTGTTATGTCTTAGTTGGGGAGCATTAATTAGACAACGTTCTCTGAGCAGTGTAGAAAATAATATAAATCATATCATGGAACTTCACCTAACAACTTAAGTTATTGGGTTGAGATTGTTCTTTGACATGATATCAGAGCCTTGATGATCTAGTGGTCACGAGTTTGAATCTCACCATCCCAATTTATTTGATAAAAATTAAGTACAAGGTAATGTAAGCCTGTGCAAGTTTCAAGCCCAAAGAGCTTTTACTTAAGGGAGTGTGTTAGAGAATAATATAAATCATATCCTGTGATCTTACCTAACAACTTAAATTATTGGGTTGAAATAATTCTTTGACAAAAAGATCATGACGTCGCTATAATCAATAATGAATATTTCCAAAAAAATAAAAATAGTAATCAATAATGAAAAGGCAGGAATGCTGCTATTTGAAACGTTTATGAAGCCATGGCTAATAAATAGGGCAGGAGGTTGTTTCCTCTACTAAGCTAATACAAGGACAATTGGCGTCGGCACACGTAAATAATTAGATGGCAGCATTCTCTTGTGTTTCTTTGCAACTAAATGGATCAGTTCTTAAGCCTTTTGCCTCTGAGAGCTTTGATCGACTCAAAACCTCACTATCCTCAACGTTTAAGGTATGACAATCGACCTTGAACTCTGAAAAGTTAATGGATATTGTAAATGAAGTCTGATGGCTCGTTTTAGCATGTCACCAGCCTTTCTTCAACGAGCTGCATCAACTACAAATGAAGATTGACGTTTCCCAAAGCATGAAAAACACTTCCAGGAAAATGTTGGATGCATTTGTCGATTCTGCATTCCAATTCGTTGACCAACCATTGCTCCCTTCTCAGGTATTATTACTCCATTTTCCAATGAGAATACATAATTTTTAATGAGCTTGATCAATATTTATGCTGAAATGAATGTATATGCAAACTCTGATAGTCTTTGAATTTGCCGCCTGGGGTAATTGTTGCTTCAGCAACAAGCTAAAAGTAAGTATACTACGAGTTATATTCAGTACATGACATTCAAGATGAGTTCATGGATTGTACACAATTAAGAACCAATAATATCTCTCTTAAAAAGAAAAATTAACATTGATCATATATATTATAGAGCAACTTGGCACCTGTTGAAGAAATTGGAGAAGCTGTTAACGTTAATTCAATCGAAGGAGAGATTCCAGTAGATTTCCCAGAGGGTGTGTACATAAGAAATGGTATGTATCATACTGTATGTAACCATTAATATGTATCTATATATGGCATGTGATGGATTATAATATTCCACAAACTTTAAACTTGTTGTTGGAAGAAAATTAGTGCAGCAGCTTATTATGGATAGTAATACTAAATTGCAAAGCTAAAGAATAAAAAATAAGAAGAAATTTAAGAGGAATGTATGTTTTATTAAGTGTTTTTCTTTTCTATACATATATTTTTTATTTTCTATGCTTCATTGATGCTTGTGATTACAAGTCTATTTATAAGCTTAAAGTTCTAGACAAATAAGAAATTAAACTAAATAAAGAAAAATATAATTTGATAAGGAAAGGTGATTCTATTTATTTAATCGGTCGACCAGTTTTTAACCGGTAAACCAATTTCTCTGTTTTTTAGAAAAATTAAAAATTTAGTTTATTTTCAACACCCCTCTTAAACTTGATTTCTGATAACTCCTAGCATATCTCTCAGCTTGGCAAAGACATCATTTTTTAGTGGCTTTGTGAAAATATCTGCGACATGGTCTTGAGTCTTTACATATTTGACTTCTACTTCCTTGTTTGTAATGGAATCTCATAGGTAATAAAATCTTGTGTCAATGTGCTTACTTTTGTCATGAAAGATAGGATTCTTTGCTAAGGTAATGACTGATGAGTTATCCACATAAATTTTTGTAGGCTTCTCTTATCACATTTATAACTCTTTCAATAATCTTCTTATTCATATGAAATGACAAACACATGTTATAGCAGGTACATATTCAGCTTTACAAGTCGATAATGTGACTATAGATTGCTTCTTTGAACTCCATGTGAATGTTATGTCTCCTATGTACAATACAAAACCTGTAGTGCTTTTTTTATCATCCATATCTCTAGCCCAATCACTATCACTATAACCCACAAGATTAAAGTTGTTAAGTAACCATATAATAAGCCAAAATCTATGGTACCTTTGATATATCAAATAATTCGCTTCAAAGCTTTGAGATGTGTCATAGTTGGTGTCTTCATGAACATGCTCACAAGTCCTACTTCACAGAGAATATTTGGACGAGTTCATGTCAAATATCTTAAACCCCCAACTAGGCTCTTGAATGTTGTAGAGTTTATCTTCTCTCTTTCATCATTATTTGACAACTTTAGTCCACACTCAATTAGAGCATTCACTTTTGCACAATCTTCCATCTTGAACTTCTTGAGAATCTCTTTTGCAAACTCTTTTAATTCATAAAGATTCTATTTTCTCCTTGTTTGATCTCATTCCCTATATAGTAGGTCATAAAACAATATCTGTCATCTCAAACTTCTTGATCAATGCTTGCTTAAAGTCTTTAAACATCTTTAGGTTATTGCCTGTAAAAGATCAAGTCATCCACATACAAGCATATAATAAGAGTATCACCACTCTCTTTTATCTTTACATAAATAGCATATTTATGGGGCATTTTATAATTTCATTCTTTAAGAAATAACTATTAATATGACTATACCAAGCTCTTGGGGCTTGTTTAAATCCATTTCAAGGCTTTGTTTAACTTTAATACATTTTCTTCATGTCCCTTCACTTCATAACCCATAGGTTGCTCAATGTAGACCTCTTCTTCAAGAAAGCCATTTAGCAAGGCTGACTTGGCATCCATTTGATAGATTTTCCATCTATGTTGGACAATTATGGTAATTATCAATTGAATGGTCTTTAATCTAGCACCTTGAGCAAAAACTTCATCATAATCAATTCCTTGCTTTTGACTATAGCTTTTTGTTACCAACCTCACCTTGTACCTCTCCACTTCTCCTTTGATATTTTTCTTTTCTTTGTAGATCCACTTGACACCTATTGACTTCTTTTTCTTGGTCCAGGATTCAATTTCCATACGTCATTCTTCTTAATTGATGCAATCTCTTCATCCATAGTAATTCTCCACTTTTCATCCTTTATTGCTTCTTCAAACGCTATAAGTTCACACATGGCAAGATGATAATATAATGTTAGATCATTATCAATTGAATCAATTGGATTAGTTACTTCATACAAGTAATCAAGGCTCTTCATCTTTCTTTGTGGATTTGGTGGGTTGTCACTACTTGAACTTTTACTAGAAGAAGATGATAAAGGTGAATTTGAGTTCATTGGTGATTGTAGAGGAGTAACTAGTTCTTGATGATCTTCATATTTCTCTTTCTCTTTATCAAGAACTGGTAGATAGTCATACTTCTCACCACCATCTACCTCACAATCTTATTCTCCTTCTTCAACAAACTCGACATCCCTAATAATTACCATCTTTCCTTTATAGGGGTTGTAAAGATTGTATTATTTGGACTTTTGATCATAGCCCACAAAGTTCAGTTTTTTGCTATTGACATTTAGTTTGGTCCTCATTGGATCATCTATGTGCACATATCTAATACTCCCAAACACCTTTAAGTGAGTAACACTTGGTTTTTTTCCATTCCATGCCTCTTGTGGTATCATGCCATCCAAGCTTTTCGGAGGACACCTATTTGACAAGTAAACACCACAATATAAAACTTTAGCCCAAAATTCTTTTGGCATCTTCTTAGTTTTAGACATACTTCTTGCCATATTGGGGATCTAAGCATTGTTAGGAGTCCTTTTATACCTTAATCTTCATAAAACTCGTTAAACTTATTTAAAACAATTAAATACATTAGACTTTTTTAAAAAAAATATACTTATGTCTTTCTACTATAACCATCAATGAAGAGTAAAAAATACATTTTTTTTACCAACTGAGCATGGTTGAATAGGTCCACATATGTCTTCGTGAATCTCTTGTAGGGGTTAACTTGCTCTAGATGTAGACTCCTTTGGAAAGCTCGTGCGGAATTGTTTTCCCACTAAACATCTTTTGCACAACTAATGTGGATGTTTGACGGATGGTAGACCCTACAACATCTCATTTTGCGTCATCATCTTCAAGCTATCAAAGTTTATTTGCCCAAGTCTTATATGACAAAGCCAAGTCTCATCTTTCACACATATCTTTAGGCATTTGGGCACATCTGTCTTTGTGTTTAGTAAAAACATCATGTTCTTTGTCATGGTTACTTTTTCAATTATAGTTTCATGAGTATTAAGTAATGTGAAAGTATGATCTTTCATCTTAATTTCATAACCTTTCTCCAATAATTGTCTCAAACTTAATATATTGCTCTTTTTTTTTTTACAGTTGGGATATAATAAACATCACCAATAAATCGATGACTACCATATTTCATTTGAATCAGAATCATACCTTTCCTTTTGATGAAAACTTTTGAATGATCTGCAAATGTGACATTACCTTTAATTAATTCATCAAGCTCCATGAACTTAGCCTTGTTCGCACACATGTGATTGCTGGCTCCATTGTTAAGATACCATGTGTTTTCTTTGGTTTTCATTTGTTCATTATGGACTAGTAATAGGGTGGCTTCTTGCTCCTCTTCTACTACTAAATTGACATTCTTTTCAATATTTTTTGTTGGATTCTAGCAATCAATGGCATAATGACCTATTTTCTTAACAATTATAACACTTAATTTTTTAACCTAGGTCTTGGATAACTACTATCTGAGGATCCGATCAACCGGTTAGTTTCAACGAGTCGCCAATCGACTAGTTGATCTGTTGAGGGTACCTCAGCCTTCTTTTCCAAATTTTTCTTTTCTTTTTTTTCTCTGCCTTATCCATGACCTCTACCTCCTCGTTTATATCCGGAGTCATCTTGCTTCTCTTTTATAGATAATTTTGAGAAGAGTGCTTATACACCAATATCTTCTTGAATTTCATTGACTTTTTCTTTATGGACATGTAGTTTTCTCATGAGACCTTGAATTGTCAAAAATCCATATTTTGTGATTCCTCTATCGCAACCACAACATAATGGAATTTCTTATGTAGCGAGTGTATGATCTTTTCTACCACACTCGTTTCTTCTATATTCTTCCCATATCTTTTCATCTGATTGTATATGGCTAATACTCTAGTAAAGTAATCAGAAATACTCTCTACTTCAAGGATATGTAACTTTTCAAAGTCACCTCGTAACTTTTATAGGCGTACTTTTTTTTATATATATTATTAGCTCCTTAGTTTGATTGTTGCAAAACTTCTCATGCTTGCTTGGCGGTGGTTGTGTTAACCACCATCTCAAAAGTAGTATCATCTAGACATTGGTGGATGATTGTGAGTGTTTGTTGATTATTTCTTCATGTTTTTTGCACAACCTCCCTTTAGGTTGAAGTCAATGTCACTATTCCACAAGCTTTTCAAAGCCCTTTTCAATTGTTTCCCATAAATCTTGAGAACCTAGCTAAGCTTTCATACGGATACACTAAATTTCATAGTTATTATTTGTCAAACGAGGACATTGAAGTGAGAAGTTTTAATTAGACATGTCAAACAATCAGAACAAACTTTGATACCACTTGTTGAAAGAAAATTAGTGTAGTAGCTTATTATGGATAATAATGTTAAATTGCAAAGCTAAAGATCAAGAAGAAATTTGAGAGGAAGATATATTTTATTAAGTGTTTTTCTCTTTTACACTACTTTTATAGGCCTACAGTCCTAGACAAATAAGAAATTAAACTAAAAAAACAAAAATCTAATATGATCAGGAAAATTAATTCTGCCGACTTAACTAGTTGATTGGTTCTCAATCAGTGGACCGGTTCCTTTGTTTTTCAGAAAAATAAAAAATCTAATTTATTTTCAACACTTATCACTAGAAAATAAATGGTGTTTCTCTCTTTGTGGAATGCAGGTTCAAATCCTCTATTTGGTGGTCTAAAATCAACAGTATCAAGTTTTGGAAAAACAAGCCAAATTTGGGTAGAAGGAGAAGGGATGCTTCATGCACTTTATTTCAGAAAGAATGCTAGTGGGAATTGGATTGTCTCCTACAAGAACAAATTTGTTGAGTCTGAATCCTTCAAAATAGAGAAAGAAAGGAACATGCCAGTTTTCCTACCAAACTTGGAAGGAGATTCTTTAGCTATCTTAGCATCAAACCTTATCAATGCGGTATATTTGACATACATATCTTTAATTGAGGAATTAATGATTTTATTTTTATATAAATATAGTGTTGCTTTATACCTAGATGGATCTAATCCTTATATATAATGCCTTTTTAGTTGAGACTTGGCACAATTGCTAAACACTATCAAAATGTCAACATTTTTCTTCATTCTGGGAAGCTTTATGCAACTGGTGACAATTACCTACCTCAAGAGGTTGGCATATCTACCTTAGAAAGTCTTGATTATTGGGATGTTAATGGAGCATGGGATCGGCCGTTCACTAGCCATCCAAAGGTTCTTTCAATTTGCCTTTATTATTGCTAGAAAATCAATATTAAACCATGCCTATTTAGTGTCTTAGTCATACCTTTTATATTATATATGAATTAGAATTTCTTTACATTACAGAAAGCTCCTGGTTCAGGGGAACTGGTTATGTTAGGTTTCGATGGGATGAAACCTTACTGTGTAGTTGGAGTTATATCTGGTATGTATGATTTTATATTTTTCATGATGTTCTCTATTATTTCAAATTTAAACCAAAGTAGTTTATTCATGAATTGTAATCGATAAATGTACCTTTTTTGGTTGCACATTTTAGCTAATGGAGAGAAGTTATTGCATAAAGCTGATCTCAAGTTCAATAGAAGTGTCCTCAACCATGACATAGGGGTTACACAAAAGTAAGTTCAATATATTAGTATGTTTTTTTTTGCTTGTCCAAAGGCCAATTTTCTCTTACGTGGATCCAAATTAGCACAAAAACAATATTAAGATCACTTTTTATAGTTTTAGAAAATCCTTCTATGTTGACTTTGAAGATAATTTAATGTTACGGAGATAGCTCAAGAATCTCAAAATAAAAGTACAAAATATATAAATAATAAGCACTATCAATTACATACAAAAAAATGTTGAAAATAAAACATAGAAGTATTTGGATGAATCTCCCAATCTTTATTGATTAATCACTCTTATCAACACATACTCTTATTATCAACATACTTATATCAACACACATAAACATGCTGCATTAGCCCTTATATATTGATAAAGAGATTGCACCTCTAACTATCTAATTAAACAAGGATTATAATAAACTAGTTTAACATAATTCTTTTTTTATCAAGGATTTCTACATTAATTAGGATTTTATCTAACATTCTCTCCTTTAAACTAATATTCTTAAAGAATTAGTTTAACAATGAATGATTCTTCTTTAACCTTAAACTTCCATTTTTCACCAATGGTTTTTAGTCCTTTTAGAAACTTTATTAATTCCCGAGTATTGCTTTTTTTAATGACATCAATTTCATCATCCAAAGCCTTTTTCCACTTTATTTCTTTAATAATATCTTTGGAAATCACAATATCATAATATGAGAATAGAGCAAAATGAGGAAGTGAATCATTAGATTGTTTGATTCCAGTTACCTCATAAACATTTATCCAAGTAAGCTCTTTTCTAATATGTTGTGATCGTTGATCATTATTTGTTGATATTTCAAGTGGGCTTTGATCATCTACTAGTTGTGGTGCATTTTTCATAGGCTTCTCTATTTCTCATGATTAAGTTTCTTTTTTAATAAAATAACTTGTTCCAACTTGTTTTATGCTTTTTCTTTATGAGAAGCAATATGTTGAAGCTCACTTCTCTATTTTAGCTCATAGGCTTTCTCTTTATCCTTTAATAGCTTTCTATCTCTTCATGTCTTTTATCAAAATTACTCTCCAATTCCCTCTTCCACATCTTTATACCCAACAAGAAGTTTGTTTGTTCCTTTTTAATCCTTTTGAACCATTCAAAGCATTCTTGCTCCATTTTATCGAAATCTTCACGTTCGTGATTAAATGACTTAACATCTTGCTTATGTTGATCTTGTATTGCTTTCTTCTCTAGTTTAAGGTTATCATTCTCATCTTAGAGCAACTAAGAGACAACTTCTCTCTCTTCAGCTACATGTTTGACTTCCTTTCTTAGCTCTTCTTTTTCTTTATTAATCAATTACCACTAAGTTTCAAACTTTCCCTTATGATTTTTCTTATTCATATGACAAGCCATCAATAACGATGTTTCATCTTCCTTCTATATAAAAATAGATTTTTTTTACCACTATTCTTATTCAAATTAGTGTGGCATTCAGATTTTTAATGTCCATACCTGTGACACCTGAAGCATTCAACCTTTTATTTGTCCACTAACTTTGGTTTGTAAGAAGTTGAATGATTATTGTCATATCTTTTTCCTCTTCTTTGAGAATTATAAAACTAATTATCTTTAAATTTCTAATATGGTTAAAATCTACCATAATTGTTGTTTGTGATCCTTCCTCTTCCTCGACCAACTCTTTGTGAGGTAGAAAAATAATTATTAGATGAGACTCGTAAAGCTTTCTCCTTCTTGTCTTGTCAATTCAACTTTTTCTCATGAATTAGCAAGGAACTTTGCAATTCATCAATGAAAAGTTCATCAATATCCTTAGCTTCCTTTATTGAACACACAATAAAATTAAATTTTAGTGTCAATGATCATAGAATCCTCTTAATGATGGTGATATCCTTCGTTTATCACCATGAATTTACATCTTGTTAACGATTGCCATCGTCTGTGAAAAGTAATTTGTGACCTACTCTTCCATATTCATCTTAAGTAATTTAAATTTTGATTGAAGTGCTTGAAATTGCTGCCTATTTGCTCTAGTTATGCCTTGGTACTTCTTTCTCATTGAATCCCAAATATCCTTAGAGGTTTCCTTACAAATAATGGTTTCCAAGATTGATCGGTCAATCAATTGAAATGATAATTTTTTGTTTTGAAATCTTTCAATCATTGCGCTTATATTTTTATTCTTTGCACATCTAATATTGTTGATCCGGATGGTGGTTCAATTATTCCTTGAGAAACATACTTCAATGATCATAATATCCAACAAATTGAGGAATGACGGGTTTAACAAAATTATCGAAAGCCATGATAATTTTCTTTTAAAAAAAAATCTTGGTTCCATAATAAAGGGATAATGAATTGTCAATAATTTATTGGAAAGAAAAATTTTCTTGCTACAATTTCTTCTAATTTACTGCAAGTTTTGAGGGCTTATTCACTGCTTTGATTAGCTATTGCTTGTGTGAATTGCTGGGAGGACTTAGTTCAACACTATTGCTGCTCTAAACACTACGCTAGGAAGGTTCTAAAACTATTATAGTTTCACAAGTTGAACAAAGATCATTTCTACTTTATTTTCAAATTGATCTACTGATGAAATGTAGTTGCTATTGGTTGATCGATAAACATTGTTGGTTCCTTGTAACACTGTTGGTTTCAATTAGCTACTGTTGTTCTGCTACGACTACCGAAAACACTGCTATGTTTTTAACTAAGAAAAGAGAAAAGGTTATTGTGTTTTCCTCTTCTAATAAACCTAAGCTCTGATACCAATTGTTGAAAATAAAATAAACAAGTATTTAGATAAACCTCTCAATCTTTATTGATTATTCACTCTTATCAACAAACACTTTTATTATCAACACACATAAACATGCTTAAATTTTGAATACATTAGCCCTTATATTTATAATGAGATCACACCTCTTGTTGTTACCCATTTTAGTGCCCCATATAAACATGCAAAAAAATTATAAAAAAGATAAAATACAAAAAATTGAAAAAATGTTGAGGAAAGTATAAAAAATATATCATTAAGAAGAATATATTATAACACCCAGGAATTTGCTAAAGACTAGTTGAAGAATATCAAAATACACATGATTGAAAAATTTGACAACATATTTTTGACTAATAAAGGCCGTATTGGCAAGGAAAATACAAAATTAGATGTTTAAGGACTCAATTAGTTTTTTTCAAGGTTTAATTGAATTTATTGAGGGATTAATTGCAATAAAATTGATTTTTGAAGTTAATTTAAGCTTTAATTGGAAGGAATTAAAGTTTAGGGGTTTAATTGTAATTTTAAGGAGTTAATTGTATATATATTGAGGTTTGATGGGCAATTAGGGACCTGATTGAAGAAATCCAAAACCAAGGACCAAACCAAAAAAGACAAGTGAATACAAGGGTTGAAATTAATCAAAATAGGGGCTAAATTGAATAAATTAGAAGTTTATTGATCAATTGAGGGTCAAAATGCATAATTTCATAACCAAGAACTAAAATGAAATAGATAGTCAACTTTAAGGTTGATAATTGAGTTTAGCAAGGGTGAAATTGGATGAAATTAATAGTTTGAGAGGTAATTATGGGTGCAATTAAAAGCAATTGGAAGAACATAGACTAAATTGAAGTTTGACAAATCCCAAATTAAAAAAATCTTGATTTTTAGGGTTTAACCTAGACGACGTGTTGTTTGGGCATTGTTTAGCTTTTTCTTTGATAGTTTTGGCTGATCGAGTAGGCACCTATAAGCGAATGAATGTGGCGTCATTGATCACCTTTAGGGTTGTAACCACCACCATTCAACTGAGAAACACTCCCTTAACAAATATCAGCTACTCTCATCAAACATTTACATCTTATTTTCTTCAATGAACTCAACAGCATCTTGTCCCCGATCAGCCATCACTGCATTTTTAGATTATAGGCTGATTGAGTTGACACTTTTAAATGAATGAAGGTGGGGCTACACCTCTAAATTGAGTAAGGATAGATCCAAGCAAAAGGTATGCTTCTCCTCTACCAAGTTCAGGTGGTCTCTGATGACGTTTATATCGAAGTTGCTCTAGCGAAGCCAAGAAATTGGTCAACTCAGTTAGCCTTGACTGAGATACCCTTTTGTGTAAAACCACTCAATTTCTTTGTGTTTTCACACTTAAAAACTTATTAGAGGTATCTTATTAAAGGCTTATAACATCTCATTTTGATTAGAGGGTCAAGCTTTGATGAATGAGGATCAATCTTTGATTAAATCCATAAAAATCATAGTTTGAAACCCTATAAATACCCCCTTGAAAATCAAAGAAGGAGAGGAAAAAAAAGGCAAGGAAAAGAAGAGAAAAAGCTTATTCTTGGAGTTAATTAATAATCAAGTTTATTGCTTGGCATCTAAGAGCTAAAAGGATAAGTTAAAGATTGAGCAAAAGATTGGATTTTTGAAGGAAGAAAGGCAATAACTATTCTAAGTTTTGGGAAGGTATAATCCATCACTAACCTAATAGGTGATGTCTATGAGGCACACATCTAGCTTGTTTTACATGTTTAATGATGTTTTTGAACTTGCTTTAGTGTTACGATGTTCTATAGTTTTGATTTTTATTAATACGTAAAAATGTTGTTTTTATTGTTTAAATCTTGCTTTGAGTTGTTTGTTGATGTTCTTGAATACTTAGGTGATGTTTATTGGATAAGTTTTGATGAAATGAATTGGTTTTGAAATCTGCCAAATATAGCAATAAGGCTTGTGATGTTTTCTGTGTTGGCTGATACATGTTTTTGGTTTCTAGGTTTTGTTTGGGATCTATTAAAGGTTTATAACCAATTTGAATCCAAATTGCATAAACATGTAGGTTGTTTAGCTTTGACAGTTTTGAAGTTTTGAATCTCTTGCATGATTTTGATGTTTTGATGTTATTTGTTAGTTTTTTTTATTCAAATATATTTGTTTATAGTAATGTGTCTTGGTAGAAATAAGGAAGCATGTTTTAGAAGTAAAAAAATACCAGTTTTGGAGGCTTGATAGTGTGCTGGGTTTCTAGGCTATTTCTGAGTTACTAGGCAGTTTTTTTCATTTTATTGGCAAGAGCATTGCCTTAGCGCCATGATTTGGACCAGTTTTGGTCCATTTCTTTGTATCTTGACCTTCGCATGACATCATTAGATAATGATCTAGGGTTTTGGTTTTAAACTGAAACCTATTTTGACTAAATCATGATTATTGATTGATAATCGTCGATGTTTTATGCTTGATTATTGTTTAGTGATTGATTTACATCCTTTTTGTGCCTTTTATTTCATGAAATATGGTCTGGATTAGAATTCATGTTGCTAGAATTTGGGTTTGAATGTTCTTCGTGTTCTTTATTTTTTTGTGTTTGATTGGTTTTTTTCAAGTTTTTTCATGTTATTTTGTACTTTTTTGGTGTTTAATCTATTTTTTGGCTTTCATTTTGTTTTCGAGTCAAACCAAGGTCTTTGGTTTGGTTTATAGTCAAACCAAAAGATTTCAAGTCAACCCAGTTGGGTAAACTTGGTCAGGTCAACCTAGTCGGGGTAAAAAACAGGTCAAAGGGTTAAGACGTTGTTTGACTTGCACTCTTTTTGCTAAAGGGTTTTTTGCTTTAAGGATGTGTTTGAAAAACACCTCTGTAGGCATGTTTTGACAGTTTTATTACAAAGAAAAATGAGTTTTTGTCAAATAAAACTTAAAAAATGATTAAAAAATTTAAAAAATATACTTTATTTTTTTCTTACATATGGCCAAAAATCCTTCAAATTATTTGAGCATTGTTTTTTTTAAAAAAATCTAAAATACTTTGGCATGTTTTTTTTTTAAATTGCATGGATTTTACAACAAGTTTATAAAATTCCAAAGGATTTTAGCCTATATTTAAAAAATATTAAAAAATTATTTTTGGAAAGAAGAATATATTATTCACTTCTAATATAAAGATAAAAAACCTAAAAGATATTAATATCCAAAATATTATTAGGGATAATAATTTATTATTACTCACTTTAATATAAGAATTAAAAACCTGTATGAGGTTAATATCCAAAATATTATTGGGAATAATACAACTCATTCACTCATAATATAAGGATAAAAAAACTGCAAAGAATTTTATTAGAAATATTATTTGGAATGACGTGATAGCTAAAAATTCCAAGTTTGTCATGAAAAAAAGCCTCTATGATAATTCAGGACATTTCACTATTCTAGACCAAGTTCTTGACTTAGAAAACGTGAATTTGTTCATCGTAGCAAATCCGTCATAATAGGAATAGAAACATCATCAGACCATAACAATCAAACAAAAAAAAAACAATGTAGCTTACCTCAAGTAAGGTGTATTATGGGTGCTAAAGCATTTTTTTATGCAATCAGTCACTTGCCTAGAATATTTAAAAGACCAGTTTGAGTTTCTAGTAACCATAATATCCGTTGGCGACTTCTTTATCCAACCAAAAACTATTCCAGGACCGCCCGGAAAGTGACACCGCAACGCCGTGCCCACGCGAGGAGAGCACGACACCTCTAACTATCTTAATCTAACTATATAATTAAATAAAGATTCTAATAAACTAGTTTAGCTCAAATCTTTTTTATTATTATTAAGAATTCCTATATTAACTAGGATTTTTTTTATTAACTAGGATTTTATCTAACAAAACATATAAAGAATAATTTACTATGAGAAAGCTAGAGATTAAGGGAGTGATACAAAATCGTTCTTTTAACCTAAATTCCTAAATAACCTAATCTCACTTTCATTCAATCTATATGTTTTAGCATGATACAAGATAGAAGAATTTTTTATTATTATTATTATTCTTTACAAAGTTACCTCACACGTAGAAGGAAATCACTTTAAAATTCTCTCTTCTCTCTAGTCACTAGACAAATAAGCACTCATTTTTTGCCTTTAATCTGAAATATAAGAACCTTAAACTTTTATATGATCCAAGGCTTTTTGTTTATCCAATAAGCTATTTTAGTTATGCTTCTTTTGCTAGTTAAGTTACAAGCACATGAATGTATTTGTTTCTCACTTGTACCGGAATTTAAGACAAACCCAGCATATGGTCAATCCGAAACAAATATATTAGAACCGTTTCATTATTGTTCATTATTTTTTGTGTATCAGCTACAACGTGATCATTGATCATCCTCTGATAGTTGACATAACAAGAGTCATCAAGGGTGGACAGTAAGTATAGATTTATCGATTGGATTTCTTTAAAGCAATGCCAATTACACAATCACTTGCTTATAGAAAGAGGTATCCATGTTCACATGCAGATTGATGAAGTATGAGGAGAAAGAGACTGCGAGGATTGGAGTGATGCCTCGTTACGGGAGTGCAGAGTCAGTCAAGTGGTTTGAAGTAGAACCAAACTGCACATTTCATATTGTCAATTGTTTTGAGGACAGTAATGAGGTGAGAAAATTGAGTAATTGGTGACAAGTATAACAAAGAAAGAATGTTGCCCTCAATTTTTGAAGTACTGTTAATGTTGATCAGCAGAAAGCTCTAACAGTCTCTAGTTTTTGGTTGAAATTAATTGGTTTAGTTACTTCTTGTTAGAGAATAATATAAATCATATCTTGGAACTTCACCTAACAGCTTAAGCTTTTGGATTGAGTTGGTTCTTTGACTTGGTATCAGAGCCTTGATGACCAAGCGGTCACGAGTTCGAAT
>Ga0307518_10001969_pt1 | contig 15123 bp, 9 predicted proteins | sample 25_EM_MG_FD_203889 | JGI IMG/M metagenome (GOLD analysis project Ga0307518, IMG submission 203889) | Populus trichocarpa ectomycorrhiza microbial communities from riparian zone in the Pacific Northwest, United States - 25_EM | ecosystem: Host-associated > Plants > Roots > Unclassified | place...
GCGTGAAGGCCCCCTTCCCTCGGCTGAGCCGAGGGAAGGGGGCCTTCACGCGCAACCCGCGCGAGGTCAGGGGCGCCAGGTGTCGTTCAGCGCCAGCGTGCAGCCACTCGAAGCGGTACCGACGCGATTTGCGCCCGATTCCCAGGTGACGGCGCCACCCTCCTTACGGATGTACTTGTACTGGAAGGCAGCACCCTTCGGCAGCCCGACCTTCCCTGTCCACAAAGGATAGTCGGCGGACGACAGCGGGACGGCGTTCGCCGGGTTCCACGCACCGAGTTCGGCCCGGTCGCCGACGACGAAGATGTTCTGGCCCCACGAAGTCGTGGCGTTCACCGTGAACTCGGCCGAAACACCGGAGCACGCCGCGCTGTACCGCTGCTTGACCACCGACGGCGTCTCGACCGGGGCACCGGCGTCGATCGAGTGCGCCAGCCGGACGAACTGCGCCATCGACCACGCCAGCGGCGTCGCCGCGCCGGTGCCTTCGCCGAAGGTGAAGCCCGCGGCGCTCGGCCGGTCCCAGACCTGTTCCGGGATCAGGAAACCGGCGTTCGCCGAGGCGGCCATGGTGGACAGATGCGTCGTCGCCGAGCGGCCGTTGGCCAGTTCGTATTCCCCGCGTTCACCGGTGAGCAGTGGCCACAGCCGTCCGACGCCGGCACCGGTGTAGGGACCTCCGGAGGCCGTCTCGCCGTAGCCGTCGTGGTTGTACCGGTACCACATCGGACCGTTCGGGGTGTCGACCTTCAGCGTGGAGTCCACTTCGGACAGTGAGGCGGCGACGTCCGGATCGGCCGCCGGTTTCACGCCGAGGCGGACGAGATCCAGGAAGCCCGCGTCGATGATGGCGCGCTCGTCGTGGTTCCCGCCGCCGTTCTGCAGGAAGACGTTCTGGCCGTCGTTGGGATTGCCGTTGCCGTCGATGCGGTGGAAGTATCGGCCGTCGCCGAGCGGGCCGGAAGTGGTGAACGTCCACGCGCTCACCTGCGCCTGCCACTGGTCGGCGATCTGGCGATAGCGCGCGGCGCTCGTGGTGTCGCCGTTGCGTTCGGCGATGTCGGCGGCGCAGATCAGCCCGGCGATCTCCGCGGCGATGGTGGACGGTGAGTAGCCGCCGTTCTCCTCCCAGCGTTCCTGCGGCGTGGAAGGGCCGCGGGCGACGAGGAAGTCCGCGGACTTCTTCACCTTCGCCCACATCCCAGCGTCGAACCGGCTCAGCTGCCACGCGAGCACGATCGGGAAGGCGACCTCGTCCATCTGCAGGCTGGTCCAGCAGTTGGTGCCGTCGAGCCGGGTGTTCTGCGGGAACGAACCGTCCGCTCGCTGCTGCACGGTGAACAGATAGTCGACCGACCGGTTGGCCGCCGCCGAATCGCCCGCCGCGATCTGCGCGGTCGAGACCTGATAGAGGTCGCGAGACCAGACAGCGTGATATCCGCAGTCCCCCGTGCCGTTCGCGTCCTTCGCCTCACCCCACGGATTGGTGAGCGAGGCGACGTTCGCTCCCGGATAGGTCTTGTCCTCGTGGGCCTTGAGGGTCATCAGCGCGACGTTGTACTGCGTGGTCAAGCCGGCGCCGCTGATCGACCGGGGCACCGCGGCCAGCGAGGAGAGATAGCCGTTCCAGCCGGACCGGTACGCGCTGTCCGCCGCCGCGAAACCACCCGCGAGCGAGGCCGACGCGTTCGCCGACGCGGCACCGCGATCGCTTCCGAAACCCAGTGCGAGCGTGAAGGTCGTGTCCGTCCCCACGGGAATCTGCCCCAGCTGCACCAGATTCCCCGGCGTCGAGGCCGAGTCGTACTGCGCGCCGAGAACGTGGTCGCCGCTCAGGTCGACGTAACCGTCACTCGCGCTCCCGCTGTAGCCACTGGTCGCCTTGACGAAACCGGTGGAGGCGGCCAAGGCGCTGGACACCGGCCCGTCCGACGCGACCAGCTGCCCGCCGGAGGTGGCGCCCGTGTCCCCCATGCCGCTGTTGTTCAGGGACGGGTTGTACAGCGCGTACAACTGCAGCGGTCCACCGCTGAGCACCTCGAACCTGGTCTGGATCAGCACGGTGGACCGGGCCGGGTCGGCGGTGTGGGTCTTGGTGATGCGATACCGGCCGTTGGTGGCGGTGTTGATCTGCCGGTAGCTCAGCGAACGCGGATCGGTGAGCTCCAGCCGTTTGGTGGTGTGATCGCGTTCCAGCTGGGTGAACCCGGCGCCGTCGGACACGACGTACTGCAGGTCCTGGACGTTGGCGGTATCCACGGTCGGGTAGTAGATCTCGTGGTTGATGCCCTGGCCGAGGGTGAACCACACCTTCGACGCGGCACCGGCGGCGGTACCGAAACCTTCCTTGCCCCCGGTCGTCCAGGCCGTCCCGGTACCCGGTGCGCCCGGCGCGTCCGCCAAGGGCGCGGCGCTCACCGGCGTGGCGGCCAGGAGCGCCGGAACGGTCAACAGCGCGACTATCGCGCGACGCCGCTTCGGTGACTTCATGAGGGTCCTTCCCACAGGCTTCATCGACGGCAGGATTTGTTGTTAGCGGCAACTTATTACCTGAACCGTCGCGCCCGGCAGGGCCGATCGGAGTAACCCGGACCAGTTACGCCGGTGGTCCGGTGAATCGGCTGGGATCGCTGGGCGGGCCACCGAGAATGAGGTCGGCGGCGCGAGCGAGGACCTGGATACGGGTCTGCCCGGGGTGGTCGGCGGCGAGGAAGTGGTTGCCGATGGCCGCACAGAAGGCAAGCAGCGCACGGGCTTCGACCTCGTCGGGATCGTCGCAGAACGTCGCGATCCCGTCGCGGGCCAGCTGCATGCGCCGGTTGTCCACGCGCCGCAGGCGTTCGGCCACGGCCTCGTCGCGACGAGCCCAGTCGCGCACGGCCAGGTCGATGGGCAGCAACCGGCCACCGGAGAAGGTGAGCCGACCGGCCAGCCGCACGTTGTCCCGCGCGTCGCCCCCCTCTTGCTCGACGCGTGCGAGGACCTCATCGACGCTTTCGTACTCCCAGGCGTCCAGCATCGCCTCCAGCAGAGCCGCGCGGTCGGCGAAGTAGCCATAGAACCCGCCCTTGGTCACGCCGAGCGCCTTGGCGAGCGCCTCGACGCGCACCGCGTCCACCCCGCCCTCCGCCAGCGCCCGCAGACCTTCTTCGACCCATTTCTCACGCGGTGTGCGCAATGCGCCCATGCCGTGGCCCACCTCACCTCTCCACTGGTTGTACGCCACCGTATAACCGGTCTAGCCTGACGTTATACGCAACTGTATAACACGACCTGGGGAGATGACATGATCAAATGGGCGGGTTGGCTCATCACACTGTTCGGCGCGGCGCACACCCTCGGCGCCCTCACGGTGATGAAGGCCGCCGGTCATGCCGGAACGTGGTTCAGCGGAGGCCTGTGGCGGGACGACCTCGCCGCCATGAGCCCCGCGAACAGCGCCTTTTGGCTCAGTGCGGCCAGTTTCGGCGTGCCGCTCGTGCTGGTCGGCCTGACCGTCCTGTGGCTGGAGCGGCGCGGAATCACCCCTCCCCTGTTCCTCGCGTGGGCGCTGGGGATCTGGACGCTGCTGATCGCCGCGGTCCTCCTGTTCACGCCGTGGCCGATCCTCCTGGTCGCGACCGCGCTGCTGCTGGCCGGAATCCGGCGCGGCGAACCGGCCCCGCCGCGAGGTGCGACGGGGCCGGATCAGGGAGTGCGCGGGATCAGCCGACCGGACGCGGCTTGAGGTTCACCTCCACCGTGTTGCCCGGGCCGGAGGTGACACCGGTGATGATGTCGTTGAGGAATCCACAGCCCTGCAGCGGCGGCAGGGTGTAGGACCCGGTGAGCTTGCCACCGGCCAGCGGGTCGAAGCCCGCCTTCGACTGGAGCGGGATCTGGGCCGGCGTCTTCGTCTGGCACTTCGCGCTCGACGAGACCGGGAAACCGAAGACGCTGATCCGCGGCAACTTGACCGTCACCGCCGAGGTCGACTTGAGCACCCCGTCGGCCAGCGTGCCGGTGGTCTTGCCCGCCGACGCGAACTCGATCTTCGCGTTGACCGGGACGAAGCCCCAGAGCGTGAGGTTCGCGCTCGTCGGGTTCAGCGTCAGGTCGGCCTCGAAGGTCCCGTTCGCCAGGCTGATCGCGGCGTTGATGCCACCGCGCAGGTCGATCGGGCCGGAGAGCTTCTTCAGCTGCGTCTTGCCGGTCAGGTCGTAGCTGTACTTGACGACCGGGGACGTGCTCGGCTTGGTCTTCGCCGTGACCGGCGCGCTGGCGGCCGACTTGTTCCCCGCGGCGTCCTTGGCGACCACGGTGAAGGTGTACTCCGTGTCGGCCGTGAGACCGTCCACAGTGGCCGAAGTCCCCGTCACCGACTTGACGACCTCGGTGCCCTTCAAGACGTCGTACCCGGTGACACCGACGTTGTCCGTCGCCGCGTCCCATTCGAGGCTCACGCTGGTCTGCGTGGTCCCCGTGGATCGCGGGTTACCCGGCGTGGCGGGAGCCACCGTGTCCGGCGAGGCCTGCGTCCGGACGGTGATGGCGGCGCTGGGGGCCGACGCGTTGCCCGCGGCGTCCTTGGCGACGACGGTGAACGAGTACTCCGTGTCCGGCGCGAGACCGTCCACAGTGGCCGAAGTTCCTGCCACCGACTTCACCAGCGTGGCGCCGTTGAAGACGTCATAGCCGGTGACGCCGACGTTGTCCGTCGCCGCGTTCCATTCGAGGTTCACGCTGGTCTGCGTGGTCCCGGTGGAGCGCGGGTTACCCGGCGCGGCGGGAGCCTGCGTGTCCGGCGCCGCCTGCGTCTTCGCCGCGACAGCGGCACTCGCCGCCGAGACGTTGCCCGCGGCGTCCTTCGCCACCACGGTGAAGGAGTACTCCGTGTCCGGCGCAAGACCGTCCACAGTGGCCGAAGTCCCCGTCACCGACTTCACCAAAGTGCCGCCGTTGAAGACGTCGTAACCGACGACGCCGACGTTGTCCGTCGCCGCGTTCCAGGACAGCCCGACGCTGGACTGGGTGACGTCGGTCGTGGCGAGCCCGGCCGGAACGCTGGGCGCTTCGGTGTCGGGAGCGGTGGCGGTCCGGGCGGTCACCGGAGCACTGGGCTCCGACTTGTTCCCGGCCGCGTCCTTGGCCACCACGGTGAACGTGTACTCCGTGTCGGCGGCGAGACCGTCGACGGTGGCGCTGGTTTCGGTCACCGACTTCACCAGGGTGGTGCCGTTGTAGACGTCGTACCCGGTGACGCCGACATTGTCGCTCGACGCGTCCCACGCCAGGCCGACGCTGGAGGCCGAGGTGCCGGTCGAGCGCGGGTTGCCCGGCGCACCCGGGGCCTGCATGTCGGGTGCCGCCTGCGTTTTCGCCGTGACAGCGGCACTCGCCGCCGAAGCGTTGCCTGCGGCATCCTTCGCCACCACGGTGAACGAGTACTCGGTGTCGGCCGCCAGACCGTCGATCGTGGCCTGGGGTTCCGTGACCGACTTGACGACCTCGGTGCCCTTCAAGACGTCGTACCCGGTGACACCGACGTTGTCGCTCGACGCGTCCCAAGCCAGCGTCACACTGGTTTGGGTGGTTCCGGTCGAGTGCACGTTCGCGGGCGTCGTCGGGGCCTGCGTGTCCGGGGCCTTCGCGGTCCGGGCGGTGGCGGGCGCGGTGGCGGGCGAGACGTTGCCCGCCGCGTCCTTCGCCTTGACGGTGAAGGAATACTCCGTGTCCGGGGTGAGACCGTCGACCGTGGCCGAAGTCCCGGCCACCGACTTCACCAGCGTGGCGCCGTTGAAGACGTCGTACCCGGTCACGGCGACGTTGTCGGTGGCGGCGCCCCAGGACAGCGCGACACTGTTCTGGGTGACGTCACCGACCGTCACGGCGCCGGGAGCCGAAGGCGCGGTCGTGTCCGCCGCCGCGGTGACGGTGAAGGTGTGCAGCACGTTGGCCTGGCCGCTCGCCGGGGTGCAGTCCGCGACGAACGTGCCGAGGCCGGTCTCCGCGCCGGAGGCCGTCAGCGGCGTCATGGTCAGCACCAGGTCGTGCACCGACAGCGTGGCCGTCCCCGGCTGGTCGAACCGCAGCGACGGCGCGGAACCGGTCGCGTTGATCACCAGGTCGTTGCCCTTGGGCGGGATGGGTTGCTGCGGAACCGCGGTCGGCACGCCGACGGCGAGATGCCCCTGCGGGCTGGAGACCAGAGAGGTAGCCAGTGCCGATCCCTTGATGGTCTCGGCGCCGACGAGCCGGAGCCCTTCGGTCGCGGTCGAGCCCGCGTTGGAGACGGCCTTGATGTCGATCTTGGGGGTGAACTGGCCCACCGGGATCGAGTCGGGCAGCGTGGCGTTGATGTCGACCGTGACGTCCTGGTTGCCGATCAACGGGAACGGGCAGCTGTAGACCTGCTTCAGCGGCGGGTGGTTCCCCGAGCCGACCACGGCTTCCGGGGTGACCGGCGAACCGGTCACGGTGTAGGTCTGCAGGACGGTCTCGGCGCCGGCTGCCAGCGTGCAGTCCGAGGTGAAGGTGCCGAGACCGGTTTCGGTGCCGTCGGCCTTGAGCGGGGTCATCACCAGCTGCAGGTTGTTCACGGCGAGTGTCGCGGTGCCGGGCTGGTCGAACCTCAGCGCGGGCGCGCTGCCCGTGGCGTTCACGACGAGGTCGTTGCCCGCCGCCGGGATGGGCTGCTTCGGCACGTCGGAGTCGACCTTCACCGTCATCGTGCCCTGGCTGCCGGGCATCGTCACGGTGGAGGTCGCCTTCGCGGTGCCCTTGATGGACTCGGCACCGACGAGACGAAGGCCTTCCGTCGCCGTCTTGCCCGCGTTGGACACGGCGGTGATCTCGATGGCGGGAGTCAGTTTCCCGGTCTCGATCGTCGAAGGTTGCGTGGTCTTGATGGTGACCGAGACGTTCTGATTACCGATCAACGGGAACGGGCACGAGTAATTCTGCGTGAGCTCACCCGGAGCCGCGGCGCTGGTGCCCGAAACGATCGTGAGACCCAGTCCCACCAAGGCCGCCGTGCTCACGACGGCGATGCCCCCAGCCAGTCTTCGACTACGTCTTCTGTGTTTCACAGGGTCCCTCTCCAACAGATAGACCACACCCGCCGAAACCATCGGACAAACGATTAATGCCCGCTTTCGCGGGCTCTTCCCAGGCGGGCGCGTGTGCACATTTACGGGTATGCCACAGGGAATTAACACACCCGCGAGGCTCGGCAGGCAAGCAAAATCACAGAGCCCGCGCGACCATTCTTCGTCTTTGTCATACGCGGTCGGTTCACCGTTCGCGAATCTGTCAGCCGCGCCCCCAAAACGCCCGCCGCCACCCCCGCGAGGGTGGTTACTCGCCAACAGGGCCGCGATCGGGTCACTCAGCGCGAAGGGTCGGCCAGGATCCCGGCCAAGACGCGACGCGCGTTCATCGCTTCCTCGTCGACACGGCCCCGCGTCCGCGCGCAAGCGACCAGGGTCTTCCACAACGCCCAACCACGCCCGCGCTCCCACTCCGAGCCGTCGACCGAAAGCCGCTCGCGGAACGCTTGCCTGCCGTCGGCGGTCAGCAACGTCCAGGCGATCGCCAAGTCGCAGGACGGATCGCCGACGCCACAGGTGCCGAAATCGATGACGGCCGCCAGTTCCCCGCCATCGAGCAGGAGATTCCCCGGCGCGAAGTCGCCGTGGAACCAGCGCTCCGTTCCGTCCCAGGGGCTGTCCAGCGCGGTCTTCCAGATCTCACGCGCCGAACCGGTGTCGATGTCGCCGTCCAACGCCGCGAGCGCACGCTCGGCCTGCGCGTCGTAGGTGCGCAGGGTGGCGCCCCGGAACCAGTTGTGCTTGCCCGGCCGAGGGCCGCTCGTGGTGTCGATGGTCCGCAACGCCGCCAGGAAACCGGCGAGGTCGAGGGCGAACCGGACCGGGTCGGCGATACGGCCGGCACTCGCGGGTTCGCCGTCGAGCCATCGGTAGACCGACCACTCGAAGGGGTAGCCCGCGCCAGGACGTCCCTTCGCCAGCGGAACCGGGACGGGCAACGGCAGCCGGGGAGCGAGCAGCGGGAGCCAGCGCTGTTCTTTGTCCACCGCCAAGGCGTACTCGGCGGCGCTCGGCAGCCGTGCCACCATGTCGTCGCCGATCCGGAAAGTCCTGTTGTCCCAACCGGATTCGGCCACCGGCCGGACCGGAAGACCGGCCCACTCCGGGAACTGCTCGCCGAGCAGCCCGCGCACCCGCGCCGCGTCCACCGTGATCCGCCGCGGCGGCGGGCCCAGATCCGGAGTGCTCATCGCTCGATTGGGGTCCACACACCGAGTCTCGTCGTGCCGTCCAGCGGATATCCGGCAGACCAGCCGAGTGGGAGGATTTCGGACGTTGGACGTCCGAAATCCTCCCCACTCGAAGAACCGACGCGGCCCTAGCCCAGCGTCCAATACACCGCGTGCGACTTCCCGGCCGCGTTCGAGGCGGTTCCGACGACACGGCCGTTGTCCGTGATCCGGTAACCCTGGCTGCGGGTGCCGCCCGGCAGCGTGCCGAGCTGCCTGCGTTCCCCGTCCCGGAACCAGACCGTCGCCTGGCTCCGGAAAGTGCCTGCCACCGTGCCCTGGGAGTCGACCGCTTCGGCGTCGGCGCCGAGACCGTCGTCGGGCAGGGCGATGACGTCGCCGTCGAGGTCCCAGAGCAGGGCCGATCGGCGCGGCGGGTTGAGGTAGCCGCTACCGACCACGTAACCGGTGGAGCCGATCCCGTAGATCCACACCGAGTACGGGCTGGGCCAATCCAGGGGATGGATCACGCCGTCCCGGTCCCACTTCGCCGGGATCGGGGGCCCGCTGCTGGTCTCCCGCAACGCACCGGCGGCCACACCGCCCTTGTTGATCCGGCTCGCGCCGCTGCTCACCCCTTGCGGCGCCAGTTCGGTGATCGGCCCGCCGTTCACCCACCGCGCGGCCTGGTTCGCCGCGGAGCGGACGGCGCTGCCGACGATGATGGTGCCGTCGCCGGAGATGCCGTCGGCCATGCTCCAGGTCTCGCCGGGCAACGTGCCCAGGTCGGTGGCCGTGCCGTCGGGATCCCAGCGGAACCCGTGGTACTGCTCGGCCGGCGTCAGCCAGCCCCCGACGACGACGCCGGTGTCGCTGATCGCCCACGCGGTGGCGTTGTGATAGCCGGGCGGAAGCTGCAGCAAGGTCGCCTGACCGGCGGCGTCCCAGCGGGCGGGCACGGCGGTGGTCGCGGTCAGCACGTACCCCGCGGACACCCCGAAGCCGTTGATGTCCCGCACCTGCCCCTCGGTGCCTCCCGGCGTGGGCAGTGCCATGATCTGGCCGTTGGCGTCCCAGCGAACCGGATGGCTGCGCTTCGGCGTCGGGCCCACGAGCGACAGCCCCACCATCTCCCCCGCCTCGTTGACCGCGAGGACCGTGCTCTCGTCGTCCCCTGGCAGCGTGCCGAGATCCACCGGCCCCGCCGTGGTGGCCCGCGCGGTCCCCGTCACCGCGCCGGTGACCACGGCGAGAGCCGCCACCAGCGTGAACATCCGTCTTCGCGCGGCCGGCACACTATTCCTCTTCACGATGACTCCCCAATCCCGATCAGTGGTGTGGACATGCGGACCCCGGAGCGACACTAATGCACTCACTTCACGAAACGCTCACGGTCCACACGAACAGCCGACCGGGGCCGCCGGGAAGCAGAACCTCTTGACAGAAGCCAAATTTGACCGTCGCGCGTGCCTGTCGCCGAAAACCGGCACATTCTTGACACAAGAAACGCGGACGATCCGGAAAAAGCCGTCAGGAAATACAAACGGGCCGCGGCATTGGTACGTTCGGCAGTATCCTTCGGTGATGCGTCTCTTCTTCTCCGCCGGAGCGGGTTACAGTCATATCGCCCCCTTGCTGCCGCTGGCCGTGGCGGCGCGGGAGCGGGGCCACGACGTCGTGTTCGCGACCGGGGAGAACGCGGTCGAGCACTCGCGCGCGCACGGTGTGCCGACGATCGGCGTGGACGGGGCGGGCGACGAGGCGGCCGCCCGCCGGGCCTGGGGCAGGTACTCGCCCGCCGAACTCGCCGAGATGTCACCGGACGAGAAGCTGGCGTACGTCGTCACCGTGATGGCCGAGACCGGGGCCGGGTCGAGGGTGGACGGGATGCTGGCGTCGGTCCGGGAGCGGCGGCCGGACCTGGTCGTCGCGGGCGCCGCCGAGTTCGCCGCACCCGCCGCGGCGGCCATCGCCGGGCTGCCCTACGTGGTGCACGGGATCGGCCCGCCGAAACCCGCCGCGATCATGGCGGGCGGCTGGCGCGCGCTCGACCCGATCGTCGGCCGTTTCGGTCTCGACCGGTTCCCCGCGCACGACACCGTCCCGTATCTGGACATCTGGCCGGAACCCTTGCTGCCACAGGGAATCACCTGGGATCACCCGATCCGCCTGCCGGTGCGCCCGGAGGGGATCCTTCCGGCGGCCGGAAGCCGCCCGGACGTCCTCGATGGGCTGCCTTACGACAAGACCGTCTACGTCACGGCGGGAACCTCGCACAACACCCGGCCGGGTGTACTGGAGACCATGATCTCCGCGCTGCACGGAGAGGGGGTCAACGTCGTCGCGACCATCGGCCGCGACGGTGACCGGAAGCGGTTCGGAGCTCAGCCCGACGGCGTGCGCATCGAGAACTTCCTTCCACAGCAACGAATACTTCCATACGTCGACGCGGTCGTCTGTCACGCGGGGGCGGGCACCGTGCTGGGCGCGCTCGCGCACGGCGTGCCGATGGTGGTCTCGCCGCTGGCCACCGATCAGTTCGACATGGCCGCCCAGGTCGACGGCGCGGGCGCCGGCGTGCTCGCCGATCCGGGCTCCCCCACCCGGACCGGGATCCGCGACGCGGTCCGCACGGTGCTCGCCGACCCCGCGTACCGCGAGTCGGCCGCGTCCCTGGCCGCGTGGATCGCCGCGATGCCGGAACCCGCCTCCGTCCTGGATCGGCTGCCGGAGTACGCGAACTGACGCGTCAGGTGTTCACGCCGAGCCGGTCCGCCCGGACGAGATCGGCGAGGAGCGCCGACTGTTCCCGGTGGTAGGTCTCGACGTTCGCCAGTTTGACGTCCTCGTAGCCGCGGATCAGATCGGGCAGCTCGGCCAAGGCCAGGAGCCTGCCGCGATCCGCGTCCTCGGTGCCGAAAGCGGCGAGGATCGTCTCCCGGTACTGCCCGACGAGTTCCCGCTCCACCTTCCGGACGTGTGCCTTGCCGAACGGGTCCCACCGCGTGCCGCGCAGCTTCCTGGCGGCACGCAGCGCGACGAACACCGGGCGGAACTTCGGGCCCAGCGCGATCTTCCGTTTCATGCCCATGGCGCGCAGGAAGGGCGGGTGCAGACGGTAGGCGTACCGGCTCCCGACGCCGAACTCCGCCTCGATCCCGGCGAGCACGGCGGGGTCGAGCGAGAGCCGCGCGACTTCGTACTCGTCCTTGTACGCCATCAGTTTGTGCAGATTCCGCACCACGGCCTCGGTGATGGCGGTCGAATCCCCTTCCAGGATCCGGACACGCTCGACGAACTCGGCGTACTCCCGCGCGTAGCGAACGTTCTGGTACCGGACGAGTTCGGGGACGCGGATGTCCAGCAGCCGCGCGAGTTCCGAACCCGGCTCGGCGCGCACGAGCGCGCGGGCACGCAGGGCGGCCGCCGACGGCGTGGGGGTCGCGGCGACGGCGGGCGGCGCGATCACGGCATGCAGCCCGTCGGGATCGGCGACGAGTTGCCTGCCCCGCCGGAACGCCTGGAGGTTGCCCGCGACGGCGACCCCGTTGAGTTCGATCGCGCGCTCCACGCTGGCCGCGTCCAGCGGGATGGCGCCGGTCTGGTGAGCCGCGCCGAGCTGGAGGATGTTGGCGAACTGGTCGTCGTCGAACAGGGTTTCCGCCAGTTCCCGCGCGTCGAGCGCCACCGTCCGCGCCACGTTGTCCGAGATCGCCCCGCGCACGGCGGCGGCATCGGGGAAGGACACCGTGGTGTCGACGACCATCCGGCCGGTCGGCACCTCGGTCGTGGAGACCACGGCCGTGGTCCGGCCGCTGTCCGCCACCGACAGATGCGCCGGATCCGCGCCGACGAGGACGTCACACGCCAGGTAGAGGTCGCATTCCCCGGCCGCGAGTTTCGGGGCCTGCGGCGTCGGCTCGGCGGTGATCTTGAGATCGGAGACGACGGCGCCGCCCTTCTGCGCGAGCCCGGTCTGGTCCAGTGTCCGGACCTGCTTGCCTTCGAGCACCGCGGCCGTGGCGAGGATCTGCGCGACGGTGACCACGCCGGTCCCGCCGACCCCGGTGATGCGCACGGTGAAGTCGGTGCCGGAGGTCTCGGGAGCGGGCAGTTCGGCCGCGGTGATCTCCCCGGCCTTCCGCCGGTGTTTGCGACCGGTGGGCACCACCGTCATGAACGACGGGCAGTCCCCCGCCAGGCAGGAGTAGTCCACGTTGCACGACGACTGATGGATCGCGGTCTTCCGGCCGAACTCCGTGCTGACCGGCTGCACGGACAGGCAGTTCGACTTCTCGCCGCAGTCTCCGCAGCCCTCGCACACCCGCTCGTTGATCACGACCTTCGCGGCCGGGGTCTCCAGCTTGCCGCGACGGCGTTTGCGGCGCTTCTCGGCGGCACATTCCTGATCGTGGATGAGCACCGTGACCCCGGGAACGCGGGCCAGTTCCTCTTGCGTGCTCAGCAGTTCGTCACGATGCCGGACCTCGACGCCGTCCGGCATCCGGACACCGCGGAGCCGCTTCGGCTCGTCACTGGTGACGACCACCTTCGCGACGCCTTCGACGAGAAGCAGCGACGCCAGCCGGTCCACCGAGAGGCCGCCGACGGCGTCCTGCCCGCCGGTCATCGCGACCGTCGCGTTGTAGAGGACCTTGTACGTGATGTTCACCCCGGCGGCCACCGCCGCCCGCACCGCGAGGCTGCCGGAATGGGTGAACGTGCCGTCACCGATGTTCTGCACGAAATGCGAGGCGTCGACGAACGGCTCCATCCCGAGCCACTGCGCGCCCTCGCCGCCCATCTGGGTCAAGCCGACCACGTCGCCGACCTGTTCCGGTTCCATGAACAGCGCCATGGCGTGGCAGCCGATGCCGCCGCCCACCACCGTGCCCTCGGGCACCTTGGTCGAGGAGTTGTGCGGGCAGCCGGAGCAGAAGTACGGCGTCCTGGCCAGCAACGGCACGGAGATGCGCTCGCGGCGGCGCCGCTGCCGCCACGCGGTCACCGACGGGATCTCGTGGTGCTCGCCCAGCCGGGCGGCCAGCACCCTCGCGATGGCGTCCGGGTCGAGCTCGCCGAGCTCGGTGCACAACGTGCGGCCGTCCGGTCCGGTCTTGCCGTACACGGCGGGCGCGCCGGCGGTGCCGTACAGCACCTCCTTGATCGCCGATTCGACGAAGGAGCGCTTCTCCTCCACCACGACGATCTCGGCGAGGCCGTCGGCGAACCGGCGGACGATCGACGGTTCGAGCGGGTGGATGACGCCGAGCTTGAGGATCCGGATCCCGTGCCGGGACAACGCGTCAGCGTCCAGGCCGAGCAACCGCAGCGCCTGCATCAAGTCCAAATAGGACTTCCCGGCGGTGACGATGCCGACGCGGTCCGCCGGTCCTTCCTGGACGATCCGGTTGATCCCGCTCGCGCGCACGTATTCGACGGCCAGCGGCAGGCGTTCGGTGTACAGGCTGCGTTCGAGCGCCATCAACGTGGTGCCGAGCAGCCGCGTGCTGGGCTTGTGCCGGTACGCGGGCAGCGCCAGCTCCGGCGCCGTCCAGCTCGGCCGGACGTGCGCGGTGCTCGCGGCGTCGGCCACGTTCGCCACGAGTTTCATCGACGACCACAGCCCGCTCGCCCTGGACAGCTCCACGGCGTGCAGCCCGAAGTCCAGCACGTCCTGGGAGTCGGACGGGAAGAACACCGGCATGGCCAGATCGGCCAGCGCGAGCTCGGAAGCACAGGGCACCGACGAGGACTTGGCGTTCGGATCGTCGCCGACCAGCGCCACCGCGCCGCCCGCCGGATCGGTACCCGCGAGGTTGGCGTGCCGCAGGGCGTCGGTCGCCCGGTCGAGACCGGGTGCCTTGCCGTACCAGAACCCGGTGACCCCGCCGCGCGACGAGCCGACCGACGCGGTGAGCTGGCTGCCCATCACCGCGGTCGCGGCGAGCTCCTCGTTCAGGCCGGGGCGGTGCACGACGTCGTGCTTCTCGAGAAGGTGGGAGCGGCGGCCGAGTTCGAGGTCGTAGCCCGCCAGCGGCGAACCCTCGTAGCCCGAGACGAACACGGCGGGGGACGCCCCGGCGGCGCGGTCGTGCCGCACCCGGTCGAACAGCATCCGGACCAGGGCCTGGACACCGCTGAGGTAGACGGTGCCGTCCTCCCGCAGATACCGGTCCTCCAACGTGAACTGCTCCACCAGACCTGCCTCCTTCGGCACCCCCGCGTGACGTCACGACAGGAGACCCGACCGCGCGGGCCGTCGCAACAGGCGGCAGTCTATTGGCACCCGGCACGCAAAAAATCCGGCCCATCTTCTCCGCTGGCCGATATCCGTTGCGTCTGCGTACCATCCTGGCTCATGGCGGACCAGCTCATCGACGAGACCGATCGCGAGATCCTCGAACTGCTGCGGGAGGACGCCCGGCGCACCCTGGGCGACATCGGGGCCCGCGTCACGCTGTCCACCGCGGCGGTCAAACGCCGGATCGACCGCATGCAGGAGAACGGCGTCATCGTCGGCTACACCGTCCAGATCGACCACGCCAAACTCGGCTGGGGCATCGAGGCGTTCACCGAACTGCGGTTCACCGGGACCACCAAGGTCGGCGAGATCGTCCGCACCACCACCCGGATGCCCGAGGCGCAGGCGGTGTTCACCATCGCGGGTGACCCCGACGCGCTCGTCTGGCTGCGGGTGCGGGACATGGGCCACCTGCAGCGCACCATCGACGAGATCCGGCGGCATCACCAGGTGACAGGCACGAAGACGCTGATGGTGCTGGATTCCTGGACGCGCGGACAGCAGTGGCCCCACCCCTCGTGAGTGGCGATCAAGTCCGTGAAGGCCTCCTTGAGGGACCCAG
>Ga0307518_10001970_pt1 | contig 15122 bp, 9 predicted proteins | sample 25_EM_MG_FD_203889 | JGI IMG/M metagenome (GOLD analysis project Ga0307518, IMG submission 203889) | Populus trichocarpa ectomycorrhiza microbial communities from riparian zone in the Pacific Northwest, United States - 25_EM | ecosystem: Host-associated > Plants > Roots > Unclassified | place...
TATATATATATATATATATCCTTGATTGAGTAGATTGACTATGAGTGATGTTTATGAATTCTACATGGAACATCAAATGTTAATCATTCTTAATTCTCTATTTGAGGAATGGATGACAGTACGACAATCGTTGGAATATAGGTTGGAATCCTTAGATTTCAACAATCTCGTTGATAAAATGCTGCTTGAAATGGAATGTCAGTATACCAAAAAGGATATACGACACACTGAAAGAAACGAAGGTCATTTGGATGCTGTTGCTAAATTTATTTCATGGTTTGAGCAGAATGAACTTGGAGGAGATGACTTTGATAAAGTAGATGATATAATTGGAGACCGTATTTATGTACCTATAATATAAAATAATTCTAAAATTTATTATTCTTAATTTTGTATTTTTTTTTTGTTAAGATAATTGGTTGTTTATTTTGAACTGTATATTTTATGTAATTTAAGTTTTAATTACATTATATGCATGTATATGAAAATATTTGCAATTGATCAGTGAGAATTATTATTTGAAACTAATAACTATAATTTTGCACTCATTTAAATTTCCAATAATAATTAGACCATACAAATGAAAATTGATTAAGTGTTTAACATTCTTTTCATTTCTATTATATGTGTTAAATTATTATTTATTTAATTTAGAATGGAGTGGGAATAAATATCATTTAAATTGTACTAGATACTAATATGTGTAATTGGTGTCAACAACACTTAATATGACTGCATCTAAGAGTATTATTGCTGATTTGAACCATGGAGACAAACTAAGTGAAAAGAATTATGATGTTTAGCATCGTAAGATTGAATATCTCTTGGAAGAGCAAAAAATACTGGAAACAATCACACAACCGATGACTGAACTTGAGCAAGAAAACACTGCTCAACATAGGCTTGATATGGAAGCATATGAAATCTATAAATGCAAGGATCATGTAGCTCGCATTCTGATGTTGAGCAGCATGAGAAATGATATAATATTGCATTTTTAAAGGCATCGTTCAACCCAATCAATTTGGGACGCGGTAAAGATTCAGTATAAGGGAACATCTCCTACTAAACTTCGTCAATTAACCCTCAAATTTGATTGTTATAAGAAGTGCCAAAATCAGACGATGAGTCGGCATCTTACAGTCATGTCTAACATGATCAATGAATTAAAGGATGATGGGCATGAGATGACTAATGCACAAAAAGTTCAAGTTGTTATCTGCTCTTTGCCAAACAATTGGGAATATATGCATGCTAACCTTACCTATAATGACAACATCAAGATATTTGATGATGTTGCTCATCATGTCGAGCTTAAAGAAGATCGACTTCATGCTTGTAAACGAGGCTTTCATATTTGAGACTAATATGTGTGGAGCATATGACTCTAAATATAAAAAAGATAAGAGTAAAGGTCCCAAATATGACAAGAAAGGAATAAAAGCAAGTAGTAGTGGATATAAACGCAAGCGTGGGAAACATGACGGTAAAAAAGGCAAGAATATAGATTGTTTAAATTGTGGTAAACCTGGTCACTTTGCTAGTGATTGCTCTGAACCAAATGTAATATTTAACCATAATAATCCCTCTAACTTATATGTTAGCAGTTGATTAATGCTTGTTAAATTTGTTCCTTTTTGGATAGTAGACTCAGGAGCAACCGACTACATAGCAAGGGATCGAACAATCTTTGTGGAATTTTATCGAATTTCAAAAGGAAATATATACATATACATGGGGAATAATGTTTTCGTTGTTGTGCTTGGCATCGATACCTGCAAATTGGATTTGCGAGGAGGTTGCACACTTTATCTTCATGATGTACTCTACGCTCTAGAAGTTTGACAAAATCTTGTATTTGTTCTTGCTTTACTATAATTGAGCTTTAACATTGTGTTTATTGGTTATTGTGTAAAAATATATCTGGATAATATTTTTTAAAATTTTGGTTTTGTATTAAATGGTTTTATGATGTTAGACTCCGTTAATGTATCTATTAATGATGATGTTTCTATTTATACTGTTCGAAATTCCAACACTACTAATAATAGTGATATCATAACTTGACATGCTAGATGAGGATACATTGGGCAAAACTAATTACATAGATTGACAAGAGCTGGTCTTTTAGGATCACTTACCAAAGAGATATTGCCCGTTTGTGAGTATTTCCTTGCTAGAAAAGCAACTAAATTACCATTTGGCAAAGCTAAAATAGCTAGTAGTCCATTACAACTTATTCATTCAAACATTTATGACCCAATGAATTTGAGGGCAAGATATGGAGGAAATTTTTTCATCATATTTATAGATGATTTCACATGATTTAGTCATGTTTATTTAATCTTACATAAGTCTGAAGTATTGGATTGCTTCATTCGATACACCAATTTTATGGAGAATAAACTAAGCACTAAGATCAAAGTTTTAAGAACTGATCGATGACATGAATACCTATTTAAACAATTTTAAAAAAATTGTGATAAAAAGGTATAGCTAAACAACTAACTATTCCTTATACTCCACAATAAAATAGTGTAGTAGAAAGGAGGAATAAGACCCTATTTGACATGATTAGGTCAATGATGACGCATGCTAACTTACTAATTTTCTTTTAGGGAGATGCATTGTTAATTTTTGCCTACATACTTAATTGAATGCCCTCTAAATCTGTCTTATCTACCTCGTATGAACTATGGAATAACAACAAGCCTAATCTAAGTTATTTGCATCTATGAGGGTGTGCAACTTATATTCACATCACAATAATTATCTGAATTTAGGAAACTTGGTCCTAGGGGGAAGAAGTGTATTTTTATACGATGTTTTAAACATTCCAAAGGATTTATATTTATTGGTGAAAAGCTAATGGAAGAGTGATGAAGATTGAATCGCGTGATGTTGTATTCTTAGAAAATGATTTTTCAATGATAGGTGAGGTTAATAAAGATTTTAAATTATATGAAATGGAAAATCTAGATTATGGCACAACAAGTCATTTAATAAAGGACCTAGAATACACTCTTAATCCTCATAGAAACAGTGGGAGTGACATTTTATCTATTCTTACTCTCATGGAGTAAGATCATAAGCAATCTTAACCTTGTAGAAGTATTCGTGAACCAATAAATCTATTGGTTCATGAATTAAATATAAGATGGATAGGTTAATAGAACATTAAAAGGCTCGACCAATAGCGAAAGGCTACACTCAAAAAGAGAAAATTACTTATGAAGATACATTCTCACCAGTTGTGAGGATTACTTCAATTCACCTCCTTTTAGTTATAGTTGTACATATGGACCTAGAATTATACCAAATGGATGTTAGAACTACATTTCTTAGTGGAGAACTAAATGAGAAGATCTATATAGATCAACCTTTAGGATTCGAGATTAAAGGACAAGAACGTAAAGTTTGCAAGCTTAAAAGATCCATATATAGTCTTCAGCAAGCTTGTAGACAATGTAACGTCAAGTTTCATCAAACTATCTTAAAAAATGGTTTTACAATGATGAAAGAAGACCACTGCGTGTATTTAAAACTTTCTAACAATAATTTTATAATAGTGTCCTTATATGTTGACGACATTTTAATAGCTGGAAATAGCAAAGAGATGATTGATACTACTAAAAGATGGTTATCATCAAACTTTGAAATGAAAGACATGGGTGGGGCCAACTATGTTCTTGGTGTGAAAATCATTAGAGATCGCGCTAAAAAGCTTTTGGGTTTAACTCAAGAGACTTACATCAAAAAGACGTTAGAGTGTTATCACATGCAAGATAGCAAACCAATGAACACCAATGTTGATAAAAGCTTAAGCCTGAGCCTTAATATATGTCCCAAGACTCTAGAAGAAAAATAAAAAATGTTCAAAGTACTTTATACCAGTGTCATCAATAGTTTGATATATGCAATGATGTGCACACGTCTCGATATATGTTATGTCATTGGATTGGTTAGCCGATATCAATCAAACCCTGGTTAGAAACACTGAATGACAATCAAAAGGATCATACAAAGGCTTACAATAATTGAATAATGAATAAATGTCATTAGTATATCATGTTATTCGTTATTTGTTTTATGAAATATATTATGAGTATCGTATATTGAAAGACTTAGATTAACTCACTCACATGAACAATCACCTCTAGCGCTTGTAAAGTGAGTAGAGATGAGACTATTTGAGTTTTAATGCTTAATAAGTGACTTGGACGCAATGAGAGCAATTTTAACTCAAAGTAATTATTAAAAAGTCACCTTGGTTGGGACCAAGATGAGATTGTTAAATAAAGAAATTGACATGAATAAATTCTCACCATTCGCATGTCTATTATGATTGAAGCCGAGTATGAAATTATTCATCTGCCACTAATGACAGTGAGCAAATGAGAATTTCTGATTTGAAGTTTGTTTTTTTCTATGACAAGACTAAGACTCGTATGATGTATTTCCTCTAATAAGGAGAGCAACGACACACATTCTTTGTCTTCAAAAAAGAAAAGAGTAAGCTCCACTATAGCATGTATTTCATATTACATGTACTAACGACTATTACAGAAATAAAGAATGGATCCCCGCTTTTTTATTATGTAAGTCCTGAAGATCATATCTAAGATCTCAAAATCTTGCCCTTTGTGACTTTTGACCATATCAAGAAGTGATGTATAAATGATCGCTACTTTATGAGTATATCCTATGATTATGGAATGATTCGACTTAAAGGAATAATCTTAGAAAAATGAGTTAATTCGTATGATAGAAAAAAAATAATTTTAGTTCTGCACCTGTTATTTGTATTCACCAACCGAGATCATATCACTTGAATAAATTTAACATGATTTAGAATACTTGTAATTGTATGGATGAATTGAGTATGAAATTCTTGAGGGATTGATTTATATTCAGTCATGTGTAACTAAAAATGCTTGGGGTATATTTGTACACTTTAAGGAATAATTAATTATAAGGTTGATGTCTCCTATATGGCCTGTATTAAGTTTATATATTAGAGCTCCTTTCACTGTGCACTTCAGGTCGCACAGTTTATTCATCAAAGTATGAAATTCTTGTGCAAGTTTGAAATATAATGTATTAGATAGATTCAGTCATTCATGGGCGAGTGAGAGATGTTGGTTATTAGGTTAGACTTGGTTCGCTCATGAGGGATAGACCTGGTCCAAGTATTTAGAGGAGTTACTAAAAAAAAATCATTTCTTCTACTTATATATATAGGGTCATAACCCATATGAAAAGGTTAGTTTTTCATTTTGTTGAAAAGAACATAGTTATCTTTTTTTCTTCTCCCATCTAGGACTCTCTGTATTAATTTGACAAGATCTATAAAGACGTTCGTATTGCGAAATATCACTTTAGTTCTAGTAATTGAAGCAGCATTGAAATAATTAATCAAGAGATAAGAAAACGAATTCTCACACATAAGTTTCCTTTCAATTCTACAATTTTTTGTTTTCTAAATGCCAAGAATTGGATTTGAACCAAAATCCCAACTCCTTGTTCTTCGACATAGTACTTCCTAGCTAAACATTATAACAATATCTAAATGGTGTGGGGGAACAGTGGTTCCCCCACACCTAAATCACTGTGGATTACAATAGTAATCCACAGTGTTTTTTCCTCCTTTTTTTTTCATTTTTTTTTTCCAACTTTCCCTCTTTTTTTTTCCAAAATTACTTTTCTTTTTTTTTTTCCAACTTTTTTTTTCTTTTTTTTTCATTTATTTTTTTTTAAAAAAATTATCTTTGTTGATTTTACTTTTTAAATATTGAACTGGTTAAAAATTCTGCTTTGTAATTTTATTTCTTTAAAATACTTTGGATTGCTACGGTGTTTTCCCACATAGTTTTTCTATTTTATTTTTTTATTTTTCAAAATTATATTTGTCGATTTTTTTTTATATTGAGCTGATTGAGAATTTAGTTTTGAAATTTTTTTAAAAAACATTGTTTATTGCTACAGTGTTTCTCTGCATGGTTTTTTTTTGTTTTTGTTTTTTTTATGATTTTCTTCAAAATTATCTTTTTTTATTTTATTTTTTAATATTGAGCTGGTTAAAAATCACAGTTACAATATGTGAGGAAAGCACTGTAACTTTCCTCGTAAATTACTGTGAATTGCTACAGTGTTTTTTCTCATATGGTTTTTTTTCTGTTTTGTTTTGTTTTTCCTTAAAATTGTCTTTGTTAATTTTATTTTTTAAATATTAAGCTGGTTAAGAATTGCAATTACAAGTAAATACAAGTTTTTCCTCACAAAACACTATGGATTGATACAGTTTTTCCTCACATGGTTTTTTTCTAGTTTCTTTTGTGTTTTATTTTTTTGTAATATTTTTTTTCAAAATTATCTTCATCAATTTTTTTTTTAATATTGAGTTGGTTAGAATTTAACTTTGTAATAAAACTTAATCATGTTGGGAAAGCAATGTAGCTTTCCTCACAAAATATTGTTGAAAATTACAATTACAAGTCATTACAAATAAGGTTAAATCATGTGGGGAAGCACTGTACATTTCATCACAAAACACTATGAATTGCTACAGTGTTTCCAACATGATTTTTTCCTATTTTTTGTGTTTTTTTTAATATTTTTTTTCCTAAAATCGTCTCTGTCGATTTGATTTTTTTAATATTGAGCTGATTAATAATTTAGCTTTATAAATTTTTTTTCTTTAAAACACTGTGAATTATTGCAGTGTTTTCCCTTATTATTATTTTTATTATTTTTTCCAAAATTATATTTGTCCATTTTTTTTAATATTAAGTTTGTTAAGAATTATAATTACAATAAACCTAAATCATATGGGAAAAGCGTTGTAGTTTTTCTCACAAAACACTATGTATTGCTACAATAATTCTCTAAATGTTTTTTTATTTTATTTTATTGGGGAAAGCACTGTAGTTTCCCTCACAAAACATTGTCAATTGCTACAATATTTTTCCTCATGGGTTTTTTTCCTTCCAAAATTATATTTTTTGTTTTTTTTTTAATATTAAGTTGGTAGAGAATTTAGCTTTGTAATTTTTTTTATTTTTTATTAACAGAAAAACTAAATCATGTGGTGAAAGCACTGTATCTTTCCTCCCAAAACACTGTGGATTGCTGCAGATCATTTTGTTCAGTCTCTAAGTTTTGATCACCAACACAACTTTTTTTTCGTCATGAAATATTGGCTCCATCATACCTTTAATTTCTATTACTTATCTAGCGCTGGTTCACAATTATAACACTATTAAATATATTTGTTTTATAAACCCGCAGCAGCACGCGGGCATGCATCTCGTTATGTAATTAGATTTTAATATTAATATATATTTTTTTTATCGGGTGTAAGCTAATTAAAATGATTAAATGAATTAAATAAGATAACTAAGACAATTAAGTGATTATAAGTGTGTGAGTATGCTACAGCTGTGAATAACATGAAGAGGATGGTGTTTAATTAAAATGCTGACTCAGAAACTCTTGAGAATATTATCAGTCGTGTAATGTTATTTTAGTGGTGGGGCTTGAAGATTCTCTCACTTCTGTACATATATAGTAGAGCCAAACAATGTATAAATTGTTATGCTTAAACCACACAAAATCAAACAATATTTGTGGCACCGATTGCATGAAAGACTTTTGCTAATCATAAAGGAGTTCAATCTCCTAAAAGAAAAGGGGAGATATGTGTGTCGTGCCTTTTACAACTCTGGCTCTGTTTTCATTATGATTAAGTTGTGTTTTAAAAACATTTAATTTTTTTTAATTTTTAATTATTTTTTTAATGTTTTTGGATTGTTTTAATGTGATGATATCAAAAATAAAATTTTAAAAATAAAAAAATATTATTTTGATGTATTTTCAAGTAAAAAACATTTTAAAAAACAACATCTATCACACTCAGAAACATGCCCTCTAACTTCAAAATAATCGTTCGTAGTGTGTGTCTAATAATTCTTTTCTAGATTTTTTTTTTATATTAACTTACCAAAACTATCAAAAAAAATATTTAAAAAATATTAATTTAATATTTTTTAAGTCAGATATACTTTATATTTTTGAAACATGTTTAAATACAGTTTCAATCGGGATATGAATTGACATAGTAATAACACTAACAATTTTAATTTTTAGAAGGTTAAAAACAAGTTGTTGTGATCCCTCCTCCCAACAATTTTAACTAGGAGATTCAGAAAGTAAAAATCTCTGGAACCTCCATCCCAACATTCTAGCCCAAGAAAAAAAGATTGAATACCATCAAACAAATTTGAAAATTCAGAAATTTTACGTTGAAAAGGAACATATTTAATCAATTCGCACATGATTCTAGTCAGTTATAAGATGAACTAGCAAGCTCGGGAGCTGATTCTGTCAACGGAACATTTTTCTCATTCAAAATACAAGCTCCCCATGTGCGCCTCCGAGGGCCAGGAGGCCAGCTAAGGAAGCTTAAAAAATTGCAATCACGTGAATTTCTCAAGAACTTCATGCTCTTAATTGCATGAATAAGGCTTATCCAAAACAGAAGAGAGGTAACAGTCCCCAGTCTTTTTCTCTAGCTGCAAAATATATATATATATGATCGATCAATACATCATGAATCTGCACATGAACTTTAAGGTTCATGCCAAAATGTGAAACCATCGTCACAATTTATGATGCATGTTTCCTTTAATGTTAGGCCCTCGGTAAGCAAATTCGGGGTAAGATCTTGAGACATCGAGAAAGAGAATCTAATGGGTTCGATATTTATCAAATCAAGTTAACTATGATTAATTGAAACAAGGTTATTTTAATTAAAAAAAACAATTAAAGCAATGTATTTTTTTTTATAAAAAAATCTTTAGAGAAAATTCAAATATGAATTTTAAAACTCAACTCTGCATTATAGCATGTTCAGAAATGCATTGTAAACAGTTGTTATCTTAAAATTCATTTTTTTTTTATAAAATATTTTTTTATGTTTTCAGATATGTTGATGTTAAAAATGATTTTTAAAATATAAAAAAAATATTATTTTAATGTATTTCTAAATAAAAAATATTTTAAACTGTCACCTACTCAATGTTATCACAATTTCAAAAAGACTCTGAATGCCGAATCATACACCGCTCACTTTAGGTTTGATAACAATGGACCATGTTAGCTCCTGGATTTCCCAGCATGAACACTTGAGATAGGATAACAGATTGGACCAGAGGGCCCTAATAAGTGGCAAGAGGGGGTGGTGTCCGAGAAGGGAATGTTTTGTGTGATAGGCTAAATATGGTTTAATTTCTCTAGCTGCATAAATAATGTCCATATCCTCTTGGCTTTGCTGTTCCCAACACTCGAGCTTGCATGTGCTGCGGTCGCTTGAGAAGGAAAACACGTAGAAGAGAATTCGATGCTTTTGGTCGCATTTCGGCCTCAATCTCATCCTCCAAGGACAAGCTTATCAAATGGGGTCTGGTCTGCCTTACACTCAAACAACATAAAGATGGACCACGGCACCGTTTATCCTATACCTTCTTATGATCTACTAGATTGGTATTCTGTCCTGTTTATCCTATATCTTTTTGTGATATATTAAATTGGTGGCTATCCGACGCTGCGGGTTAAATTAATTTTTTTAAATTATAAAAATATTTAGAATGTTGTTTTATTGAATAACGAGGTCTTAGATTTTTTGATAAATAAACTTATTTTTAACCTAAAATACTTAGAAAACACTTTAAAAACCTTGTTAAACTCATTTATAGCCATAAAAAAAAGACCCAAAACCCAAAATCTTCTAGAGCTTATATATGATTTTTTAGATATTTTCAAAGTAAAAAAACAAAACATAATATGAACTCTTCTTATTTTATGGAATCATTTGACATAAAATTGACTGTTTTGATTGCCAAAATCGTCACTAACGACAATTTTCTCTCTCTATGTCAAAATCTAGTGACTCCTTCTCTTTTCTCCCACCAGAAAAAAACTGAAAAATAAAAAAAAATAAAGTTCAGTATCAAAAATGAATTTTTAAAAATTACATGGATCGATTATCTAATAGCTAAAAAATATAAGGAACTAAAATGAACTTTCAAAATAAAATTCAAATCTGCCATCTATTTTACCCGTCTTTTTCACTTCAGTCTCCCTATCTTTCAATTCAACCCTTCTTCCTAAAAAATATGTAATTGGATGCTAATCTAAGTTTAAAAAGGTTACATCGTGCAAAATAAAAGTTTGAAAATAAAATAAAAAATAAAAAAATATTGTTACAATCTATAATGTTACATGAGGTGGTGAAAAGCAATAACAAAAAGACATTTTTTAGTTTCTTTTAATATCCCCTTTGTTGCTCATATTTGTGCTGTAAATTATGCTGTGTTTTTAAACATGTGTATTAATTTTATTTTATTTTGAATTTTTGAACCCCGTATGTTGATAAGCAATTTTTTGTAGGTCCACTCCGATTCCAAATTAGAGTGTGGAATGAAATCTAAGTAATTCACAATAAATTATTTAATTTTTTCTGCACCCACTTTGCTGAAATGAACACTTTCTAGAGAGTTTCCATAATTTCTAACAGTTACCAAGCAGTTATTTTGGAGAAGTGAATTTCAAAAAACAATCGAATATGTTAAGCAGTGTTTCAATCATGTTTGTAAGATATTTACCCTATAAAATTCAGTCGGGTTTTAAATGATTTAATTAATTTAACCAGATTTTATCTAAACTCGATAAAATCAATATCAAATAAATTTTTTAAATATAAAAAATAAAATAACATTATTTTAATAAAAATAATTAATTTAAATGAGCTCGGCGGCCAGTACAATGATCCAGTAACAGTGATAACCCAAATCTTTGTATGAATCAGATTCCGGACCATGTCTGAAAACTATAATTTCATTAACATTTGAAAGCCGGACTAGTTTCATTCATTTCTCTAACTTATATTCTCTCTCAAAACGTTAAAAAAATATACGAGGCCTGAAGTTTAGACTATCTTCACAAATTAGGTTTAGATTACTTTGACAAATCAAAAAACCGATAAATGATTACGGAACTAAAACTCATAACCAACCGAAATAACCAGTCTTTCCTATCCTTTGAAAAATCCACCCTTGTGGGCATGAAAACTACAAGGTAAAAACCTTCATTTGCAACATCCCATGGCTGCATGCATGTCTATGTAATTAAGCGTCAGGTACAATATTCTTGCAGGAGCTAATCGAGCTTGTTTTATAAGTTCCTATCATCTTGTATACCTTCTAGACAACCAAGCCTAAATCTCCAACATCTGAAGCTAGATTTTCCTCCAAAAGTTAATGAAATCTACGCGAAAGTAGATGTAAAATCATTCCAGGGACGGTTGAGCTGTCTCAAACGGACTCAATATTCTGCAGAAAAACAATTATCTGAACGATCCCAGTCTTAATTATGCCCGTTATATTCAAACCTGCTAGCTAGCTACCTAGTTGGTAATGGTAGATAAGGCAATCTCTTCAGATTTGCCCTACCGTTTCACCAGCCCTACCTTGTCTGTAATTTAGACAGACAACTTGGGGTGTGATCGCAAGATTTCTTGAGGATATATCAAACGTAATTCGCTATGTTTCTTATGCCCAAGGCCAACTAGCAACTTGTTGGCGTCTAACAAGGATCGCCGCAATTCGATAACAACAACACAAGGCCAGAAGATGACAAAGCTTTTTCCATTGACAACAAGGGTCACATGGATTCTAACCTATTTTGTGTCACCATCCTCCCTTCAAATTAGGGAAAGCAACATTATTGCCAAGAACTTGTGCTCTTTCCATGCTCAGATTACCATTATTGCATTTTTAACTTGATTCACGGGGGCATCTTTATTCTTTTACACCTACTTAATTAGCCTTCTCTCTACTTCCTTTTATCGAGAAAAGCTCGGATGTGACTGTGCCATGGCGACAATATTGCAGCTTAATGCCAATATAATTTAGATGGACAGGGTGTTGACTATGTTGCAAATGGCGGGTCCCCATCTAAATTCACCCAATTATCACCATGATCAACATACCTCCGTGTCTCATTTTGTTATTACAGTTGAGGTTATACATCAAGTTCAAACATTTTCTTATTACAATCGAGCTTATATAATAAGTTAACTTGGGATTAAACCCAGTTTGGTTCGATAGGTCGACTGGGAAAAAAAATTAACTCAGGATTGATCTGAGTTCAAATCTTTGTTGTAAAATTATTTGAGTATAATAAAGAAGAGATTGGAGGATCCTCTCGTATTTACATTGATAATAAATTTGGTTGATATGTAATAATTAACTATTCTTATATCTCATTAAATACTAACAATTAATGCCCATCTCTCACTATTCAGCCATTAATTATGGATGGAGGATCCTATGCGTGACACAAAAAAGTCATCGTTGAAGTAAAACGATCAAATGGATGGGATTCGGTGGTTCAAAACAATTATTAATATCGACGAGGATGTTGGACCCCAGTTGGGTCCTGGAATCTGTGTATTGTGCAGGCAGTCTCTGCCTGAGGAAGAAGAGTTTTGTAGAGGTGACTGGTCGGGAACGCTCAGCGCTAGTGATTCTACTCCGGCAAGAAAATGAAATCTGGAGGCAAGGCATCTTCTACAATCTACACTCATCCCATCTCCAATCATGTTCCCTGCTTTAACTAGAAACTCTTTTCGTCTCAGCTCGTTGAATATCCTATCTCGGAATCACGTGATGGACTGCTTGGATCACTTGCACGATATTGTCTCCCGTGTCTCCCTCACATGCTCCACATTAAGCTCTTCTTTACTTGATTAGCAACGTAGATATAATAATTATTTCTCTCTTCCTTTCAAGCTATGTGTATGCATATGGTTAAAGTATCTTTTGCTTTCCAGTTTTTACCTTCACCTGCGCTATTTATGCATGTGGTAAAAGTACCTGTTGCTTTCCAATTTATCAGATGCTCTCCTGATCAAGTTGATAGATATAGATACTACCAATCCAATTTGGGTTTGGAAGGTCCAGATAAGTTGATTTTTTTAAAAAATAAATTAATATTAAAATAAAATAAAAATATTTCATGTATTTTTAAATGAGTTTTTATCAGGTTTTATCTTCGATTGATCAATTTATAAATTAATTTAGACTTTAAACTAGGTTATACTGAGTCAACTTTTTATCTTGTTTTTTCTCAACTCAAGTTAATTCAAGCTTTAAATCGTGTTGATTCACTAAGTAAGTTTGGATTTTACAAGTAAAAGTAAAATGATGTTAGCTCTAAAAGGATATGGGTATTGACTTGAGATTTCAAGTTGGGATTTCCAATCTCCTCATTTATGTTAATAATAAAAGAAATAATGACAATAGCATTACATGTGGTAATTAAACTCTAAGATGACCCTAAAATCCAAATCTACCTTGTTATTTGGGAAAACAATTGTTATTTGCTTAACTTTGTGTATCTAATTAGATAAATTTGATATATTTTCAGTTTTCATATGTTTTTAAAAAATATTTCTTAATTGAAAATATATTAAATTTATATTTTTTAGTATTTTAATGTACCAATAGAAAAAATTATTAAAAAATTATTTTAATATATTTTTAAATAAAAAATATTTTTAAAAATACCATGTACCGTAATTCCAAAACCTCCAAGTATAAAAAATCTTGTGCAGATGCAAGCATTAATTAAATATTATCACCATTTATCACCATAGATGACCAGTAATTAAGGTGAAAAATATTAAGAAAATATTGTAAATGTGTCCTTGACACCGTAGATCTTATTTATATAAATTTTATAAATTACTTTTTTTTTTAAGAAAATGAATTTTAAAAAAAATTCATAAATATGTTTGGTTAGATTTTTTTTATTTAATCAAGATTTTTTTATATAGTTAATTTGAAACTTTGACTTAATTAATTTTTTTTTTAACTTTTAACTATAATTTATAAAATTGTTATTCCTCAAAAAAATTGAATTGAGTTATTTTTATCAAATATATTTTTAACTTGATTTTTAAAATTATTTTTATCAATATATATAAAATAACTTTTTAGGTTACCTTTTAAAATCAGAACATGCGAACACCCACACCCTTCTAGTTGCATATATCTCCGCTGCAAGTATTAGTTGTAGCTAGTTTTTTGGGATGTGTTTTTTTATTGTGATTGTTTTTTAAAGTGTTTTTTATTTGAAAATATTTTTTATTTTTTAAAAATTATTTTTGATATCAGCGCATCAAAATAGTTTAAGAACACCAAAAAATATTAATTTGAAGTAAAAATAAATAAAAAAATTTAAATTTTTTCAAAAGTACTTTTAAAACGTAAAAACAACATTAGAAAAATAAAACGTTGATATTGGTATACAATATGTTTTATTAAAGTATTTTTCATGTTAAATATCAACATATCAAAACTATAAAAAAAATTAAAAAATATCAATTAAATTGTTTTTCCAGTAAAGATATTTGTTTTTTTTAAAAAAAACAGAAATTAATCATTTCATTCTCAAACACTCAGTGCAGGGTGTATTTTTATTAAATAAGAGTGAAAAAAAGAAGGAAAAATACTAACAAAAGTGGATTTCTTCTAAAAAAATGGTTCCAAAACAATAAAAAGAGAGTGGATAAAGCAGATTAAGATGTAGAGCATAGTGCGGACAAGGCATGTTGCTGTCTTGTTTGGTTATGTCTTAACTCTGAACCAGTGGGTCTGAAGACCTCCCTCCCATGTGCCCATCCCATGTGGGCAGGACCTGAAAATCCAGAGGAAGGATCCTTATCATTGGTTTGATCGATCTGCTTCTCTTCTTCTTCTTCTTCTTCTTCTTCCTTTTGAATTATTTTCCCCCGGCAGTTTAATTATTTTATGGAAACTTTATTTACAAGACAAAATTCCCAGCATATTATTCCTTTTTTTTTTTCCTTGGAAAATTCTCTGTGAGTACCAGCTGCACCCTGTTTTATGACGTGGAACATAAATTTATGGGATAGGGTTTGAATTATTAGATTATTGGATTAATATTTTTTATTTATTAAAATGATAGTATTTTTGTTTTTACAAAATATTAACTTTGTTGGAGTCATGATAATTACATCATTAAAAATTTCATTGAATTAA
>Ga0307518_10001971_pt1 | contig 15120 bp, 12 predicted proteins | sample 25_EM_MG_FD_203889 | JGI IMG/M metagenome (GOLD analysis project Ga0307518, IMG submission 203889) | Populus trichocarpa ectomycorrhiza microbial communities from riparian zone in the Pacific Northwest, United States - 25_EM | ecosystem: Host-associated > Plants > Roots > Unclassified | place...
AAACTATGTTGCAGCCCATTAAAGATCTTTGTAGAATTAGGAGATTCCCAAAATAAGCTGCCACATCCTTTTAGGAAAAGAATCCTAGCCAAATAGGAAGTAAATAACAAAATTCGTACAACCTCTGTTGACCCGTATTGAGATGCCTTCCCAAACTCCAATTGACATGAACTTTTAACCTAAGGTAAGAAAACATGTCAGAAGACTCCACATAAAATTGCAGCTCGATCCAATGATTGGATTGAGAATTATGACTGTTTCTGTAAAACTAGATAGTTGCATATTTTACGTCAAAATCCGAATTTGACCTTTCCTGGATCGTATCAACAAATCTGACTTTTGTTTGGACTAGAACTGATCGAAAACAAACAAATATGAAAGTGATGAAAATGACTCAAATAATAGACAAATATCCCAAATATGATGATAATATATTGGCAGGAACAAAATCAACAGAAAGAAAACAAGTTTTGAAAGATAACGCAAAACAGAGCCGTTACGGCAAGATAAAACCTGAGTCTAGAACCTAAAGAAAACGCTATCCAAATGATGAATTTAATATATAGAATTCAGATACCAAGAAAACATCAAATCTTAGTTTATAGGTCGTTCTATTATATCTAGGTACCTAAACCCCCTTGTATGATCAGTTTGCGGCAAAGTTGAACCTCCAATTAAAAACCTTAAGAAACCGATATCCCAATAAGCCCAAATTTAATATATGGTGCGATCTCACCCTAAATACACAGAATAGGAAGTTTCAATTGATTCTAAGGTGGTTTGTGTATAGTTAACTAAGAGTAGTGTTTCTGCGGCAGAATTGAACCTCAAATTAAAGCCTCATGCAAATGATATCAAAATAAGCACAAAGTTTATATATGTTGCGATCGCACCCCTGATAAACAGAATATGAAGTTACAATTGATTTTGATGTGATTTTCTTATAGTTCACTAAGAGTTGTTTTTCTGCGGTAGAATTGAACCTCGAAATAAAACCTCAAGCAAACGATATCAGAATAAGCCCTATATGATGCGATCTCACCCCCAATAGTCAGAATATGAAGTTTCAATTGATTCTGAGAATTGATTTTGAGGTTGGTTGCTTATGGTTCACTGAGAGTTGTGTTTCTATAGCAAAATTGAATCATCCTTCAAATTTCATCTAATCTCTCTCTTTCTCTCTTTTATATATGCTACTGTTATGATGAGAGACATTAACAAGATGAAATATAAGCCTTTTTTTTCATAGATGACGCGGATACAAAGAACAAGAATATGAACAACACAAACACTAAAAAACTTAAAGGAGCATTAAAAAACAAATATAACATAAGGATAACCTTGTTTCGGAGCCTATCTTTGATACCAATTGATGCAAATCTCGTGATCACGTGGTTACGCAACCCACAATCAAGATTGAGATCTGATCCTGGAAAGTAGAAATAGGTCTGACAGGAGTGTGACATAATGGAAACCTGCTCCAAGACACCAACACTATTGGAATGAGTAGAATAACACCACGAAGCTAGTTAATCTTCGATAACTCAGATTCAGTTCGTTCAAGAACTGAAGAATGCACCAACACTATTGGATTTGGAGTTATGCTCAATAGCGTTTAGACAATAGAAAATTTTATGCCAAAATCTGAATCTAACCTAATTTCGATCGTATCAGAAAGCTACTTCAGCGTTTTATGTCGCTGATTCGTTGTTTTCAGATATGCTTTGAATCTGTAAAATTTGATCTGTAGCATAAAATATATACTCACACCTCTCGTGTATCACACACAAAAATCAAGGTTTTTCGGTGTAATAAGATCACTACGCCTTTTACCTCACAACCTGCTTTCTTTTTGGTTCTTTAGGAACTAAAATCAACAAATCAAAGTCAGACTCAAGAATAAATAATTATACTGAAAACAAAGCAAAACAAAACTACGATTACGATTTCACGAGTAGCAATGCAAAGTCGTACGAATTGTGGACGAAACGAAGACACGAAATAAAAAAGAAGCGAATATTAGCGAAAACAATTACTTGACTCCTAGATAACCCAAATATAATAGAAACAAAAACAATTTGGACAAAACATACAGTAAGGATCACGTTTTGAAACTTGACGCAAATGATCTCGAAATGACCTCAAATTCAATATTTAGTATTACAATACTAAACAAACAACAAAACTCAATTTATAGGTCGTTCTCTTATGTTCAGGTACCCAAACCCCTTGTATAATCAATTTGCGGCAGAATTGAAGCTCCAATTAAAACCTTCAGAAACCGATATAAAAATAAACCCAAATTTAATATATGGTGTGATATCATCCCCAATACACAGAATATGAAGTTTCAATTGATTCTAAGGTGGTTTGCTTATGGTTCACTAATAGTTGTGTTTTTGCGGCAGAATTGAACCTCAAGCAAAATATATCAAAATATGCCCAAATTTGACATATGTTGCGATCTCACCCCCAATAGACAGAATATGAAGCTTCTATTGATTCTGAGGTGGTTTGCATATGGTTAACTAAGAGTTGTGTTTCTGTAGAAAAATTGAATCATCCTTCAAATTTCAACTAATCTCTCTGTTTTTTTTTTAATATACTGATATGATTAGAGACAGTAACAAGATGAAATATAACCCTTTTTTGTTTTGTTTTTTTTTCTTAGATGACGCAGACACATAGAACAAGAAGATGGATGCAAACATTGAAAAACTTAAAGGAACATTAAAAAAAACAAAAATGACAGAAGGATATGGCCTTGTTTCGGAGACTAGCTTTGATACCAACTGATGCGAACCTCATGATCACGCAACCCACAATAAAGTTTGAGATCTGATCTCAGGAAGCCGAAATAGGTCTGATAGGAATGTGACACAATGGAAACCTGCCCCAAGACACAACACTATTGGAATGAGTAGAATGATGCCACGAAGCTACTTAATCTTCGATAAGTCAGATTCAATTCCTTGAAGAACTGACGAATGCAAGAATCACTCTCACGTTAAAGTTGAAAAATTCAGAAGTAATATTCATCAAAGGTTGCCGAAATTTCGGTTACATGAGTTTAAATAATTCTTGAAAAATTAACCCTAATGGACCCCTTATGTGGACTTATATGAGGTCCACTCAAAACTGACCTAAAACCCTAAAGTGAAAAGCCCATAACATGATCCAAACCAACCTTGGATCCTAGCTGAAAACAAAGTATTAATTAAGCTTAAACAAGCCTTGGGCTGTAGCTAACAAAATTGTAGGTAACAAAATAAATTAAAGCCCTTAATATTAAATTCATGTTCTGCCATGAGAAGAAGAGAAGGAAATTAAATATTACAGAACTGATTCAAGGTTTTTTTTATAGTTTTCCATGCAACCCATTAATCCTAGAAACAAAAGGAAAAGGTAGCCACCTATATTGTTTCCATGTTGTAGTAGGATTCTTTTGTTTCCTTTGTTGTCCTCACCTCATGGCTCAAATAAGGTTGTATTGAGCCCCTCTTGCACATGGATAAGATGTACCAGGGCCTCCTCTTGATACTCCAATGGACCTTTCAAATCAGACTTGGTTGAAACCTTCAAAACCAATGCATTCAATGCCTTTGTCTTGGACCGAGTCATTGGACCATTTGGAACATGTAATGGGTCCTTACTGGTGTTTCTGGGCTGGTCCCCATGGTGCGTAAAAAAATATACCTGCACAAAAGTGCATCAGCTACTATGTTCTCTTTGCCTTGCTTATACTTGATTACGTAAGGAAAAGTTTCAATGAATTCAACCCAATTTGCATGTCTCCTATTCAACGTACCTTGTCCTTTAAAATGTTTCAATGACTCATGATCCGAATGAATTATGAACTCTTTTGGCCTCAAGTAATGCTGCCATGTCTCAAGTACACTTACCAATGTATAAAGTTCTTTGTCGTAAATGGGATAGTTCAAGGTCGCTCCACTTAACTTCTCACTGAAATACACAATAGGTCTCCGATCCTACATCAAAACAACACCTATTCCCATTCCAGACGCATCACATTCTACTTCAAATGTTTTTGTAAAGTCAGGTAAAGCCAAAACAGGTGCAGAACATAATTTCTCTTTCAAAAGAACAAAAGCCAATTCTTGTTCCTCCCCCCACTTAAACCCAACTGACTTTTTAACAACTTCATTCAAGGGTGCATCTATTGTTTTGAAATCTTTCACAAAACACCTGTAAAAACTAACTAACCCATGAAAACTCCTTACCTCACTTACCGATTTGGGTGTACGTCAATCCCAGATGACCTTAACTTTCTCCTTATCCATCTTGATACCCTGTGCAGTTACAATATAGCCAAGAAACACAATTTTCTCCATGCAAAAGGCACACTTTTTAAGATTAGCATACAATTTCTCACTATGCAACACACTATGTACATTACACAAATGATCAAGATGCTTAGTTAAATTCTTGCTATAGATCAGAATGTCATCAAAATACACAACCACAAACTTACCTATGAATGCACGCGACACATGATTCATTAAACGCATAAACGTACTATGTTCATTTGTAAGTCCAAACGACATCACTAACCATTCATACAAATCATGCTTTGTCTTAAATGTTGTTTTCCACTCATCACCTTCTTTCATCCTAATCTGATGGTACCCACTTTTCAGGTCAATTTTAGAGAAAATACAGGATTCATGTAACTCATCTAACATCGCATTAAGCCTAGGAATGTTGTTGATGGCTCGGAAATCAACACACATCCTCTATGTCCCATCCTTCTTAGGCACACGTAGCACGGGTACAACGCATAGGCTCATACTCTCACTAATGTATCTTTTTTCCAATAGCTCATCAACTTGCCTTTGAAGCTCCTTCGTCTCCTCGGGATTGCTTCTATAGGTTGGTCGGATAGGAATTGAAGCTACGGGTACGGAATTAATCTGATGCTCTATCCCCCTCAATAGTGGTAATCCGTTAGGAGTATCATCAGGGAACACATCATCAAACTCCTGCAACAAAGAAATTGCAACACTAGGCATAATACGATCAAGATCATTAGTATTAAAGTAAGCCTCTTTGTATACAAGTAAAATCATTGACTTGTTAGTGAAAAATACAGATCTGACCTCACCCTCTCTAACATAAAAATTGGGTTGTTTCTTTAGTTTTTCCACACAATTCTAATCACCTTTCTTGACTTTCTTCACTCCTCTTGTCTTACCTCCACTCGACCTGATTTGGGTGTTTTTGAGTAGTGGTTAAATGGTCTGATTTGTATGGAGTGTTGGCCAAATAATTGTTTGTGTTTGGATGGGTGGTTGAATGGGTTGTAATGGTGTTTCGGGTTCTGGCCGAATTTAATGGTCTTCTCTCCCCTTGTTCCTCACCTTGATTTTCTCTTCCCATCGCCTCATGCGTGTTAGCTTTATTTGATCATCATACACCTGTTTGGGTGTAAGAGGTACAAGAGTGATGGTTTAACCATCTTTTACAATGGTATACCTATTTTTAACCCCATCATGAATTGTCTTCCTATCATATTGTCATGATCTCCCCAACAAGATGTGACTTGCTTGCATTGGTACCACGTCGCACAAAACTTCATCAACATATTTCCCAATAAAAAATGGAACCACAACCTGTTGAGTCACTTTCACTTCACCACTATCATTCAGCCATTGCAATCTATATGGTTTAGAATGCTTAACAGTACACAAATTTAGTATACTAACAAGGGTGATACTACAAACATTAACACAACTTCTACTATCTATAATTAAACTACACACCTTACTTTGTATATAACAACGCGTATGAAAGATGTTCTCCCTTTGTTGATTAGTTTCATTTTCTTCGACCTGAACTTGAAGTGTTCGCCTTATAACCAAGGAATCCTCAACCAGTAATGCTAACTCATCTCCATCACTATCCTCCAATGGTGGCATGCCTTCACAATCAGATCTGTCACTTTCAGATTCAATATCACCATTATCTCTAATCATTATGATTCTCTTGTTTGGAAACTCTGAAGCATAATGTCCATGTCCCTGATACCTGACACCTGAAACATTTAACATCACGAGTACGTTTAGGTTGACTTTCAGATTTACCTTTAGCATTAGTAGGGACATCAACTTTAGCCTTTGGTGGTTTGGTTCTGGAAGGACCAAAGGACCTCGGCTGGACAATACCCACTCTCTTTAGATTCGACTTCCAAGATGATGAAGAACTCGAATTAAACGCTAGCCGAACATGTCCTTTCCTAAGTTGTCTCTCCACCTTCGTAGCCATGTGATCCGTGTCCTCTAGCTCCACATAGTTTTGTAGCTCAACACCATTGGCAATGTCCTGATTCAACCCATTAAGAAATCTAGCCACTATGGCTTCTCTATCCTCAACAACATTGGCAATGTCCCGATTCAACCAATTAAAAAATCTAGCCATGGTGGCTTCTTTATCCTCAACAACATTGGCCCGAATCATTGTTATCTCCATCTCTTTGTGATATTCATCTACTGTCTTATAACCTTGATTCAGACCTTGGAGCTTCAAATATAAGTCTTTGTAATAGTGGTTTGGCACAAATCGTCTCCTCATTAAGACTTTCATCCCCCAAGTCTGAATGGGTCGCTCCTCATTCCTTCTCCTCTTGATTACATTATGATCCCACCAAATCAATGCATACTCCATAAACTCAATTATCACCGATTTCACCTTCTTTTGTTCAGAATAGCTATGACAATAAAAAATCCAATTTACTTTTTTCTCCCACTCCAAATAAGCCTCGGGATTGTTTTTACCTTGAAAGTTAGGAATTTTCAATTTAATGGTGTCCAAGTCCCAATCCATATCTTCATAATTTGCCATGCCACGAAAATTCACAGTCCTCCTAGCCCTGTTCGGTCCAGACCTGATTTCTTGGCCAGCAGATGCAAAATCATAGTCATCTTCACCCACATCTGCGTTTTCGTTAACAAACTCTTCAAAATCAGATCTGACATCCCGTACGGCCATACAAACCGTATTTGCTTGGCGATCAGCCCCACTATTCTCTTGCTTTATCAAATTCACCTCATCTTTCAAATCCTTGTACATCCTAGACAACAACTAGAGTTGTTGGCCTATGGCTCGCAATTGAAAAGTGATACGATCCAATTAAGGTCAGATTCAGATTTTAGTGTAAAATTTCCTATTGTCCAGTTTTACGCTATTGAGCATAACTCCAAATCCAACCGTTGGATCGAGCTGAAAAAAAGAAAAATAATAAGTAAAAAAAATTAAAATAAATAAAGGAAAAATGAAAAAAGTAAGGTCAGATTCAGATTTTGGCGTAAAATTTCCTATTATCTACTTTTACACTATTGAGCATAACTCCAAATCCAACCGTTACATCGAGCTAAAAAAAATTAGAAGTAAAAAAATATAAAAAAGGAAAGAACAAATGAAAAAAGAATTTTTTGTTTGCGGCAAACAAGAAATTTTATTAATCTGAATTGTTCTACTTACATGTCTGATTATGCCTTTATTTATACTAACTCTAGACTTAAATAAACCCCCCTTAGGTGGGACTTATACGAGGTCCACTTACAATTGACCCAAATAAGTAATAATAACCCAAAAACTAAGAAGAAAATAAAAAAAAAATTAAAAAATACAAAAATTAATATCCTAAATATGCTAGAATCAAATTTGTCACCCTTAAGAAGTTCCAAATATACTAGGAAATCTGATTTGAAGGTAGAAATAATGCTAAAGTCTTCTTTCCTTGTTGTAGCCAAGATGAATAAAAAATCCTTGTAAGAAAAGGATTCTGAAAAATTTATGAATCCTTGCCACACTTGAAAACTATATTGTAGCTCATTAAAGATCCTTGTAGAACTAGGAGATTCCCAAAACAAGTTGCCAGATCCTCTTAGGAAAATGATCCTTGCCAAATACGAAGTCCATAAGTTAAAATGAAGTAAATAACAAATTTTGTATAGCCTGTTCTGACTTATATTGCATGTTTTTCCTGAATTTCGATTCATCTAAAACTTTACTCCAACATAGACCAATACCTCTGAAATTTTCATGTCAAATTTTAGCTCGATCCAACGGTTGGATGTGGAGTTATGCTGAATAGCGTAAAACTAGACAATAAGAAATTTTACGCCAAAATCCGAATCTAACCTTGGATCGTATCATTCCCCTTTTTTCATTTTTTTCTTTCTTTTTATTTTTTCTTTTTTTTCAGCTCGATTCAATGGTTGGATTTGGAGTTATGCTGAATAGCGTAAAACTGGACAATAGACAATTTCACGTTAAAATCTGAATCTAACCTTAGTTGGATCGTATTAGAAAGCTATGTCAATGTTTTGTGTCGCTGATTCGTTGTTTTTAGACATTCTTTGAATCTTCAAAATTTGGTTAGTAGCACAAAATCTATCCTCACACCTCTCATGTATCACACAAAAAAATCAAGGCTTTACACTCTGATAAGCTCACTATGCCTTTTTTACCTCACAACTTGCTTTCTTTTGGTTCTTTAGGAACTAAAATCAACAAATCAAAGTTAGTAGCCTTCACAGTGCAATCTAATTATAATTTTCAAACTCAAGAATCAATACTTATACTGAAAACAAAGCAAAACAAAATTACGATTACGATTTTACGAGTAGCGATGCAAATTCGTACGAATTGTGGACGAAACGAAGACACGAAATAAAACATAAGCGAATATTAGCAAAAACAATTACTTGACTCCTAGATAACCCAAATATAATAGAAACAAAAAGATTGGACAAAACCAAATAGTAAGGATCATGTTTTGAAACTTGACGCAAATCTTAGTAAGGATCACTAAGAGTTGTGTTTCTGCTGCAAAAATTGAATAATCCTTGAAATTTCAACTAATCTCTCTCTCTCTCTTTCTCTCTATTTTTTTTAATATACCGATATGATTAGAGACTACTACAAGATGAAATATAACCTTTTTTTGTTTTTTGTTTTTTTTGCTTAGATGATGCAGACACAAAGAACAAGAAGATGGACGCAAACACTAAAAAACTTAAAAGGAACACTAAAAAAATGAAAATAATAGAAGGATATGACCTTGTTTCAGAGCCTAGCTTTGATACGAATTGATGCAAATCTTATGATCACGTGGTCACGCAACCCAGAATCAAGATTGAGATCTGATCTCGGAAAGCCAAAATAGGTCTGATAGGAGTGTGACACAATGAAAACCTGCTCCAAGGCACTAACACTATTGAAATGAGTAGAATGACACCACGAAGCCAATTAATTTTTGATAAGTCAGATTCAGTTCGTTCAAAAATTGAAGAATGCAAGATTCACTCTCACATGTTAAACTTGAAAAATTCAGAAGTAATATTCATCAAAGGCTTCTGAAAGTTTGGTTACATGAGTTTAAATAGTTTTTGAAAAATTAAACCTAATAGACCCTTTATGTGGACTTATATGAGGTCCACTCAAAATTAACCCAAAACCCTGAACTGAAAAGCTCATAACTTGATTCAAACAAGCCTTGGATCCTAGCTGAAAACAAAGTATTAATTAAGTCCAAACAAGCCTTGGGTTGTAGCTAACAAAATAAAATAAAGCCCCTAATATTAAATCCATGTTCTGCCATGAGAAGAAGAGAAGGAAATAAAATATTATAGAACTGATTCAAGGCTTATTTATAGCCTTCTATGCAACCTATTAATCCTAGAAACAAAAGAAAAAGGTAGCCACCCATGTTGTTTCCAAGTTGTAATAGGATTCTTTTGTTTCCTTTGCTATCCTCACCTCATGGCCCAAATAAGGTTGTATTGGGCCCCTCTTGCACATGGATAAGATGTACTAGGGCCTCCTCTTGATACTCCAATGGACCTTTCAATTCAGACTTGGTTGAAACCTTCAAAACCAATACATTCAATGCCTCTTTCAATGCCTTTGTCTTGGACCGAGTCATTGGACAATTTGAAATATGTAATGGGTCATTACTGGTGTTTCTAGGCTGGTCCCTATCACTAAAATGAAAAGCCCATAACCTGATTCAAACAAGGCTTGGATCCTAGCTTAAAAAAATGTTTTAATTAAGCCAAATATGAAAGAAAATAATAAAAATAACTAATATGTCATTAAATAGCACCAACCATTCTTTCCTTGTATATCTAGGATGAATAAGGAATCCTTATAAGAAAAGGAATCTGGAACATTAATGAATCGTTGCCACTCTTGGAAATTATGTTTCACTCATTAAAGATTCTTGTGGAACTATGAAATTCCCAAAAGAAACTGCCACATCTTTTTTGAAAAAGGATCCTTGCCAAATAGGAAGTCCACAAGTCAAAAAGAAGTAAATAACAAAATTCGTACAACTTGTTTTGACCTATATCACAAGTCATTTCTGAACTCCAATTCACCTGAAACTTTACCCCAACATAGACGAATACCTCTGGAATCTTCTAATAAAGTTTGAGCTCAATCCAACGGTTAGATTTGGAGTTATGCTCAATAGCATAACATTGGACAGTAGAAACTTTTACGCCAAAATCCAAATCTAACCTTGCTTGGGTTGTATCACAAGGCTGAATCGTATCGGTTGACTTCATGACATCATGTTTATACTTCTCATTCGCGAATTAATATTTGTTGGGTGGGGGTTTCCGTTTCCAATAGTACTGATGCCTAGGTACAAGTTATATTTGTGTCACACTCCTATCAAACCTGATTTACTTGGCTTTTCAGGAATTTGGTGTCTTTACGTGTGGGTTGCGTGATCATATGATTGCGAGATTTGCATCACATACAAAGTATGGCATATGATGCTTCCTTACGCTCTTCATGCATAGTACACTAATAAAGACATCAGTTGGAGTCACACCATATTTATTGGTATATAGGATGGAAGCAATGATGCCTATTGAAGTGAAAATTCCTTCTCTGGGAGTCTTGATGGAATAAGAATTAGAAGAATCAGAATGGGCTAAAACACGGTATGAACAACTAAACATTATCCATGAAAAAAGATTAGCTATAATTTTTGCCATCATTAATTGTACCAAAAAAAGATGGACAAAGCATAAAACAGAAAGGTTCGCTCAAGAGAGTGAAGAGAAATATTTGGTATTAAAGAATATTCTACTGCTATCGAGAGAAGATTAGAGAGAATGGACATCAAACTACAAGGGTCCGTATATGGTAAAAAAAAGTTTTCTTAGGAGGAGCACACTAAAATGGATGGGAAAGATTTTCCTAGACCTAGAAATTCTGATTCTATAAGGAAATATTATGTATAAGCGTAGGAGTTTTCATCATATCAATGAAATAAAGTTTGGCCAAAGATTCTCTTTACTTGTTCTTCTCTTTTCTTTCCTTGTCTACCTGTAAATACCTATAAATAAACCCTCATAATCTCGCATGATCTTATTAATACTTGCTTTATTTCAATATGTTTTAATGGATTTAATTTTGTGAAAAGCTCTTTGCCAAACAAATCTGAAAAATTAAACTTTTTTTGTTTTAGTGTTTCAGAAGATAATTTGGTGTTTGCTCAAAATAACATTTGGCATCATGATCATTGGAATGGGATGGAAAACAAGCTAAGGAGTTCAATAAAAAATGATAATTCAAGCAATTCCCTTTCTAAGATGACTAACTAAATTTGAAACTAAAATAATCAGAAAACTTATGATTTTCCCCCACTCACCATATCTCTCGAACTATGTTTTAGGATTATGAATAATGGTGTGTGGTGAATTTAGAAGTTTTGGAATCTCAAAAGACAGTTCTATACAAGTCAAAGCAAATTATACTAACGAGGTCAAAGTTTGAAATGAGGACATACCTTCTTTGTTTACTCACTCTCATATCCAAAGAAAATATATATCCCTTGTTGTCTCCAGGTGAGCCTAAATGAATTTTCTTCATGAAATCTCGACTAGGATCACACCTCATACTAGGGGTAATAAAAAGTTCAAAAGCTAATAAAATGTTGAAAGAAATCAAAAATAAAAAAAGCCCAAGAAATCAAATGCTATGAGGCATCTCCAAATCAAAAGAACAATGATAAAGTGAAAAAATGGCAAGTTGAAGAAAAACAGTAGAGAAAGAAAAAAGAAAAAGTACAACAAAACAGTAATATTTGATAAGTGCTCTTTGTTCTTCAAAATTGTCAAACACATTTTGAGTTGATGAATTCCCTCCTTTCATAGACAAAGTTCATGGCATGCATTACATGTTTTTATCAAGTCCTTTCTAATAAAGGAGCAATAAGCCATGACAATTCTTATAAGAGCAATTGTTATTGAAATGAGCCTATGTTGCATGATGAGTAAGTAATAATATGAAGGATTTACATGGATAAACCGAGTAAACTAGTGAGTTAAGCGACTAGAAAAGGCTAGATTAGAAATAGCAAGCCTTAGCATTAAGGAAAATAGCTAACAACAAAAGAGAGGACTTATATTTCCAAGTAGGTAAAGATACATGCATGTCATCTAACCCTAAAATACTTGCATTATGCAATATTTTACATAAGTTTTATAAGTAAATTCTGTAATAGAGTCCAAAAAGCTATAAAAGATCCAAGACAACAAAGATCCGACAAAGTTTCTACCAAATATTACATCAAAAGACCCAGGCCTATGATTAAAGAACACCATTAGTTTAATTTTCTTAGAAGTTGACTTGAGTCACTAGAATTCAAACCAATATTGGAAGTTGATTGTATGTTAGTGGATTTCAAACCATCAACAATATTTTTTTTTTTTGTAAAGGTTCAAATTGTATTAGAAAAAAAAGGAATATGCAAAAACAGGGGTCATCCCCAAAGAAGAAAAGGGCCTTAGCTGACTAAGGAAATCCTTGATGCTTGGAACGGATTACACGCCCAGGCTCAAAGTAGGAGGAGAAAAATCTAAGTGCACACTAGAACAAGCCTGGGAAAATAAAAAACAGATGGCTAGCTGACTTGATCGGGCTGCATACCTTGATCATTGACAAGACTGCCTCATACAAAAAAAGAAGGCCTTTGCTGACAGAGCCCAAGGACTCCAGCCATACCATTAACGGTGCATGTTCCATATTTCACATATAGAGCATTTGGGATAAGGTTTTTTCTGCCGATGTTTTCCAAGTGAGACCTAATAAGCTGAACAATCTCTGCACCAGTATGCTGAGGAGGGTGGAAGATGCTGTGAATATTCTATTATTCCTTTCAAACCAAATATAGTATACAATGGTGAACATACTTAGTCGAGCTATGATGTGATGGATATTCTTCCTCTTCCTATAGTTTGAGGTTGCCCATTGGAGAAGGAGATTCCACTGCATTATGGCCCATTGAATTCTGGAGAGCCTTATGATGGATTCCCAAATTGAGTTGGTGTAGAGGCATTGAAAGAAAAGATGGTTATGTGATTTATTATGGTTGCTACATAGGATGCATACTTGACTAATTGTGATGCTTGTTTTGTTTAACTTGTCTAAAGGTCCACAGCCTGAACTGAGAGGCTAACCAAAGTATAAAAGATTGGCGTGGAATATGGCCTAGAAACCATAGGAAGTGATGAAGGGAGTTGGGGGGTCTAGATTCCCTGATCATATCCCAAGCTGAGTCAATGGTAAACTTCCCTGCATTATTCCCTTTCCAAACCAGGTGATCATTCCTATTTGTTCTTGGCAGGGAAGTTATGGAATTCCAGATGGCCTGGATGTTTTGATGGCTTATTGAAAACTTCCATCTATCCCCTTCAATGATGTCAGATGCTTTTGAATTCTATGGAAGTCCTGTGGAGGAGAGGGTTCTATGCGGCAGGAGGTCACTGAATCTTCTTCCATCTGGCAGCCAATAATCAAACCGTAAGGATGTTGCTTGACCATTCCCAATACACGAGACCATTTGCCCTCTACACCAACAAGTTATCCTTAAGTCACTAGATTTCAAACTAGTACCAAAATGTTGATCCTATATCACTAAAATTCAAACAAGTAGTGAAAGTTGATCCTACATCAGTGGAGTTCAAACCATCAACAAAATATATCTTTGAGTCACTAGAATTCAAACAAGAACCAGAAGTTGATCCTGTGTTAGCGGGGTTCAAACCATCACCAAAAGCTATTTTTTGAGTTGTTGGAAATAAAATCATCACTATAAGTTATCTTTGAGTCACTAGATTTCAAACTAACACTAAAAAGTTGATGAAATTCAAACCAATCAATGAACTTGATTCTAAAAGTTATCATTGAGTCATTGGATTTCAAACCAGTACTAAGAAGTTCATCCTACAGTAGAATTCAACATATGTTGGGGAATGCAGTCTTGTGTTAAATTTCAAACCATACCAAGAATCCTACAAAAACTAAGCCTTTCATAATTGAAATTCAAACCAATACCAAGAATAATCCTATTTTACCATTGAAAGTTTTCAATTCAACCATCACGATGCACAAATCATTATTGAACTATGAGGTAGTCACCTTTCTAAACGACCTAAATTTCAAAAAAAATAAAAAACCTAACAAAGTCTCTTTCTGACTCTTATAGCTTTTTGGAAAATTTTCACAAATACTATCTCTTCTTTAAAAGCTTTTTCAAAAGACTTATCCATAAACATTGTAGAGAGAGGCCAATTATTATAACCTAATTTTTACCCCAAGATTTTCCAAAGTTTTCCAAAAAAATCATTTCCAAAAAAAAATTGAACTGAAAAAAGTTTATAGATTACAAGAATTTAATTAATATGTCAAAAAAATCAATTTAGGGATTAATTGAAGAGAAATTACAAAACAAATGTTGAAATTGGTCATAATTGAAGTAATTGAAAGTCCAGGGATCAAAATGGGAAAGATAGCAAAATTTGGAAGTTTGATACTCTAATTCTGTAACATCCCCCAATTCCGGGATAAAAATAACCCTCTCATGTCAACCGAAAACAGAAATTTTTTTTCTTCCCTTATATATATATATATATATTCATGGTTTTCATATTAAAATCTACCGAAATTTCGACGGAGTCCCCCCTATACCGGAAGGTCCTAAATTATCGACATGTAACCTGTTTACACTTCTAATAACTCACATCTCATAACTTAATCCCGACCCAATCATCTTGGGTTTCAATTTCCACAAATATTCTCACA
>Ga0307518_10001972_pt1 | contig 15119 bp, 21 predicted proteins | sample 25_EM_MG_FD_203889 | JGI IMG/M metagenome (GOLD analysis project Ga0307518, IMG submission 203889) | Populus trichocarpa ectomycorrhiza microbial communities from riparian zone in the Pacific Northwest, United States - 25_EM | ecosystem: Host-associated > Plants > Roots > Unclassified | place...
GAAATCCCGAAACTCTCAAACCCTGGAATTTGCGCCCCGGTTGACCAAAATCGTGTTCTATGAGTCGGTGCGAGTCGTTTGGTGTATTTTTTTTCGAATTCCGGTCGATGGTTGAGGAGATATGGTCGAAGGAATGTAGGCGTGTTTTTGTTTACAAAATTCTCACACCGACAAGTCACGTGAAATCAACAGTAATGACAACTTAGCACGAATGATACGTATGCGCAGACATAGCAGGACTTACACCATTACCCGAAGATAGAACCATGTCAACGGCGTGCGGGAGAACAAAGGCAACACCCTAGCATTGTCACTAAAGGGGGTATATCTTGCAATCGATGTAGTATCGAAAAAGCTGACAGGAGAGTCCACCAATCTTTGATCAGTCACTTTCACAAACCATTTCATGGACGACGTACGGTGTGCTGAAAATACTTGGAACTACGCAGCGCACAGAATGTCCAAAGAATCGATGCTGGTGGTGGTGCTAAATCGATACTCGAGAAACTGCAAAACCCATACCCAATCGTGTAACCAAGGTTCCTTCCCAGTTCCTGATTACGCTCGTCCCAGAGTCGAAGCATGTACGTTGACAAACCGGACACGGCCTGTTGCACTGCGACCGCCAGGACCAGAGAGACGAGGAGCATGGATGCAGCATGCAAGCACTGGAGACACACGACGCTGTTCTTTGGTTACACCGGTAGGGTATTCCTGGAAGGAGCGCGATCGCAGCATCCAGCTCCGCAGTGAACGGGTTTAGACTGTCGCCCTCGCTGCACCCAGACATAATGGGTCCGCTCACGCGGGGCATAGTCGCATCAGAAGATGGATCATTCGTATCATAGTTCTGACTACAAACCGGCATTAGAACATTACAGGGGCCGTGTTTACCACAGTGGGGGTAGGGGATCTGGTCGAAATATGCGACATTATTTGTGGCCAAGACCCTGGCTTTGAAAGCGAGGAGAAGGACATCATCTGGAGAAGTTGGTAGCAGAGAAGTAATCATTTGTCTCTATGTCGTAGGAAGATGATGCACAACGTACCCTGCGAGCACCAATACAGCCAAGGATCACCCTTACGCACCGTCAAATTGATATCCTCAAGCACTGAGTGGACATCGAACTTCACCCATGCGAACTCCCTGCCCTTGATAGAGCATCTCGTCGCCCATCGAGAGTGAATTCGCAGCGTTGATCCTGCTGGAGCTCTTCGGCGTGCAAGAATTCAGTTAGACGAGACGATTGCCTCAATGGCACTGGAAGTCACCACGCTGAACTATCAGATTGGAGGTATGAGGCCAAGGTGACTAGGTGTACGTACCATAGCAAGTAGGAACCAAAGAAGCATGAACAACGAAATGACAGGGAAGATCACGACGGCGGTGGCGAGCGGCCTGGAGGAGAACATCGAAGCACAAGTGAAGGAGCTGAATGCCACCATTACTATTGACATGTTGACAATCATATCATGGTCAATCTGACGCATGTAGAGTGCCAACCCACAAAGTGCCGCTCATCGCCGCGAGAAGGTTCAGCGCACAGATACGACGCATGAACGCGTACTCCCACACATAGAGCTTGATACTGGACTCTCATTAGTTCTGTACGGACAGGGAATGGCTGAAACCAGTACCTCTTGATGTCGGGGAGCAGCCCGCTCATAAGCTGTGTACGACACTAGGGAGGAAGCACAAGAGATGAACAGGAGGATGACTTGTGAGCAACATGCGAGACAAGAGGCTTATAATGGACACTGATATACCTGACAAGGCCTAGAGACGACAATGTGGCGGTATGTGCAGAGATTCATCGACCGACATCAGGTTGACAACATCACCTAGGAAAGCCAGACTGTTTCTTGCAATAGCTTAAGAAATGTAGCAAATAGGTAGGGGCCACCATTAGTGACGCAGAGCGCCACCAAACGTGAGTAGGTCAGTGATTGATGGATGCATCGGAAGAGTGAGTCATTCCTATGTAAGACGGGAGATAGAGGGAGATGGTACTTACATTGCTATTGAGTGACCCACGACAACGGTGTTCGACCACACGGATCATAAAGGTGTTCCCCTGACGAGGAGGGATAAAATGGTGCCAACAGGTTGTTCTGGGGACAAAAGGCTGGACTTCACTTCATAAGGCGTGTCGCTGCCATCTGCAGTGGTTCGTGTGGCAGGCATTTTGGGAGTGTCTCGCAGACGCCCGTCACACGGCTTCGCAGTGGTACATTGGGAGGTGGGGCGTGTGGGGCAGATTTTGGAGGGGTTCTCGTGAACAGGTTATGCGTGAAGAGGACGTGGATCTTGAGCTTGAAGCTCCAAGATTCACGACCACTTCACGCATACCTGTACCCATTCACAAAAACACCTCCAAAAGCGTGATGCGTCTGGTCATGAGGTTGTGGGGAAGCCATCATAGAGAAAAAAAAAGAGTGCACGAAAAAGAAATGGCAACGTGAGGTGTCAGCCTCAGTGTCTGTTCCCACGCTTCATCCTCTCCCGCTTCCCCTCGTGCGACTCCTTCATCCTCTCGGCCCACCGCGATATCGCCCGTGTGAACATGCCCAAGGCATCTCGTGGTTCTTGTACCATCTCCCTTGGCATTCTGAGCACCCCATCCTCCAGTTCGTCGTCCTTTGCGCCTTCTTGTGCTTGCTGGACCCCTAAGTTGGCAAGACACTCGTCTCGCTCCTTGGCCTCGTCGCACCCGCTGCAGTCGCTTCTGCTGCGCTGCGTGCTTTCTACTTCCGGCCGCGTTCCAGCCACACGGTCTCCGAGCTTTTTGACAGGGTACGCACGCCCTGTGACTTCAAGTTTGCCCCGCATGACACATTCCACCGGCATCTTGAGGACCTCGACGCATTGTGATCATCGCCATTGACCCTCAGTGCGTACCCATGCCTTGTGACGACGCGATGGCGCCCCCCACACCTCCCACGCTCGCTCTTCCGCAAAACATTTCGCCTCTGCCTCGGCACGCAGGCACTCTTCTTCGTGCTCATGTGCTTCCTCGCCCTCGCCTTGCGCGCCTGTTACAGTGATAACAAATAGAAATTTCTGACGCACTTCTTTTCTCTTCTGCACCATCACTTTTGCCTCAATGCCTCCATCAAGTGCTGTATACCGCTTCGGAATCTGTTGACCGTCACCGCACCATTCTCAGGTCACAGCAGATCGTCCAACGACTCTCCAGGACATCCTCTCAACTCAATAGAGAAACTTCAAGCTCCTGATGACTTTGCCGCGCTTTCGGAGATGTTGCCTTACGTGGCTTTTGTATACCGAGGACGTGCGCAAGGTCAACACCCCGGTAACAGTCACGCTCCTTCGCAATAATTTGTCTCGTTCGGGTGAACCCCCCACAGTCGCATGCCATAGCCAGCTAACCCACACTATCGAGGTCCTCAGTTACCTCGATCAAGCCGGCGAGGCCAACGGAGAGTACGTCTATTCCGTGCTGTATTTCCAGTGACTCGCGTCTTTTTAGGTTAACCAACTTCTGGACGATCTTCATGGTGTCTGGAGGCCAAGCACACCGCGAGCTGTGGTGGCGCAAAGGGGGGGGGGTCTGATAAATACTTACCTATGTTTATCATCTGTACTATCGCCTACCAGATACTTGGACAATGGCTGCATTTCAGTGCAGCATGTTGCAAGATTTGTACACTAAGTCTGGATACCAGAGGTTCTGCAAGCCTAATTAACACCTTATCATGTATGATAAGATCCTATCAGAGGTCAAATCCCCCAGTATCACGATCAGTAGACCGTGGTGTGCTATTTCACTTTTTTGATATGTTTTCGAAGTCTCTACTTTTTTTTGGGAGGTTTTCCCACGCCCTCCATCATGTTATTTCACTTTCCCTCCTCTTCCACATTGAGGTATGGACTTGGTGAGGGTACAGTGACTGCTATATAGTATAACAGAGCCTCCTAGTCACTACATACTCAGAATACAGATATTCACTCTAGGGAATGATAGAGCCCCTATGTTCATAAAGGTAGTGTTTGCCTTCTTGCTCACCCTTGGAGTGGTCACCGTGACATCCTCGTGGCTGGGGGTGAGAGTGGTGTTGGCGTTACCGCCGTTCGCAATCGTGGTGATCAAGGCGGTGAGAGTAGTCGCGGCCGGCGTCACCGTATCCTTACATAATTGCCTCTGCAAGTACATTCAAGCATTCATGCACCATTAAAAGCCCTGATCAATCGCAGTTACACATGACTAGTAAGCTACAACATGCAAGAAAAAACAAACGAGCATCACCATCTCGCACCATTTTTACGCCGCTGACTCTGTCCCCTCCACTCCGAAAAATTCCTGGACCAACGCCTCCTTGCGCAATCGCAGGAGCACCTCCTCCATATCTGCTTTAGTCGGCAGTGTTGGCGGCATGAGTGCCTCAGGTGAGAGGAACGGGATGAATGACGCAGCCATCTGGGCATGCATCTTTAGCTGGGCTGTGAGGGCTTGCGGATCTTGCACAGAGTCCGCTGGCGCTGCGTCTGAGGGAGCGGTACTATTACTATCGTTGTTCGTCTTGGACCGCTTCGAGATCGTCCCGTCTTGTTCCTGTTTATCAGCAGGTTTGTCAACGTCGTCGGGATCTGCGTCGCCAGCCTGTGAGGCTTTCCGCTTGACGTTAGAAGCTGATGAGGAAGAGGTCGATGGGGGTTCTGGCGGTGAGATTGAAGGTGGCTCAGACGTGCCGCGCGGTATGTCGGGTATGGCATCGGTCAGCGGGAGACCAAGCGCCTCTCGTACGTGCAAATGTGCATTCCGCCATTCTTCATAAAGGTTAGCTCGTCCAGAAGCAATCGTGGTCAAGCGTTAACACACGTACCAGTTTCCTCTGCTGAACGCTCGTATGCGAGGATGCCATCGGGTCCCTGCGTTTCGTCCAGGTCGCCGTAGTACAATGGTCCCTGTCCCATAAACTTCTTATAGTACGCAAATGCCTGGCTCTCTTCTTCTTCCTCTTGCTTTTTACTCTGGAAAAGTTCGCGGACTCCGGGAAGGTCCTTTGCACGGCCGAAGTATCTGTGAGTGAGAAAAGGCAAGAAATATTATTGATAAATGCAGATCGGTGACATGACGTACTTGTATCCCTTCGTCCCCGGCACCTCTTTCCCATCGTCATCCAACATAGACACATTCCGCCTGTAATTAGCACCTCCCAGCGCAATAATTTGGTTCTCCCAGTGACGTTTCTCGCGTAGCAGTTTGTTTATTTCGTCATTGAGGTCTCGGACTTCATAGTCCGTCAGACCAGCTGTACCCAACAGTAAGTCATAAGGGACACATCAACGCGAGGCGGGAGCGCACAGTCTTGTATCTTGGATACCTTTCGACTAATCTCACGCAGAATTTCACCACGCCATCGTTCACATTCGCGCAGGCTTTTGCATGCGCTGGCCATCTTAGGCCGGCGGTCTGCGCGGGTGCCCAGGCCGAGCTCGGCAGCCTGCGCTTCGCGGAAGCGATACAACATCGACTGTGCTTTCTCCTCATTGCGAGCCTGCGGAGAAATACAACCGTGTCAGTCGTGTGCGATGATGAGCAGCGAACTGCTTTACCATGGTTGAGTCGAAAGTCTGAAATTTGTTTGTCCGCACCAAACAACGAAGTTGTTCTCTTTCGATCGATATGTTTTCAGAGGAAGAAATTGCAGAAGAACAAGTTCACTTCCAAAACGTCGTGACAACATTCAGACAATATGCAAGATACTCGGTGAAAAGATAGAAAGTCGCCGAGGACGCGAAGCTGACAATCAATTGCAGCTTTCTGCGAACCACAGACGCCGCAAGGACCTTAGCACGCTGCCCCTCGCCGATCGCGCTCTGCTGGATGATCTTGGATACAAAAAGAAGTTGCAGGAGGTCGATGAAGTCATCCTTTCCAATGCCAAATTCCTGAACAAGATCGTGGAGAACCCAGAAATATTTGGACACAATGTTGGTGGCGAAGATGGCGAGCTCGGGGGCACAGACTCTCCAAACCACCCATCGTCGCTTTCTCGTGGTCTGTTCCATGTACTTAGCGGACCAACCAAATATCAACGCGCACTGATAACGCCAGGAAAGTTGCGCTCTACGTGCCCCTCTGACCCCCGAAAACAAAGATACAACCCAACAGAATTGGATATGGACAAACTACGCAGCACGCTCAAGTTGTTCGTGCGTGACTGGTCTCAGGACGTTGGTGTTTCGTTATTCCCCCTGTCGTCATGTAGCGACGTCTTTGCAGGGAAAGGCTGAGCGAGACGCATGTTATGAGCCAATGAAGGAGGCACTCATGGCATATTTTGAGGGGAAGGACAGGTGCGTCTGGATATCGTGCATATATTTTGTTTGCTCAAATGTATAGGGAAACTCTCCGAGTCCTCGTTCCTGGTGCTGGACTGGGCCGACTCGCCTATGACGTCGCAAAGTTGGGTGGGGTCCCTCTTTGGTATCCCCATCTGCGTCCATATCACTCACTCGCACAAAGGGTTCGCGTGTCAGGCAAACGAGTTCTCGCATTACATGCTCCTCGCTTCTTTTCTTATACTGAACAAGTACGGTTGACCCACTCCCCACTTCGTACGCTAACCAGCACGGAGCGCGGCAGGACAGATACGATCGGGGAACACATTATATACCCCTACGTCCACTCCTTCTCCAACGTGCCTCGTCGCGAGGCCATGCTCAAGGCCGTCCAAATACCAGATGTCCTTCCCTCTGATCTTCCCCAAGGATCAAACTTTTCTCTGGTCGCAGGTGCGTTCCACCTCTTCATCATGGTATCCTGTCGCGCATTTAAAGACTCGTATAGGCGACTTTGAGGAAATATATGGAGCCGAACACACAGATGAAGATGAACCACAAGCAGGTAAATGGGATGCCATCCTCACCTGCTTCTTCATCGACACTGTACGTTCCCCTTCCATGCACACACAGACGGACAGACACTCATGGTCACCACAGGCCAAAAACATTGTCAACTATCTTCGTATCCTGCACCGTATCCTTGCACCTGGTGGTGTCTGGATCAACCTCGGTAATATTGTTTCATCCTCAACTGGCACTGAGCTCGTGGTGAGACGTGTTACATAGGCCCGCTATTGTGGCATTTTGAAAACAATGAAAATAATTATCCGTCCATCGAGCTTGACCTCGACGAGGTCAAAGCACTCGCTCGTAGGATTGGCTTCGAATTACATGTGAGTCGCTGTGTACCATTATGCCACTATCCTGCGCATTCCATTTGACCACATGGGAGTGACAGGATGAACGCACAATTGAAACGACGTATTCCAGCAACGAGGAGAGTATGCTAGGGTACGTATACCATGCTGCATTTTGGAAGGCGACCAAGGTTTCGCAATAGCGATAGAGGCGTGACAAGGAAGGATGTGCAGATGTATCGAGAAGTGTGTTATAGATGTATACCTCGAGCACTGCTATGCATTAACACCATGCTCTTTGAGGGGATATCTGGCTATTGGTAAGTGTACTTTTCAAAGTTACTCCACCGCATGGTGCGCGCGTGAGTCGTCATGCTTGAAAGCAGGTAATTCAAAATCTCAATATTAATATGATTGCCACGAGATATTGCATTTATCCTCACTTGGTCGAAGCAGTTCTACAATGCGGGCGATAGATGCGCAATTACTGGAACTGTGTGCGCTTCTTCCCCTGGAACGACCTGCGGAACCATGCACGATAACGCGAATGCGCGGATATTATCGCACCTCGCTTTAAGTCCTTGCAGAACGAGTTGATGGAAGTTGGAAAAGAAGGAGTGTGGTTTTCAAGTGGACTGAGATCAGTGGAGAGTGTCGAGAACCTCATGGCTTCTTGGGAAAATGCGATAAGCGAATTCTTGATAAGTTGAAGGCCACGAACGATCATACTCTGGACAGTGTCCATTCCAATGTTGCGGGGCATGGTCTATGAAAAGAGATGAGTTAAGTGCAAATCACGATATCGAGTGTGCTCACACCATACGCTGTGTGTTCACCGGGAGTGGCACGGACATCCAACACCCCGGTAGACGGATCCCTGAGCCAGACATAAAAATCAACACTTGGGATTGAGCACCAGACATGATTCGCAACGGTGACCGGCTCGGTAAACGGGATGTCTATCCTGTTTGCCAAGTTGGAAGCTATAACAAACTCTGTTAGTGACAATGGGGAGGAGTCCTTGGAAAGTGATTTCCATGCATCGCTTTCGGGAAATGGGCTTGAGAAGTCAGGCGCCTCCTTGACATCCAGAAGGATGACCATCTGGATGGCCGGATTTCCTTCGACAACACTTTCAATTGTGTCAATAACATCTTCGAGCGACTCCGAAAATGCGATCTGGCAGATTGATGGATAAACGAGATCGCCGTTCGGAGCATTCGAAAAGAAATATCGGGGGTGACCTCGCCGTCATTTGGGACATCCAATTACGTGTTATGTTGAAGCGAGACGGTGACGAGATTGTCGGGATAGCGCAACATGACCACCTCGCGCCAGAGGATATAATCGAGGGTGCGGATTGGGGCTTCATGGACAGCAGTCGGCCATCGAAAGGTGAGGATCTCATCGGTGGCATGATATGAATAGCTGCCACTCTCTTTGAGCGTCTCGCAACGCATAGGTCGGAAATGCGTGCTCACCGTGGTTTCCCAATATCACCCTCCCATCATAATCAAGGACTTCTCTAATGGCGTAGAATTGGTCTAGCGTAATATGCGACAATTTCTGCCAGAATGGGTGCGATTAATACCACTTACACGAGTTTAGATACTAGTACGGGGACATACCCAAGTGTTGGACCGTGATCGCTCATGTATCACAGTGTAATGATCATAAATGTTTCGAACGATGTTCTTCAAACCTGCATAGTAGATGATGAGATCTGTCCAAGATCGACGGCCGGACTTACAAATGGAATCCGAGTTCTTTGGATTCTTCGTCGATCGCACCAAGGATCCTCTCAAGGGTACTGGGTTTGCTATCGATCTCCATGGTGGTGGATAACATTAAAGAAGGTGTAACTCCTCTTTTTCCTGGCCACTTAATAACAGCTACAGTCGAACCCCTCATCACCCATACTCACACTCGCGGGGGCTTAGGGCCCCCTAACTTCATATTTGATAACCATTCTAGGTCTTGCAATCTCAGCGGTGGCGTGAAGGAGCGTGCCAGGTGGGAGGGATCCCTCGATGGGTCAACATGAAAGATTCAGTTTCTTAACGAAGCCATCACATACAAGAAATGCATTATAATTGTACAGGTTCCATTCTAGACCCTCTCATCAAACAACCCAAACATCATCTTGAACAGCTCCATCGCTTCATCCGCCGCTACATTGAACTCGACACCCTTGGGATCCTCAACCAACCTTGACCTGCCAAAATCTATCAACCGAAAACTTAACTGATCTGTGATTGCCCGCTCGAGCGGCCACATCGTCGGTGGACCCTTTTGCACGAGAACGTTACGTGCCGCAATCGAGTCATGCAGCCAGCCAGCCTTGTTGAACCGAAGGAGGAGAGAGACACATTCTTCGCGGTCGTCTTTGGAGAGTTCGGATGGGTCCACTTGGATGCCGCAGTTTTCTAGGAGAAGGATAGGACTGAGGTAAGGCTTGTCAGATTCATCCTCATCGCTGGATGCGGTGGACGCTGGTATATCAGGAATGTAGTATCCGTAAAACTGGGGAACAAGAGCGTGCACTGGGACTGGACCATGTAGCGGACGAATGAGGTTGTAACCGTTCCAGTGCTGGAAAAAGTGGTCTGGAAAACTTTGATAGTTCCTAGCCTCACGCTCAAGGTGGGCGTCATGCTGAACCGATAGTTTGGCGGCGACTTGGAACATGGCAGTACGTGGACAAGGAAAACGATTCCAATGAGCTACATGCTCGCATGGAGCTTTTGGGTCTTGCCACTGAATGTCGGGGCAGTACACGCGAAAGACGTATGGCGTGGTCTCCGGTGGAGGCGATGAACTCTGAGAGTCACACGGGGCGCGTTGTATGACGGTGATCTGCTCAGCGTCAAATTCTTCGTTTGGATCTGGCGGAACAGGTATTTCGTAATTCTCGTCAGGCAAGCCTTCGGCCTCGCTCTCCAGAGGGCGTTCACATCCGGCGGCATGTAACAATGTCTTCCACTTTCCCGATTTCTTTAACTTGCGTATCTCTTTCTGGAGCTCCTCGAACACACAAGGAATACAGATTTGGGGTTCCAGAAACAGATCACGTGGAAGCTCAAACTCTGCCTTGTACACAACGGAATGGTGCCCGGCGCCTAGTTCCCCGGCGGGGGAGAGGTATAAGTGAGCCTCTTCAACCCGCGTTAGGGCAGGCGGTTTGGTCGGCAGCGGTACTTCATACATAGGCTCGCCTCGCGCACGTTCCTCTTCGGTGGGCATGAACCGGTAGACGTGCAAAACACGGGCCTTCTTCCGCTCCTCTTCCTCCGCTTCCTTGCGCGTTTTCCGGACAGCGCTGCGAGCGCTGGAGATGAGTTTCAGCTTGTATTGGTGCACTTTTGGCGGTTTCTCCATCCATGGGGTCGTGGTTTCTGGTTGTCGATAGTGAAGGGTGGATTCGGAGACGGACAGCAGGTCATATGGGTCATGTACGTAGAGTCTCTCAGGGAGAAGGTGAAGTGGAATACGTTTTTGGAGCAATGTTTTAGGACAGGAGAAGGGGATAAGAGGCCAGGGTGGTGGGTAATGCGAAGGGTGGAAGGGCGAAGACAGTGGTCTGTCCGACATCAATACGGACGCGACACCATTCCATGGCGCATCGTCCTTGTTTACTTCCGCCTTACTATTTCCATCATTTTCGGGATGTTTAGTTGAATTGCTGTCATCCTTCTCCGTTGTACGCGTGCGTACCTCGTCAACCGCTGAGAATTCATCGAAGATCCCAGTGAACATCCTGAATTCAAACGACTGGATGAGTTCTCCAGGATCCGCTACAGGAACTTCGCATGGATCCGCCTCCTGATCTGCCCACGCGAGTTCGTCAGCTGCCACATCGGTCTCTCCCACCGCCCGTACAGCAGCGGCGATGCGGCTTCCAGACGTTATACTTATAAAGTTTTCTATCTGGGGAATTGCCTGGACGTGATAGAAATCATAAAGAGTTGCACCCCAGCTGAGGCCGTTGGGGGTCTCTTTTCCGCGAATGTCGGATTCAGAGAAACACAGAGGTTTACCATTAGGGTCACGCGGCCAGCCACGAAACACGACACGCTTTTTGTCCTTGTATTCAGAAGCAACGCGAGGGGGAAGGCTGTGAAGGTCGGTGGAGGGCGTGATAACGTCATCGGGCTCTAGGGGTGGTTGCTTTGGGCTGGATAGATGCGATGAGATAGGGTATCCAATGTATGCAACTGGACTGAAAAAAATGTCTCGCAACGTACCTATTTTGTTTATCTTCCGCGCTTTGACTTTCAGCTGGAACGAACTCAGGTTCTTGCTTCGGGGTAGCCTTCGTTCCACCTGGGGGTGATCTATCGGGTTCTAAGGGATATTCCTTCTCCAGCGCATTCTTGGCTTTATCGGTCTTGAGGAAACCACGCTTCATGATGACACTGTAAGGATTATCGGACGCGTCCTGCAGCAGTCTCCTGGTCAGCTAGACAAGATGGTACCACCTGGAGCCCACCGATGATGAGGGGGTTCTTGAGAGCAGATGCTGGACTTTGCACGCCGGCAGTTTTGATGAGGATGATTATCGATTGATCTCCTTCTAAAAGGCGACATGAGGACAGCAAGTTCATGAAAGTCTGGGGGAGAGACTCACTTCCACAATAGGAATTTTCTATTACACTCGAAATGCCGCCTGCATCGGCAGAACCCTTGCTCTCCGCATGCACATTGGATTGGAAGGCTCATAGGTAGCAAGGTAAGGCAACCGAATCACACGGATCCAAAGAAGGAAAAAAGTTCTGTCGTCAGTCGTTCCCACGATATAAGGTCCTCCCAGAACCCTTTGCTCTTCGAGCAAGGGAATACATGCGCACGCTACGATCTCCCCTTTTCTTCGAACTTACGTGTGAGACTTAACTCCATCGCGATCCAAGTACATAGTACAAATGGGATGTACAAAGTGTACAGTGTCGCTAGCATCCAGATATTACTCGTCTAGGTCGATGTAGTCGCCGAATAGCTATGGGTTTCGCATTGGACGTACGTGGTATCAAAGGTACGTTACGTCATAATTTCGTCTCGCAGGCCAGGTGTTCTCTTTCGTCTTTGTGCCCTTCTAAGACGTCGAATGTCAAGGTTAACTCCTACATTTTAGCTTTTTCTCTCTCCCTAATTTCCCTCTTGATCCTCCTCAGCCTGACACTCTCCTTGATTCCGTACCCAGTCTTGAACACGTTCTGGACCTCCTCAAGACTAAGCCCCGACAGATCTGGGAAGCAGAACACACTGAAGATCCAGCCAAGGAGACATAAGCCTGCGTAGAACCCAAATGCGCCTGCTGGCGTGATAACGGACATGAGCGAAAGGTAGGTAGACCCGATGAGCAGGTTTGCTGCCCAGTTGACGGCTGTGGAAAGAGAGGTACCAATCCCACGGACTATCCAGCATTTATGGAAAACGAGATGCAGAAGGAAAATGATATCGATCAAAGACGGCTCTATCCTCAGTGATGTACCAGCTGACCTTCAAGGGAGAACAGCTCTCCTTGCTGCCATGGCACATTACCAAGCCCTGTCGCGTATGAAGCGACGAAGATGATCATGGAGAGAAGTACGACACCGGCCCACCCTTGCGAGTAGTGCAGGCCAGCCACGAGGCGACCACCTGTGTGGATCGTCATGTCTGCGAATAACAAAGGTCATTATGGAAGTAAGGAAAGGGGGATGAAGTAAATTCACAGTGAAAAGCAATGCTGGCCAACGTAAGGCCCACGACCATACCTGGAGCAGAGAAGATCATGATTCTCCTCCGACCAATGAGGTCAATGTATCTGGGTCAGAGAAGAAGTTCCGTAAGACTGTCGGCGATCATCGTGGATGCAAACACCCACTTGAGGGCAAACAGCGTGAACAAAAAGTTCGTGCCAGAAATGATAAGGCCGACCGCAGTGGGCTGATTAAATCCGATCTCCTGGAAAAGAGAAGCAGAATAGTACATAAGCGTATTGAACCCACACAGCTGTTGAAAGGCTTGCATGCCACATCCGACAACTGAGAATGATTTGATATGCATCCGCGAAACTAAAAATATGACATTACCTAGAGCCCGTCGGTTGACGGGGTTCGTGGCCATGGAGCTAAACCGCTCCCAAAATGTGGTTGAGTTCGCAATCTCGATGTTCTGCCTCACTGTTGCATGCAGCACCTTGAGCTGCACAGTGCATTATCACCTTGGGTTGTAGGGGAAAGAGATGTGCACACACCTTCAGATCGGCCTCCTCCGACGATGCAAGGGCATAGACGCGTGACAGCACTTTCCTTGCAGCCTCCATATTTCCTCGCCTTATCAGCACGCGCGCTACGTCATGTCAGTCAGTACAAAAAGTCAGGGGGAGAGGAAACCCACGTGACTCTGGCAGGTACGCCAACAAGACGAGCTGGAGCGCAGCAGGGACACACCCAAGTCCAACCATCCACCTCCACCCACCTCTGACGTTTGCAAAGCCAGCATCAATACCATACGCAATAACTTGTCCAAGGGTGATCATTACGACGTTCAGGACTACCATTCTTCCGCGCAGACGTGTAGGCGAGAGCTCCTGGATGTAGAGCGGTGCGACGCACGATGCGAGTCCGACACCGATACCAATCAGGAAACGACATCCGACCTGTAAAATTCGTTGTGGGGTAGTATAACCTGTTGGGAGAGGAGGAAGATGGCATACCATGCTCCATACAGTGTGGCTGACGGCCTGGCCGACGGCACCACCTATGAAAGTAAGGTCTGCAATCCCGATCACGGGGCGGCGACCCGTCCAGTCTGACATGACTCCTGCTGCTAAACCACCGAGAAGCGCGCCGAGTGTAGTGGCAGAGGTGATGAATTCCTGGAGTTGTGACGGAACTGATGAACAGGTGAAGCTATTCTCTGCATATAAAACTGACTTTTTCCCCATCGGAAAGCTGGGCAGGACCCAAGTCGCCATTGATCGTTACAAGTGTGCCTGAGATGACACCAGTGTCGTATCCTGCGAAGGTGTTCGTTCACCATATTAAAGTCATCGGCAGGGCCGACGTACCGAAAAGCAATCCAGATATCGTGCAGCAGCAGACCAGGAGCCAAATGAACCAAGTCGTCCTTTCCTCCCCCTCTGCGATGACGGCAAACTCAGAGATTTCGCCAGCAGCAATGCACTGTGCGACATCGAGATATGCATCGGCTTTAACAGCCGGCGAGTGGTCGTTGTCTTCCTCTCCCCGAGCCATTCGACAAATCTCCGGATCGTGCTTAGCGTCTTCTACTACGGCCTTTCGGGGTCGAATCAAGTGAAACTGTGACTAGCGCTCTTCTAAATCTTGTACTTCGAAGTTTGGTCACACGCATTGAACTGCGGCATGCAATAGCTGTTCTCCGCGGTTTTCCCTCACCGAACTATTCTCAGAAGAGGAAGCCGTTTTGACATCAGCCATGCATTGATACCCGAAGAACATTTCCCGTGATGCAGATGAACCCGCCAACAATTCGGAGTACATACCAAGAGAATTCTGCCTCTCAGCTACACTTGGAGACGAATGCTGGTTCAGACTCAACCTTCGATGGCGGATGGTTCATAGTAGCCCATGGACAACTTACAACATATTACTGGTACTACGTATATTCCTGGACTATGCATCCATCTTTACCTATTATAGAAGCGGCGGCCGCATGAATACCATATACGGGGGTTAGTACCAGTGCAATGAATTTCAAACCATACAACTTTGTCCCACCCCCCTTCCCTTGTTCGACAAGGGGTTTTTTTTGTAGGCGTATTTGCTGAAAAGGAAACTGATTAAATTAGCCCCTCAGAAGCCACCTATATGGCACCGCTTATGTCACCTGTTAGTGACAGGACTGTACCGCTGTCCCCTTACTAATTAGAGAGAAAGACCTACTACAGCCGACTTCAGCGATTACTACAGCACTCAGCAGTGACTTGG
>Ga0307518_10001973_pt1 | contig 15118 bp, 5 predicted proteins | sample 25_EM_MG_FD_203889 | JGI IMG/M metagenome (GOLD analysis project Ga0307518, IMG submission 203889) | Populus trichocarpa ectomycorrhiza microbial communities from riparian zone in the Pacific Northwest, United States - 25_EM | ecosystem: Host-associated > Plants > Roots > Unclassified | place...
TTATTTTATAAAAGTATTTTTAATTAAGATTGGTTTGATATTTATATATGTTTGATTAAAACTGTTGTTGAAATTGAGGTTGAACAAAAAATAGTTCAATGTGTTTGATTAAAAGAATGTTTTTCAAATTGAGATTATAAAATAATTAAAAAATATATAAATTAATATTATAGATTTTTAATTTAAATATTGTAGATTTAACTACTGCTATTACATCATGAAATAAAAATAAAAATTGATTTTTTTAACTAGGTTGGACCCGGCAATAACAAAATTGGGATTGCGATCAAATTCTATAAATGCTACGTCATCAAGCGATTTTCTTCTAATTTTTCGAATAAAACACAATTAAAAAAAATAAAAATTGAATTTTTTAAACTGGATTGGACCCGATTCAATGCATTTAGCTTTGGATCGGATTCGATCCGGCCAAAATTGAATTAAAATAAATATTAGAGTTTTTTTTATATATATATATTTTAAAAATATTTTTATTATATTTATTAAAATTTATTTTTGATATCAATATATTAAAAAAATTTAAAAATAAATAAATTATTTTTAAATAAATAAATATTTTTTCTGATAACAGAGTACATTTCTAATAAAGCTTTTAGAGCCTGTTTAAGAATACGATTCAAATCGTGTTCCTCTAAAATTTGAAAATTTTTTTATTTAAAATTAGTTTTTTTTTATTTTTAAATTTTTTTGATGTGCTTATATCAAAAATAATTTTTTAAAAATAAAAAATATTATTTTAATATATTTTTAAATAATTAACACTTTAAACTATAGTAATTAACACTTTAAATTGTAATTATTAGTACATTTCTCAAACACTTCCTTAATTTATTTTATTAAACGCCATCCACTGCCGCTGATGAAAAAGTGACAAAAAGAACCATTTAGGTGGTGGCCCAATGGTAAGAGCTTGGAATCAAGAGGTTTGCTCCCTCTGTGGTCTCAGGTTCGAGCCCTGTGGTTGCTCATATGATGGCCACTGGAGGCTTATATGGTCGTTAACTTCAGGGCCCGTGGGATTAGTCGAGGTGCGCACAAGCTGGCCCGGACACCCACGTTAAAAATAAAAAAAAATTGACAAAAAGAGGGTCGTTTTATTAAAAAAAAAAAAGGCTCCCAAGTCCTGCCGATCACCACCACCCCCTTGCCTTTATAGTAGTTTATACTACTCCGTGATTTTACATAATTTTTCTTAGAAGAAAGTAGATTATCCCATATCATGCAACGGGAAATATTGTGTTCACTTCTTATTATTTTTTTTATCTGAAAGATTTTCAACGCCCCTGAATTAGAACCAAAATTTAAATATTTTTCAAAAATAATTACAATCATGCTCAAGGTTTAAATATGCTATTTTTTGTAGTTATTGTTATTATTATTATTATTGTTATTATTTTTTTGTTTTGTTGATCTGTATTTATTTGGTTAATATTCATCAATTATTTTAAAAAAATGGGGCTTTCTCATCTTTTATTTTCTTTAGTTTTTGGATTTCTAACTTAAGTGCCTGTTTAATATTATACCGCATAATATTGTTATAAAAATATTTTTTACTTAAAAATAAATTAAAATATTTGTTATTATTTTTAACATTATCATATTAAAATAATTAAAAAATATTAAAAAACATAAATTTAATATATTTTAAGAGAATTATACTTTTGAAAAGTACTATAAAATAAAAGCTAATCCAATGAAAAAAAATAATCATAAAATGAAGTTTTTAAACTTTTAAATCTTATTTGACAACAAAATATTTTAATTCAAATTAAACTATTAGTATTCTCGGGTTTAAATCAAAATTAAATTTCTCCAAATAATTTTTAAAATGTAATTTCATAATAATTTAGTATATTTAGAGGTGATCCTGTTTATTTTTACGTTTTAAAAATATTTTTGAAAAAATTTAATTTATTTTTTATTTTATTTATTTTAAATTAATATTTTTTTGATATTTTTAGATCACAATACTGATATCAAAAATAATTTTAAAAAAATAAAAAAAAAATTAATTTAATATATTTATAAATAAAAAATACTTTAAAAAATAACTAAAAAACAATCTTAAAAAATCAATACCATAAATTTATCAAAACACTAACCTTAAAATCTTGAAAGTTCAAACAGACCAATCACTAAGACCTCGATTTCCTTAAATGAACAAGCTATGGATAAACTGTTCTAGTGGGACCTTTTTAAACCCGAAACAACTAATCCCCTTACCACCCGAACCAAGCCTTGTAAGGGTTATTATTGTTTTTCTTGTAACTTGTTCTCTCCACTTTGCCCAAGTCGCCTTCAGTTTTCCCAAGATTCTCCTCTCCATTTCTGACTCCTCGCCCTCTCCTATTTTCTCCCTTTTGCTACAACCAGATCTCATCAACACCGACAGACAGAAACCTCAATAGTGAACCATCCATGACGCTTGGCTCAGGAGGATCCAGTGTCGTGGGTTAGCCCTTGATCGATTATTTTTACAACCCACCCCTATGATTTATGCTTTTTTGTTGATATCTTGTAAATTCTGTTCCCGATCTATCTTGATGTGTCTTTTTGTTGGGTTATGTTTACTTCTTTGATTTGGGATTATGTGTTAGCTGCTAATGATGGAATTTATTTGGGGTTTTAATTGTGCTCTTTTTTTTTTTATAATTAAATCTGCTTCTGGGTTGTTTTTATTTGGCAAATTAATGGGATTTTTTAATTTGGCGATTGCAATTTTATGTGGGTCTCTTCTGCTTGAGTACCTTGTCAAGGGTTTGTTGTTTTATGGAAAGTAAAATTTACTGTTCTAATTTGATGAGAGTTATTTGAACATATTCACTTCAGCATATGTTTAGGACTTAGTCCATGGTTGTGACTGATTCATTATCGGCAACGAGTTGTTTGTTGTCTGGTTGGGGCAGAAGAAATAGTTAACGATGTTTTAATGGTGTTTCTGCTCTTATTGGTGTTTTTTTTTATAAGGCGCAACAGAAGAATTTGGAGTTTAAGAAAGTGGAAACACTGTAGGTCTTGGTTTGGTGGATACTGAGGTGTGGTTGTGCATGTGCAGGTTTCTGCAAATTTTTAAAATGTTTAGTTGCTGAGTTAAACTGTTTAGTGTTTTTCTTTGACATCACTCTGATGATATTTTAGCTTTTGTTCTCTGATCAAAGAGTCTTAAAATCTGGATGATGTGATGGAACCATTTGCAATGTTTTAAACTTGAGCAGAATGTTCATGTGGTGACTTTGAATATGTTGTTGGAATTTGAGTTTGCTCAAGCGGGAATGTTTGGATTTACAAAAAAGATTGGGAAGCTAGCGCTCATCTGGTTCTTAAGTCTGTTTTTCAAGATGAATTTTGATTGTTGCTTAGACTAGAGTCTAGAAAATAAAATGGAATATCGACATTTTAGGTTAGATATTGGACAGCGTGTGTTAGAAACAATCAGTGGCAGCTGGTAGCTGTCTATATGGTGAGAGGCGACTGACCTAATAAGTATGTTTACATCATGTAGATAGTCAAAGTGCTTTTTTCCAGAGTTTGCTGGCCTGAACCCATATTTGATCCGATTGTTGCATTACTAACTGGAAGCATCTGGAGCAGTTGATTTATCAAGGATGTTATTGATGGGTTGACATTTGATTCTCAACAGTTTGTTTTATGCCCTTGGCATTTACATATAAACTAGCAGATGCGTTAAACGGGCATGGAATTATTATTGGCTTATGAAAGCCATGGAGTTTGGTAGCGACTTTGTAAAAATCTCTAAATGTTGAACAATTACTTTGGAGCTTGAACTTGTTTAGCATTTTAATTCTAAGTTTTTTTTGGCTTTCTATCTTATCATTGATGTAGAAGATTGGGTGATATTGAGTGTTTGAGTTTCTGTGCAGTCCCTCGGAACTTCAGATTGCTTGAGGAACTTGAACGTGGAGAAAAAGGTATTGGGGATGGCACAGTAAGCTATGGAATGGATGACGGAGATGACATTTACATGCGCTCTTGGACTGGCACTGTAATCGGTCCTCACAATGTAATTTCTTAATTTTTATACTCGTAATTGTTAAAAACTATCCATAGGATGAGACATCATGCTTGTGGAATTGCATGTATATGTAGCAAGTTTGACAATAATACCGGTCTAGTATTATTTCAAACACTGAAAAGAAATATAGCATATGTATGGATGTTGGGTTTGCTGTTGCTAAAGGTCCAAATTTCCTGTGGTTTTAGTAATTTTAAGGATAGGCTCGTAAAAAATTTGTTGGACACTTGGTTTGCTATTGCTACGCGGCTGCTTAAGATTCGATTTTGGGTGTAGTCTAATTAATAGGCTTGCTTTAGACTACACAGTCTTTGTGACTTGCATCACAAAAGGTCATACTTGTATTTTCTTTTTATAAACTTCTTTAATACAGATGTTGTCCTTCACTAGTCATGGCAATGAGGTCATTTTGCTCCATTTGTTAGTAATTGTAACACAAATGATGTATCTCTGACCATTGATAAAGGGTGGTGTATTACATGTTTGAGGTGATGCTAGATCAATTTGCTAACTGACTTAAAATTGTTTGATTTAGTTTGCTTAGGGAATCTCTGAAATAAAGGGGAGAACTTCTCAGATTAAATTGTAACATGTTTAAAGGCAAGGATATAAGCTGCTTAATCAAACAATTGAATTGAACAAAAAAATCTTGTTTTGGTTGATACTTACTGCTAAATGAAATATATTGTGGCATTTGTGTTAGCGTGTCTTGGCTTCTAACCAATCTGGATGCTTTACAATTTCAATGGCTTCTTTTTTATGTCAGACTGTACATGAAGGTCGAATTTATCAGTTAAAGCTGTTCTGTGATAAAGATTACCCGGAGAAGCCACCAAGTGTTCGCTTTCATTCTCGGATCAATATGACTTGTGTTAACCATGAAACTGGAGTGGTATAGTTGCACACTACTTGCATATTTATCTTATTCCATTTTGTAGTGATTACTTCAGTTTGTTTCATGCTGTAGAGCTGCCTTGGTATCTTGTGTACTCCTTCCATCCGAAAATGTTAGTCCATCACCAAAAGCAGTAAAATTTTTAGTTTACCTTCCAAGTTTGAAAACATTAGTATTTTCTAATCATTTTGTAGGGATTGAAACGATATATAAGTAAAAAGTAAAACATAATATTTGTCTAATTTAATAAATTAATTAGTAATTTTTTCTTCTTCTTTCTGTTTACTGGACGAATAATGGGGACCAGAGGAGTGATTTTTTCCATCATGATATCTGTATGCTTGTTTTTGTTAGTTGCACAGATTGGATCAGGTTCATCCATCACTGCTGATTTTTATATCAGCATTAGTCTATATGCTATAATCATGGGCATTGAACCCAATTTTATTGTTTTTTGGATGGTCTGGTTGAATTGGATGATTAGAAGTTGATAACATGCTATTTCTGCAGGTGGAACCAAAAAAGTTTGGACTTCTCTCAAATTGGCAGCGAGATTACACTATGGAGGACATCCTTACACAGCTGAAGAAGGAGATGACAGCACCACACAACCGGAAGCTGGTCCAGCCTCCTGAGGGTACCTACTTCTAGCTTCCAAGGTCATATAGATAATGGAGCATGTTGCTTTTGCAATATTACATATATAGTTTGTAATCCGGTGTTGGTCTCTGGGGAATGCCCTAAAAAAGCTTCCCCGGTTACCTCCCCATGGCTTCATTGACTTGTTGTCTGTCTTCTTTCGTGAAACTGTGTTGAAGGGATGCTGTTTGATTAATGGGATTTATCTGCGTGTCAAATATTTATAAACACCCACCAAGCAGTAATTTAGTTTTAGCTTTATGAGCATATAATTGCCTCTATGGGGGGGTGGGAGCGCGCTATGGGCGTGTCTATTGCTGTAGAATTGCTAGTTTTTATTTGTGGTGCTCTTGCTAGCATACCAAAATTTACAGGGACTGTTAGGCTCCGAATGAAACTTTTGAATTTTGATGGCTGGAGTTGTGCACGAGGCGAGGGGTCGTGAATACAATAGAGGAGGCAAGTGGAAACCGCATATTTTTCAGCTTCCAACTTATTTTTCACATTTGATCCGTTGCTTGCTTCAAAACAAATGGATCGCTACTTTGCCTTCATACCTTGCATATTTGATATAGGAAAGGTAGGAAATACAGAGTAGAAACAGTTCGCTCACGTAAAGAATAGTTCAATACTACAAGTTATAAAATCAAAGAGATCACTTATAAAATTAAAGAGATGTAGAACTTTCTAAAGATATAAATTTACCCACTACTTTCGAGATACAGAGATGAGGGAAGGAGATGCATAACTCAATGTGGTGTTTAAAAGCCAAGTTAAAGATTTTTTTTAATTCAAATTTTAACCAAAGATGCTCAATGCATGGTTTGAATGATTATTTTACACTTGAAACAACCTCTCTTCAAAATTTTAGACTAGTCTTTTCAATTTTTTTTCTTTATATTTCATTGATGTTCTTTCTGATTACTATTTTTATTTATTTTTAATAATCTATAAAATTATATATTTTTTTAATTTTACCTTTTTATAATTCTTAATTTTTTAGATTTGGTTTTCAATCTTTTTATTGCTATTTGTTTTGTTTGGGGGTCATTCTTTAGGTTTTTTTTTGTACAATTTCATCCTCATTAGATTTTATTTTCAATTAAATTTGACTCCTATTTTTTTTATTGCTACTTTTTTTTTGCTTTGGAAAGTTTTTTAAATTGATATAATTTTTATGATTTCATCATTCAAAATGAAATTGGTTGGAAATTAAGCTTCTTGATTGAACATAGTTCAAGATTTCACGGGTTGTGAGTTTTCAAGATTAGACCAGATTTAGAAGGTTCATCCACTTTGGTTTTTTTTTTTAAGTTGATTATTTTTTTTTATAGAGTTTTACTTTGTTATTTTTTTACAATTTTAGTTTAGGTTCATGATTAGAGTCACGGATTTTAAATGTTAATGCAGGGTTGGGTTGAATTTTTTTTTTTAAAATTGATTTAATCAATTTCATCATTCAAATTTATTGGAAGTTGAACTTCGTGTTTTTCTTCCCTTTCCTTTCTATTGGGTTTTCATGATTTTATACCCATGGTCACATGGTTAGCGAATTAACCTGGATTGACTTGATTTTTTTTCATTATTTTTTTTAATTAAATTTCTTTTTTCATTTTTATTTTTCAATATTAAATTATTTGATAATTGAGTTTCATGATTTTATTTGATATGCTTTTAAATGCGATTACCATGGTACCATGATTGAGTTAATGATTGTTAATCTTGACCTAGGTGGGGCCCAAATCATTTTTTTTAACCTTTTTAATTATTATTTTTTCTTATTTTTTATTTTTTAATATTTTATTTCTTGAAATTGAGCTTCAATTTTTGTTTTTTATTTTACTTTCTATGAAGTTATCACATTCTCATTTGATTTAATAGGAATTGATTTTTAGATTTTTTCTTGCTTTTTTTTCTTTAAGATTATCCTATTCTTATATCCATAGTTCTAGAGTTTGCAAGTTAACCTGATTTAACAAGGATTTTTTTTTTTTATTGTTGTTTCTTTAGATTATTTTTTAATTTAATTTTGCCTATCAACAGAATTGTTTAATAATTTGAAAGGGATTAGATTGGGTTCTTTTTATTTTTTATGTCATTTTGTCTTAATTTATTTATTATCACTGTGGTTTTTTATTCATTTTATTTAAATTATCAATTGGCATTAAATATTTTTTCTAAGCAACATTCTTTTACATCGGAAAAAAACCCCAACCCGCGGCGGAGTGATATCTACAAATATTAACGTAATACCCACTGTAGTTTTCTATTTTCTGCTTTTTCCCATGTGCCCATAGGAGCTTAACAAACACGTCACCAACATTATCCAATCCATCTGGCATTTACGTCATTTCAACCCAAACAGAAACATGGGCTCCACTCCGCATTCATGACTCACCTCCTCCTTTTTTTATATATATAATAATTATATACACAAATTATTAAACAAAAAACAAAAATAGACGCCATGCTTAAATTGCTTGCACCTTTCTCACTATAACAACTTGTACTCTCGATTCTTTTTTTCCTAATTAAATAAAGCAAATAACAGCAAAACCTAGCTAATTAAATCGCCTCCCTCTGTTACGATCCCACGTCTCCTTTCTATAAAAACCACGACGGAAAAAATTTCAAATAAAAATAAAATCAATCAACATCAATAATAATTAAAAAGAACAAGAACGAAACCCTAACGATCTTGATCCGGACTTTTAATCTTTGAATGCCTGATTTTATAATCGAATCCAAATCATGTCAAACTCTGATAAACCACCGCCGCCACAGCCTCCACCACCACGACCGCAACTTGCAAGGACTGTCTTGATCCGGTCGGTCTGGGCAGACAATTTAGAAGAAGAATTCAAGTTTATCCGATCCGAAATCGACAGGTACCCGTTAATCTCAATGGACACAGAGTTTCCCGGTATCGTTGTACGTCCTGTCGCCGGAGATCCGTACAACCGCCATCGTGACCCGACCGCTCACTACTTGAGCCTCAAAGCCAACGTTGATCTCTTAAATCTGATCCAAATAGGACTCACGATCGCTGACGAGGATGGGAATTTACCCGATCTAGGTTTTAAAGATCTCTGCTTCATTTGGGAATTCAATTTTAGGGATTTTGACGTGGCGCATGATGCACATGCGCATGACTCGGTGGAGTTGTTGAGGCGGCAGGGAATTGATTTCGAGAAGAATCGGGAGCTCGGGATTGACTCAGTGAAATTCGCTGAGTTGATGATGTCGAGTGGACTCGTGCTGAATCAGTCAGTGAGTTGGGTAACGTTTCACTGTGCTTATGATTTTGGTTACTTGGTGAAATGTTTGACTCATAAAGTGTTGCCAGAGGGGTTAAATGAGTTCTTGGGATTAGTGAGGGTGTTTTTTGGAGATAGGGTTTATGATATAAAGCATATAATAAGGTTTTGTGCGGGTTTATATGGTGGATTGGACCGGGTATGTAAGGAACTGGGCGTGGATCGGGTTATAGGGAAGAGTCATCAAGCCGGGTCAGATAGTTTGCTGACATTGCATGCTTATTTGAAGATAAAAGATAAGTATTTTTTCAAGGATAAAGATAATGATCGAGGATTAGACAAGTACGCTAATGTTTTGCATGGTTTAGAATTGTTCGATTGAATTAATGTAGATTGATCCGTCCTTTTTCATCCTTAGAAAGTTGGTTTATCACTTTTTGAACACATTTTTCACTTTGATCAAGTTTTAATAGTAGCTCTCAAGTTTAAATCTTTTGGTTAATCTATATATGTTTTTCTGCGTTGAACTTTATTTGTTTGAATTTAATTTAACAATGTACGTGCTTGCTTACCTTGATAAAAACAGTGGCAGCACTGTTCAGAGCTAACATTGGGGCTATAATTCTGGGAATTAATGGACTTGGAAACACAAAGAATCCAATTTAGTGTACTGAAAGTGTATCTTTCAGAGATTTTTAGAGCAGGATAGAAGACAATACTGTTTCCAAGAACAATACCAAATTTTTCCTACTTGAAAAGGTGAACACCCGTTCTTGGGTCTTCTCTGCTCAACTTATTGTCTTGCTCCTTACACTGAAGATTGACTAGCTCTATTGTATCGGCGTGTTACAAACTTATTGAAACATTAAATTATTTATTTTTATCACAATGGAAGAAGCAATGGATTTGTATACTTCATACACAACCACAAACCACTGTAAATTGTGTGATGATAAGTTGAGAACTCCCCCCTTTGTATTGTTGGCTCACCATGTGATTACTAGAGTTATTGATTGCGACTAACTATTATAGCTCGTGTGAATTATTAATTCTGAAGTTGAGAGTTTGTATGCATGTATTATTACATCATATTACAGAAAGGGACTCCCACATGCATGTACTGTGCGAGTGTGACATCTTAGTATTGTGTTTGTTCTCCCTAGTTTAAATCCGTTAAAGGAGTGCGTCCAGTTGATGAAGGAAAGTCCATGTGATTGCAATTAGCAGCCCAGTAAATTTGCAGAGTGAATTCTCATTCAATGGTTAGTTTGTTGGTGTTAGAAAGGAGGGAAAGCTGGGCTTAAAACCTGCCTCGGCAGAGGATTGGTCTTGCTACCACATCAAAGATGAGGAGCTAACTTTGGCTACCTTTTGTAAATAAGTTGAATTCCTTGCTCCTGTTAAAAACTGAACCCATATCCTCTTAATAGATACCAAGAGACCACTACCAAAGAGCTGAAGGACCACTGGTAGTAAATCTTGCTAGTTGATAAGCTTGTTATTCTGAGCTGGACTTTCTGAAAGCTACAGACTTGAACGAACAGCTTTATTTGTGGTTCATATATATTTGATTTCTGACGTGCATGTGTTTTCTAATCTGCATCCTGTTCGTGATGTCGATTTGTCTAGGACCAATGCAAGAAAGCATGATGACTTGAAAGCTGCTGGCTGGTGACTTTATCTAAAGGTCTGGCTTACCTGCTTCGGAATTCGTTGGCAAGAAGTAAATTATACTACATTTGCTACACAATTTCAAAGCCTGGAGAACAAAAAATATCAAAGCTTTGAAGTGGAGAAAGGGCGTCCGACCCCCTTTGACTGCTTAGTTTCTTTCAACTGAATAATTGTACCCCAGAGAAACAGATCCCGTCATTGTAATATTATTGTCCACATACAAAGGCATATGCTCACGAATGAGTTATGTATATTGCCCCATCATTCAATCAAAAAGTTTACAGATAGACCTGACACATGAAGTTCATGAGCCAAGCTTCGATGCTATTTCAGAAAAATATATATATATATACACAGCCTGAAAACAAGATTGATGTAAAGACTCATATGCTATATAAATTGTATTTAGTGCCATCTAAAATTGTTTCAATATATAGATTTGCAATGGAATTTTATCAAACACAAGAAGAGCATATTAAAGAGCAACTATCAAAATCTTTTTCATGTTTTAGTGGTGAGGCATCTTCAAGCCAACTCTTGTGTATCCAAATTAGATTTTTTTTTTCAGGTCTTGCCATCCACATCCACACAGGTACATAAGTGAGAAGTATTTTTCTTCGAGGCATTTCTTTGTGTACCCACTGTCAGGTGTATTTCTCGTGCAATTATGCAGTCCACAATCTTTCTTGGTTAAGAATTTTTTTTTTTCGGTTTGAGATTTCTATAGTTAGGAACTTAGGGATTAAGGACAATTGATTACTTCTTGTAATAAGCAAAGCCATTTTTTTTTGAGAGGGGGGGGGGGGGTGCTCATTCATGGTGGGTCAATCACGGAATACCGGACCCCAGGGTCCGGCAAACATATGGCCGTTTTATGGAAATTCAGGTTGGAGGCAGGCCTTCATCTACGAATCAAATTTACCACCACCTTGTGATCATGACTCATAATTTTGGCTAGACGTGCAGGTTAGACAAGAGCTGAGAAGAGAGGAGTCAGAACTGCGTTAGAAAAACAACGCCTGGGACCTATATGAGTCCTCTCACAGTTTGTCATGCTTTATAATTTGTTTGCATGCACCATGGATTCCCTTTCCTAAAAGCTGGTTGAGTGACGTGTATTGTATTAACTAGATAGACAATATCAAGTCTCAAAATAAGTCCCTAAAGAAATCGATATTTGAAGTCATTATCCAAAATATCACTAGAAGTAATACAACTCACTTTTAATATAAGGATATAAACTGCAAGAAATTTTATCTTAAATATTATTTGGAATGATGCAGTAGCAAAAAATTTACAAGTTTATCCGGAGAAAAGCCTCAATGATAATTGATGATATTTCAACCTTTCAGACTAAGTTCTTGACCTAAAAAACCAGAGTTTGTTCATTGTAGTAAACCCTCCATAGTAGGATGATAAAAAATGGAAACACTATCTGCCCATAGCAACCACAAACAAAGAAAAACAATGCAGCTTACCTCAAGTAAGACGTACTAGGAGTATTTATATCTTTCCTTTACACAACCAATCACTTACATATAATCTTTAAAAGACTAGTTATGGTTTTTAGTAACCATAATATTAGGTGATGACTCCTTATCCAACCAAAGACCTTTTGAACCTGTTCGGGAATGGTCGCCATGACGTCGCGCTCTCGTGAGGGGGTACAACACTTACTAGGGCTGAGCATTTTCGGTCCGGTTTTGGACCAAATAAACAACCAAACCAAAATTATATATTTTTTAGTTTTTGAACCGAACCGAAAACCGGTCCAAACCAATTAATTTCGGTTTGGTTTGGTTTGGTTTTTTTCCCTTCCAAACCGGTTCAAATTGAAATTATCCTGGTTGAGTTTTTTCTGGGCTTTTTATTGACCATATTTTTCAACACTTTTATTTTTGTACTTTCTTCCATTTTCTAGAAAATCAACTCCAATTTTTGTTTTGATCTCCTTGCCCAGAAGTTAAACCCAACAAAAAAATACACAAAACAAAAGGAAAGGAAAGAAAAGAAGTAATTTGACTGCAAAAAAACAAAGAGAAAATCAAAAGTTATTGAAATGTAAAATCATCAAAGAGCATGGAGGAGAAGAATACATATTTGAGAGATGAGAGACAAGAAAAACATCGATAGGATGTGATACAAAAACTGTTGAGAGTGCAGAGTATTTAGATCTTGGTTTCTCTGAAATCCTAAGAAAACCCTTTCATGGTAAACAAAACAGGTGCGGGGATGTTTGGTGGTAGTTGTGTTGGTATTGATTGAAGTAAACTAGTAGTAGGCTCTTCTTATTGCATGATTGCCTCCAATTCGTCAATGGAATCTAGGTTTAATCATTAGAATTCTCTCATGGAATCTAATAGTTAGGATTTATCACTAATTGATTTGAAGCTAGGGAGATTGATTGATTGCAAAGATGCACAGAATAATAGGTTTTTGAAAAAGAGATTTTTGCTATACGAGGAGAAGAAGACAAATTTGAGAGATGAGAAACAGAGAGCAGGGAGAGGGGGCGACTGGGAATGATGAAGTTTAGGGTTAGAAGAAAATATGCTATTTATACTTGTTTTAGAAGGAGGGGGCGACTGTGTGAATTGTGAAGTGTGAATGAAATTAGTCTGCTAGGGTTAATGGATAGAAAACGTTTTTTTATTTCTAAACCGAAACGGTTCGGTTCGGTTCGGGTTGTCCAGTTTAAGCATTACAAAACCGGAAACCGAACCGAACCAGATATTTTTCTAAATATTCTAATCGGTTTAATCGGTGTTTTTCATGGTTCGGTTTTCATGGTTATTTTTTTTGTTGTCTCGATTAAATTGGTTTTTTAATTTTTTTTGGTCACCCCTAACACTTACAACATCCTAAAGAAGATTAGTGACAATGCTTATGTTATCGATTTACTTGATAACATGAGTATTTCCAAAACTTTTAATGTGTTAGATATTTATCCTGTCTAAGATGATCGACTTTTTTTATCTAGATCTTGGAGATGACTTGAGATCGAGTCTTTCACAAGCAGAGTGGATTGACGTGAAGCGTGTTATAACCATATTTATGAACTAGATAGACAAGACCAAGCCTAAAGAGAAGTCCATGAAGAAATCTAGAAGAATTTAATATGAAGCTTGAAGTTGTTGTTTTAATTATTTTTCTAATTAATTTTGGATTTTAATAATTAATTTTGAATTATTATTTAGGAATTCTAATGCTAGAAAGATTCTATTACTTAAATAAGTTTTAATTAGAAATTTTTTTCTATAAAAAATAAGTTTAATTATGAATTATTTTTCATAATTTTTTTTTAATAATAATATAAAATAGAGATATCTAGTTTATTTTAAGAATATTATTAAGAAGACTTTTAACTTTAGTCACGCAATACTCCGCGTCATTGAGTTAATTTCCTTCAAGAGTTCGAGTGAAAGCTTCAACATTTGACGTTGGAATCACGCTAGCATGCATGGAGGCTAGAAAGCATTTTTTTGTTGATTCTCTCGACATTTTCTTCCTCAAGGAATCAAATTTGTTATGAACTTGAGAGAGAAACGTTGAGCTTCCCATCAAATGTAATTTACTTATTTGAACTGTGACTGGTTTCAGAAGGCGAGCGCTGGCCGAGGGCCAGGCCCTATGAAATCATGCGTAGGTCATATCCCTTAGCTGTGGAGAATACATATAATAATCTCAGACAATGCTGCACCTTTAACTAACGACCAAGTGCAGATCTAGTGTAAATAGGTCAATAATGTTTCTCATGCCGCGACAGAAACAAAGTGTTAGGTTGCTTTAAAATATTAATTATACGAAGGAACCTGTCCTGTTCATTGAACAATGAATCGTGGATGCAAATTTCGGCAGTCTACAGTGAAAAAGAAAACCATGATGATTGGTGATTGGCATTACTTCTTGGTACCTCGACTAGCTGACCACATGCAGTTCGATGTAAGAACGGGACGTCTCTGATGGTTCTTTTACGAGGGAGTTGGCTTCTTGTTCTGGATAAACTTGCACGCATGTCTATGTCAATTACCAGACAACCTCGATGGTCGTTGGCTGGTTTAAGTTGGCAAGTCTATACGTTACTCGCTCAATTCAGGCCAAGCTCTCTGAGCGCTTTACTTGAATCAATTTTTTTAATGTAAAAAATTATTTAATTATTTTTAACGTGGTTTTTAATAAAAGCATTTAATTATGAACTTAAAATGTTATCATGTTAAACAATTTTTTTTAAGAAAATATTGATAAGGAGATATATTGGATGATATTTTTTTAATATTGAGATAATGATATTTTTGATCCATCCAAATTAACCTGTCAAATCTTTGACTCCAATCATGAAACAATAATAGCTTTATAGAAAATAAATCAAAATAAATTATGAAGGTCAATTCATAACCAACCTAATACTGAAGGATGAAATTGAAAAAAAAAATAATAACAAAAACTACCCGGGTCAACCTACAAACCAACAACCCAGGTAATGAGATCGTGATAACCTCATGAAAAGAAAATAAGAAAAAACTATGAAGTCCAATATCTAACAAACTCAATGTTGAAGGATGAAATTAAAAAAAAAAAACAAAAAAACAACAACTAAAA
>Ga0307518_10001974_pt1 | contig 15115 bp, 11 predicted proteins | sample 25_EM_MG_FD_203889 | JGI IMG/M metagenome (GOLD analysis project Ga0307518, IMG submission 203889) | Populus trichocarpa ectomycorrhiza microbial communities from riparian zone in the Pacific Northwest, United States - 25_EM | ecosystem: Host-associated > Plants > Roots > Unclassified | place...
TCGCTTTCCATTATCTGCAATATCTCCGACTCCATCACCAAGGCCCCCATATGCAAATCTTGCTGCTGGCATGCAGCATTCTGTAAGATACAACCCTAGCTCCTCCTCCGAGATATTACTGATCACTGTATAGGCTTGCCGTCATTTCTCAAGACTTTGGAGATCACACTTCCACACTTAAGACTAGAAATCGAGAAGGCCAAGTTCCGGTCCATGTTAAACTGCAGAAATTTTGTATACATGGAATTAATGAGTACCGTTCAAAGGCCCCCTTCAAAAATTTTGTAAATACTACTGCTAACTATAAGATTTTGTTAACTTCATGTGAGACTATGATTGGGATCAAAGTTCTGTGAAACATCCATGTAAAATCTTTCACTTGACTAGATGTAGTTATATAAGAGTTTAGGTCTTAATTAGTGAGTTGGCTGCTAGCTGCAAGTTTTCGAAGAACTGTGTGTAATATCTAACAGAGAAATTACTAAACCACAGAACTAGAAGGAAAGGTTGAGGTCCCATATGTTTTGCACCTGATCTCCAGACCATGTGATAAGCATCTCTAAAGCTGCATATTCCTTGTCGCCAATCCATGCTTTGAACCCCACCATAAACCCTCGATGTTCTTTCAAGTTCCAATCATTTCTTTCCATTATTTTCTTAGAAGTCAAGTTAGGGTTTTAAGTGGACCAAATGCCACCTACAAGTATGACAGTAGAGAGAGAGAGAGAGAGAGAGAGAGATTTCTATTCGTTTCAGTATCAGACCAAACCAGGAGGCTTGCAGAACCTAAAAGCTTCGCATTTTGCTTCTTTTTTCTTTTCTAGTTTACTCTTTCTTCGAGTAGCTTTTCATTGATCAATAAAATGCTTTTCTTGATGGGGACATCTTACCTTTAATGGAGATCACCACACATCCCATGCCTGTTGGTTGAATTGCATTTCCTTTCAACCTAGAGCTAGTTTGAAAGCTACACCAAACTGTATTTTGTGTCAACTTTAATTAATCAATACAAATAATAATTTTACAAGAATCTCACTAAAAACTTTCTTAATATACTGGATAAGAATAATTTCTAATTTCTAATTAAATAATAACCGTAAAAGTTATCACAGACACAAGTTTTATTTTAACCTATCACCACATGCATGCATGGTAACCCCTCTAGATTTGTGGCATAGCTTTTCTCTTGTGTTCACATCGAGCGAGCCATGGGCTGTATACTCTTATGTTTCTGTTAATTTGCTTACCCTCGATCGATCTCTCTTCATTCCCTGCAACGTTTTCTTCTTATGGATACAGTACTCAAATATTATAAGTTTTAGGTGTTGCATGCGGACCACTAGACCATAAAGGCCTAAAATCCTTGATAATTAGAACAACTCGATCACCTCATTAAAGCAGAACTAGATGTTCGGTTGTGCATCAAACGTCAGAGTAATAACTCAAATGGAATATTATTTCATCAGCAAAAACAGTTTATTATCTTATTAACACTTAAATTGTATGCATGGTTTTTCATCATACGATCGATTCGTACGTGATGGTGGTCAAATTCCTTTTCTATGGCCATTTAGTTATTATAATGTAATGCTCTAAAACTATATATAGCCAATTAGGAGCCACTTTACAGCCAAAATTAAAGAATTGTTTTGAAAGCTTCACTTCCAAGGAAACTGACAGCTTCTCATGGACTGTTCGCTCGAAAACCATGCGTAGACAATTCATCGAGGGATAACAGGGATGTCCACGCTTGAAAAGTCCTCCGCCTCTTGTCTATAGTGGCAAAAGGAAAAGAAATTTTACCGACATTACTAGACTACAAATGCCATCTCACGCAGAAAAAGGAGATTGATACCTCTATATATGGCCATGAAAGAAAGAAAGAAAGAAAGAAAGATCATAACCTAGGAAACAATTTTGTTCATGGTGAATATATGGTGGTAGAAAAAGGAAGAAATTATTCTCTCAAAGATAATTGTGCCCTTGAAAATAATTTAATGCCCACCATGCATCACAAAAACGTTTTTCAGCCAACTTTGTCCCAAATGTCCATTGATATGTTTTACTAGCACACCAATCGACCTTTTTGTTTCCTTATGTCATTGTTAGACCTTTTGCACTCAACCAAGAACTTATAGTAGTAGTATATCAAAAGGCATTTACTTTCCAAGTCAATTTTCTCTCTTCTAAAAAAATCTGATAATTGAAGCGTTACCTTGAAGTGAGAATGAAAGGTGGGGAGGGTTTTGGTTCATGAACTCATTAAGAACTAATCCAACAATCATAGAAACAAAGGACTCGATAAAATCAAGTTGAGTTTGATCTTCAATCTCTTGAAAAGTGTGCTTAAAAAACCTAGAATCAAGATCAATTGAAAAGTAGAAAATCCAAGAATGCAACAATACAAGGAGAGATTTTACTTTTTTATATACTTTTCAATTAAGGGTGAAATTTAACTTGATTATTTGCGTAAGGAATTAAGGATTACAAAATATATAGAAATAAAAGTCAAGGGATCAAAACAAACAAACATTAGAGTAAAGGGATCAAATTCACCATGGAAGATGGAATCCCCTTTAATATATTCCATGCCTCTCTCTTACGCATCCCCCCAGGCCTATAAACCCCGCAAAGCAATCTCCTTTAAGCCCCACTTTTCTTTCTCTTGCATGCCTTGTAGAATTCGTTGACTCTCAAATGGGTTTTAAATTCTTGTCCAAAATCTCAACTCCTAGCCTTCACTAATCCAAATTCTCTACTTTTCTTCTTTCTTTATGGAAGAAAATGAAAACCTTTCATGGGAATTGAATTCAAATACCATCTCATTTCTCATCATTGAAATCATGACTTCCATTAATCTTTCTTTTAATCCTCTCTTCTCTTGCATTATCACTCTCTACACTCTAATTCTCTTATACTTTCCTCAAGCACTTAAACTCTCAATCTCTCCAATTCTGACGATTACTTTAACTATCTTGCTCTTTGTTTTACGTCTTGGTGCAATTCAAAGACATCAACTTTCAGTCACAGAAAGCGATAAAGCCATTCAAATCAAGCAAGACAAAGGCACCCATTTTGGTGAAGCTTCAAGTTCTAGCTTTTTGACTCATGTAGACAAATGGGTTGCTTCCCAGAGTGCCGATCCGGGTCGCTTTGACCCGGATCCGAACCTGGATTTTGAAGTGTCGTTTGTTGAATGGGATGTTAGAGCTCCATTGAAGGTTATAAATGAGGAATATGAAGGAGAAGAAGGGGAGGATCCAAATGAGAAGGATGCAGGTCAGGATCCGACCCGGTTTGGTGGTTTGGAAAGGTATCCGTCTTTGGCTATGTGCTATCCGGAAACGGATTCGGATTCGGATTCTGAAGGTGGGTTTTCAGTTGCCGGAGAGTGGGACTCGCTGGAGAGGTTTTGCTTCAAATGGGAAGAGGAAGATAGAGAAGGGTTATTGATAGAGATAGCACTTGATAGTGATAATAAGGAGGATACGGGTCCGGATTTGGATACGGGTTCGAATTTTCATGTGGAAGAGGATAATTTGATAGAGATTGACATATCTCCGGCCAAAAACGACAAGATGTTTCCCGGTGAAGTGTGATTAATAAGTGCTTAAAGTGGATTTAAGGAGATAATCAGAGGGTTAGGTTCTCTCAATTTGGATTAATTGAAGGTGATAATGAGAGGCAATTTTTTCGGGTTTGGAGTCTTGTTTTTTTTTTTTTCGGTTTTTAGATATTTGTGCAGTTAATCAATCGCTAAATCCAAGGATTTACTTGAGTTGACATGACTAATATAGCACTATATGGATTTCCTTTGGAAAAAGGGTCATTAAATATTTTGTTAGAGTGGGAAAGGTTTTTGGGTCCAAAAGTGCACCTTGATAAAGGGAATGATGTACCACACAAAGTTGAACAATGAATAATGTATGAACATGGGAATGATAGAGAGATGGCATAGAAATGGTGGGGATAGTCTACCGATTTGGTGACCAACTAATGTCTATGTGAAGCTAATTGGTATGGTACTCATTTATTGATCTTGTTTGATTTAATGTAATGAGAATTATAGAGTGATTAAAAAGAAAAAAATGCAGAAAAGTTTGGTTGGACCGGCCAACATATCTCTTTAGAGAATGCTTACCTTTCACGTCAATCACTTTCAAGCGTTGATCATTCCCGTCAATAATAAAACAACAAACAACTTATTTTTTTAGATTATCTAAAAGGAAAAATAATTATTCTTCATTATTACTTTATTCTTTACGAGGTAAGCTTATATGACCGAGCAAGATGTATAAATACCCCCATGTACTCCAGGCAAACAAATTAATTTGGCAATTCAATGATAATACTACAATAAAATCATACACAATATTAACTCTCATAATTTTCCATTCTCTTGGTTATACTTTTATTCCCTCTTGAAATTTAAAAACTCAAGTATCATTTGCAGTGATTACCAAGTCCATAGACAAATCTCATATTTAGCCTTAAACACTTCAATTTAAGACAACTATAAAATGCACAAATTCAATCTAAAAATTTTACAACTTCATCGTAGAGTAATTACATATTCATGTTTTGTAGTTTGTTTGCCTTGATTTTTGTTTTCTTGTTTGGTTTTCTTTTGATTTTTTAGAAGAAAGCCATTGATATGAATAATGTTTCTGATTTGTGCAGCGTTGATGTCAATTATGGAATTGGAATTGTAACTAATTGGGCCCTGTTTATACAAGATAGCAATTGGCCCCGTTTATTTCCTTTAATTCTTGTATGGAAAATGATTTATGAATACAACAGATTAAATTTCAACGTTTTGTTGTATTATAAAAAAATAAGTTGAAAATCATTTTTATTTTTATATGTTTGAATGTGTCATTGAAAAACAACATTAAAAGTTATTTTTTTCTCTCGTAAAAGAACTTCTAAATAAATCATGAGTAGTGTAGTTTAACTAGTCAGATCTTGAATTTGCTTTTAAGAAATTACCAGTTCGAGTGATACAAATCTCAGAGTCAATGAAGGTTTACATGGTCATTAGCTTCAGAACCTCAAAGAATTAGTCGAGTTAGTGTAAATTGTCAAAGCATGCTTAATGACTTTTTTTACTCAAAGCTTGGCATGGGTTAAGTTTTTTTTAATCTATTCGGATGTTAAACTGATTAAATGTAGATAACTTAAAAGATTAATTCATGACTCGGTTGATCAACAAACCCAATTAAAATTTTATCAAGTTAATTTCAATGATTTTTTTCTTAGTTTTTTGTTTAAAAAACCATTTTTTAAAATTTTGTATCCAAAATAACATCATTTTTTTTATAAAAAAGTAAAACATATTATTGAAACAATATTATTTTAAAGTTAATCCAGAATTATCTAACAACCCAACTTTTAATTAAAACTTGAAATATTTTTTGTTTCAAATTAATTTTTTTAGTATTTTTATATCGTTTTGATATATTAATATTAAAAAAATATTTTAATATATTTTTAAATAAAAAATATTTAAAAAAACAATCACTACTATATTCTCAAACACTCCCTTAAAGTTTATTTGTTTAAAACACAAACAAGCACATTCTTACAAGTTCATCCAAATCCAATAGTTTATGTATCTTCTTGTCCCTTGAATTCTATATATTCTTTTGCAAGAGTTCATGTATTCATAAATTTATAAAAATAACTTCAAATCGCACCAATTCCAACATATGAAATAACTAGTTATTAAAAAAATATTTAGAAATACAGTTGAAACTGTATTTTTAAAAAATTAATTTTTTTTATTTAAATTTTTTTTTTCCGTTCTGTTTTCTTCTTATCTTATATGGAAGAGGAGGATTATTTTTACCTAAAGGGAAATGTAATAAAATTAGCAAAATTATCACATCAAAGCATGATTTTTCGATGTAATGATTTTTACCTAAAGAGAAATATAATAAAATTTACCCCAAACCATTCTAAAAAGAAATCATTATTTTTTTTTATTAAAATAAAAAACTTCTCGATTTAATCGAATTTGACTGATCTAACTTATTTAAATATATCAATTTTTTACAATTCAATGTATTTTTATATAACTTGAAACCTATAAAATTAACCTCTTGGGTGAATTTTTTGAATTAACCTATAAAGAGGCTTCAATGTATTGGTTAAATGGCAAAAATTTACCAGATTGATTAATTGACATAACTGTCAATTTTCGGTATATTGTTTTTTGAAATGTCATCTTTTATAAATTAAATTTAAATATATAGCAATGACCTTATTTTTCTTATAAAACAAAAATCTTGTCATGTCATTTTTAGGTGAGTGGAAGACCATACTAAAACGATCTAAACATATACGGTGTCATTTTTATTACCTGATAATAATGGTTTGATTAATTTTTCTTAGCATAAATATCGAACACAATTTATTGCTATTAATTTATTTTATAATTTTTAGAATCAAGGTGTGTAGACATGTTCCAACAGACGAATTCGTTTTTATCTACAGTTACAGGTAGGATCCAATTATAAATTTACTTAACCATTGATGTGTTTGGAATTCTCGTTATGGTTGCTTTTTAAAATGTTTTTTATTTAAAAATACATCAAAATAATATTATTTTTTTAAAAAAAAAAATTATTTTTAAGATCAGCACATCAAAATAATTTAAAAACACTAAAAAAATATTAATTTAAAACAAAAAAAAATAAAAAATTTTCAAAAACACTTTTGAAACATAAAAACAAACAGGACCTTGTCCCCTTTTTTTTTTTGTTTTTTGTGTTAGTAACCTTACCCAATTTAAGTATTATAATCTTTATTGTGATCATTTTTTTTATTTTAAGAAAAAAATTTAAAAATAAAAATCAATTTTCAAAATCTTTAAAAACCAAGAAAAATGGTTTTTAAAATGGTGTGAGTGATTTTTGGCTTTGCTTCTTTTCAATAAAAAAAAAATCAAATAAAAAAGTTTTTAGTTTATATTTTTAATAAGTAAAATAAAAACCTACAAATAATACTTAACCATTGCTAAATTATTCACCAGATAAATGTTTCCTAATAAAATAAAATAAATAAAATAAAATTTCCCTCATACATGTATGTTATATAAATTAAAAAAAAATATACAGTTAAATTAATGTTTCATAGTACATCATGGTCAAACCACTACGCTAGCTGGTCAAACCAAGCGAAACACAATAATAAAAGTGTTTTTTAAAAGATTTTTGAGTTTTTTTAAAATTTTTAAATAATTTTGATATGTTAATATCAAAAATAAAATTTAAAAAATAAAAAAATATATTATTTTAATATATTTTTAAAAGATAATTACTTTAAAAAACATCAGTTATCATAATCACAAACATTATCAAAGATGAGAACACAATGTTTCACAAAAATTTATTTATTTATTTGCTTAAAATTAATTTTTTATATATTTTTTAGATTATTTTGATATGTTTGATGTTAAAAATAGTTTTTTTTTAAAAAATATTATTTTAAAATGTTTTTTAGGGCCTATTTGTTTTTGCGTTTCAAAAGTGTTTTTGAAAAAATTTAAAATTTAATTTTTTTTATTTGTTTCAAATTAATATTTTTTGATATTTTTAAATTATTTTGATGCAATAATATTAAAAATTATTTTTTAAAAAATAAAAATATATATTATTTTGATATATTTTCAAACAAAATCACTTTAAAAATCACTTTAAAAATTAATCATTATCGAAATCCAAACAAACCCTTAAAAGAACACAGCCGCCGCTCCACCAAATTGCAACGTGTCCAGCTGCTTAACTAAAAACAACAAATTTCAAGTTATTCGCTACCGCTAAGCACGTGCCTGCCGCCTTTTCCTTCCCCTCCATGACAATCAACCGAAAAAAAAACCCCGAAAAGAAACATCTCGCCACCAACTTACAGACAACGCAAACAGTAACGCTTCCATCTCCTCTCCTGTCCTCTACTACCTTCTCGGGCTCTTTACATTTCTTCCTCTTCAAGCTACCAACACTGCATCTCTCTCTCACACTCTCTCTAAATCCTTTTGAAAGACTTTCTCTGTTTACCTGTAATTAAAAAGCGCCGACACTGTTTGGTCTTCACAAATTTAGAGAACCTATAGTCGGTGAAAATGAACAGTTTGAGTTTGTTTAAGAGAGCTTCTAGATGTTTCGATGACTATCCTTCTCTCGCTAAACTCGTTGTCATTTGCACCATCAGGTAATATTTCTCGCTCCAAATTTCTCTTCTTCAGTTCGATTAATTATGTTTGAACGATACTTTTTTCTTCCTATTTTTGGAATTTTTTTATTTTTTAAATTTATTTTTTTCTTGATTGATTGCTGAGTGTGTGAATGGAGGAGATGCAGTTTTGCTTTTACGGTTGGTTGTTTGTGTGTGTTAATTAGGTGATTAGTAGTTTGGTAATTCTGCGATTAGCATTATTAGATCACGTTTTTGTTGCGGTTAGATGTGTTCTTTTTTTGCTTCCAATTTTGTTGGATGTTTCTAGGATTAGATAATTCAGTTTAACTCTATTATTGCTGCTAGCTACAATAGAGATCGACTCTGTTTTCCTCTGTTCTAATAATGAAACAGTATAAATAGTAATATCTTAATATTTTTTTCCATTAAAAATAGTGCTCGTTAATGGTATTTGATCATGTTCTTGTTTGTTGTTGTTAGAATTATCGGGTTTTTTTTTAATTTTAGATTTTAGTATTTCAGTTAATATTTATTTATTTAATCAGAGTTTCTTGGTGATTGTTATTTATCATGTGATTGATTGAATTGCAGTGGTGGATGCTATGTAGCTTACGCAGATGCAAATGGAACAGGTAGTGCACCGCCAGTTTTGGAGGAGATCAAGAAAAAGAAGGTGGTGGTGCTTGGAACTGGTTGGGCAGGAACCAGTTTCTTGAAGAAACTTAACAATCCCTCATATGATGTTCAGGTGATATCGCCTCGCAACTACTTTGCATTCACTCCTTTGTTACCAAGTGTTACATGTGGTACGGTGGAGGCTCGCAGCATTGTCGAACCAATTCGTAGCATTGTCAGGAAGGTAATGAGAAATGGAGTGTTCAGAATCATGAGCTTTGACTTTGGGCAGTCTTGTGAATAAATAAATCTTGTCTGTTCATCATGTGTGGGTCATATGATGTATAGGATTTATGTAGGTGATTGTGCATAGAACTTCACTTTAGAAAGAATAGATTTTGGATATGAGGTAATGCAGTAACCAGCCCTTGTTTGTTTCTTCCTCTCGCAGAAAAGTATTGACATTAGGTACTGGGAAGCTGAATGTTTCAAGATTGAAGCAGAAAATAAGAAAGTTCATTGTCGACCTAATTCAGAATCCAGTAAGAATGGAAAAGAAGAATTTGTTGTGGATTATGACTATCTTATTATAGCCATGGGAGCTCGTCCGAACACATTCAACACACCTGGTGTAGTTGAGAACTGCAATTTCCTAAAGGTAACCTCCTCAGAATTTCAGTGCATGCTATCCTTATCAATTTCATTGTCTGGAAAATTTTGAAGAGATAGGAAATCGGGAATTGAGTTGCTTGATGCACATGCACGGTTAAATTGTACAAGGAAATGGATTTCTTCTGCAGGAAGTTGAAGATGCTCAGCAGATCCGTCAATCTGTTATCAACTCATTTGAGAAGGCAAGCTTGCCGACTTTTAGTGATGAAGAAAGGAAGAGAATACTTCATTTTGTAGTTGTTGGTGGTGGACCAACAGGAGTGGAGTTTGCTGCAGAGCTTCATGATTTTGTCAATGAGGATTTAGTCAAACTGTATCCAGCAGCCAAAGATTTTGTAAAAATAACACTACTTGAAGCATCAGATCATATTTTGAACATGTAAGTACCTGCCTTCTGCTCATGATGATTGATACCTCACTGGTTTGGTTTCTGGTATTAACTTTAAATGGAATGAACGCTAGTATTTGTTAAATATAATTAAGATGTCCTGCAGTTCACTTTGATTAAGTTGATTTTTGATTTGCAAATAGTTCAGAAATATTACAGTAGCAATCTAAACCAGACTTTAGGAACTGTTTAACATATGCAGGCAAGACTTAATATGTTAAGCTTGTTAATTGGGTTCAATACTTAATGCATAATCACGTACAGTTGCATATACTTGAAGAGTTCTAATAGATGAACTCATGCTGTTGGGGGTTCTTGTATGCAGGTTTGACAAAAGAATCACAGGTTTTGCGGAAGAGAAGTTCCAAAGAGATGGCATTGATGTGAAGTTAGGGTCGATGGTTGTGAAAGTATCTGATAAAGAAATCTCTACTAAAGTAAGAGGGAATGATGGTGAAATTACTACTATACCATATGGAATGGTCGTCTGGTCAACTGGAAATGGAACTCATCCTGTCATAAAGGATTTTATGCAGCAAATTGGTCAGGTGTGTTTCTGGCTTATAAAAATAGATTTATTTATTTCAGGGTCTCCAACATATCTTCTGTGAGATTTCATTCAAAATGAGCACTCTTAATTGAAAAAAAAATTTGTTCCTGTGAACACAGAGTAATAGGCGTGCTTTAGCAACTGACGAATGGTTGCGAGTTGAGGGATGTAGTACTATATATGCACTTGGTGATTGTGCAACAGTTAACCAGCGCAAAGTCATGGTATTGTTCTCATTACTTTTCTGTTATAATTGCACGCATGACATCACCTGTTTTATTATATTTTTGTCGAGTTTATATGTTCCTCTTTATTGAGACTAAAAAGGAAGTTTTTACCTCTCTATTAGACTCTCTCGCACATTAAGTAGATAACTTTTATACCGATAAACATACAAAACTGTTCATTCTTACAGTGAACAACAAAAATGTTCTTTTTTAACTAATATTGTTATGGTATGTGGCTCATATTGAGTGAAACGCGTATATAGAGAAAGCTAGTTATTGCCTGCTAGGGACGGTTGATAGGTTAGAGGTGTAGGGACAATACCCCACGACACTGTAAAGGAGTATTGTTGGATCTATTACCTCTTGTACGACTAGAGTTTACTATAAATTCATATGATGTAACCCTAACTTCATGCATAGTGAAAATTCAGGTCCTCGCTTATGTGGATGTAGCCACATTACCGAGTTTGGTATATATGCGTTTTTCTTTTTTTTATTATTTGTACTATTCATCATTATTGTCTTGTATCACAATAATTGGTATCGGAGTTTGGTTCACGATGTCAGGGATTTCTTCTGCAAAATTCAACATGGTCAAGTTCGATGGATCTGGTAATTTCATATTATGGAAAAAGAGGTGAAGGATTTGTTAGTGTAACAGGGCATGGTGAAGGTTATACGGAAAGCAACTAGAAGGCATGTATGCATAGATTGGAAGGAATTGGAAATGAGGGTTGTGGCAACTATCAGGCTTTGTCTGTCGATGATGTGATGTATCATGTTATGGATGAGGAATCACCAACAACAGTTTGGTTGAAATTAGAAAGGCGGTATATGTCTAAATCGTTGACGAACAAGCTTTATCTTAAGCAGAAATTATATGGTCTTAAGATGTCAGAGGTCACAAATTTGAATCAACATATCAACTTGTTCAACCATATCGTTAGTGATTTGAGGTGAGTTGATGTGAAGTTCGACGACGAAGATAAGGCGTTGATTTTACTGAATTCTTTACTTGTTTCTCCTACATATGAAAATTTGGTTACAACTTTGATGTGTGGGGGGTGGGGGAGAAACTCTCGAATTTAAGGAAATCACAAGTGCCTTATTAGGTTTTAATATGAGAAAGAAAGCTGGTGATGAGAATTTATAAGGTGAAGGGCTTATGGTGAGGAGTAATCAAGAACGTGAGAGAAACAAGTCCCAGAACGGATTGAGTAGCAACAAAACTCGGTCTAAATCCAGGAAAAGGAAGGACATAAAGTGTTATAAGTGCTGGAAAAACAGGCATATAAAACAAAAATGTCCAAAGAAAAATAAGAGAGATACAAAGAATAAAGAGGGTTTATCAAAGTCTGTGAATGTAGTGGAAGAAGAAGACTTAAAGAGTGGTGACAAGGATATGTTTTATGTTTCATCCAGTTCAGATCATCTTACAGACTCATGGATACTAGATTCAACATGCTCTTATCACATGACACCCAATAAAAATTGGTTTGACACCTACAGGTTAGTTAATTTTGGTTCTATTCTGAGAGGTAACGATGCTTCATGCAAAGTTGCTGGAATGGGGAATATAAAAATTAAAATGTTTGATGGTGTTATTAGAATATTGTGTGATGTTAGATATATACTATATTTGAGGAAGAATTTGATTTCATTGGACATTTTAGATCGTAATGGTTTTAGTTTCAAGTCTGAAAGTGGAGTAATGAAGGTGAATAAAGGTGTTATGACAATGATGAAAAGGAAGAAATTAGTAGGAAAATTTATAGACTGATAGGTATCATAGTTGTAGGTGGTGCTGTAGCCGCATAATCTGAGTCAGATAGCACAGTCTTGTGGCATGTACGGTTAGGTCATATGGGTGAGTGTGGGATGATGAAGCTTTATAAGAAAAATCTATTGAAGAATGTCAAAACATGCAAGCTTGGTTTTTGCAAGTATTATGTTTTTGGAAAATAGAATAAGGTGCAGTTTAAGACAACCACACACAAGACAAAGGGGACTCTTGATTATATTCATACAGATATTTAGGGTATAATAAGGGTAGCATCATGGGAAGGACATGTATTTTGTGATTTTTATTGATGACTCACGAAAGGTTTAGGTGTACTTCACACAACACAAGTCAGAAATGTTTTTCAAGTTCAAGGTGTGAAAAGTTGAAGTAGAAAACCAGACAAGAAGGAAGATCAAATGCCTCGGGTCAGAAAATGGTATTGAGTACACAGATTCAAAGTTTATGGAGTTGTGTGAGCAACATTGGATCAAGAAACATTTCACAGTACGCAAAACAGCACAACAAAACGATGTAGCGGAAAGGATGAACGGAATAATAACTAAAAAAGTAAGGTGTCTTAGACTGAATGTAGGTTTGTAAAGAACTTTTAGACAAAAACACTGGATATGACATATTTCTTGATTAACAGATCACCTAGGGCATCACTAGATGGAAAAGTAGCAGAAGAGGTATTGACAAACAATAAAATTGACTATTCTGGTTTGAGAGTGTTTGGATGTCTAGTCTATGTGCATGTTTCTAGTGATAAGAGGTTGAAGCTTGATCCAAAGTCTAGACAACGTGTTTTTTTATATATATAAAAAAGGAGTGAAAGGCTTCAAGCTCTGGGATCTAAAGGAAAACAAGATAGTGATTAGTAAAGATGCAATTTTTTATGAAAAAACCTTGTTGCAACAAACTTAGGAAGAGAAGAAACAGGTGCTAGAAAATTGCGACACCAATAAACATGAGGTGCAAATGGAGCTAGAGACTCATGATAGAGAATTCAGTGCTCAGAATGCAGGAAGTTCTAGTTTAGAAGATCAGAAGCATGATAGTATAACTACAAACAAGCCTAGACGCATTATTAGGCCACCTACTAGGTATGGTTTTGAAGATTTGGTTTCTTATGCACTCATTACTAGTAGCGGAGATCCTACTATGTTTCAGGAGGCATGACATAACTAAGAGAAAAGTAGATGGATGGGTGTTATAGAGGAAACAATATGGTAGTCATGGAAGTTAGTGGAGCTTCTAAAGAGGAAGAGGGCGATGGAATGTATATGAGTGTATAAAAAGAAAGAAGCAGCATCAGAAAATGAGGGTGAGAAGTTTAGAGCTCGTCAGGATTACTCACAAAGAAAAGTGCTTGACTATGATAAGATATATTTGCTTATGATCAAATACACTTCCATCAAGATAGTGTTGGGTTTGGTAGCACATTTTGATATGCAATTGGAGTAGATGGATGTCAAGACAACTTTTGTCTGTGGTGATTTAAAGGAGCAAATTTACATGGTACAGCCAGAGGAGTTTTGCATTTGGACAAGAACACTTGGTCTGTAAATTAGTGAAATCACTTTATGGACTGAAGCAATCTCCTACATAATCTGGATTGACTACAAAAGATGTGAGTATAATCTGGATTTACTCGTGTAAATCAGGACAGAGTTTCCTAGAGATTATGGTTATCTCAGCGTAACTATGTTGAGAAAGTGTTGGAAAGGTTTAACATGGATAATGCAAAACCAATGAGTATAACTTTGACGAATCATTTTAGATTATCTATTGATCAGCGCTTGAAGACAGATGATGTGGAGCAAGACATGCCAAAGGTCACATGTGTCAGTGTAGTGAGGTGATTGATGTTTGTTATGGTTTGTACAAGACCAGATTTGGCATAAGCAATTAATGTGGTAAGCAAGTTTCTATCAAATCCAGGACAACAACATTAAGATGTAGTCAAGTGGAGCTTCAGATACTTTAGGGGCACTACAGACTATGGTATCATTTTAGCAAATAGTAGAGTGATCCTTTAGTTGTGGGATATATGGATGCAAACTATGTAGAGGACTTAAATAACAGGAAATTTACCAAATGTTATGTATTCACTATTGTGGGGGGGCTATTTGTTGGAGGTCCATGGTTCAGTTTCTAATTGCATTACTACTACTAAGTCAGAATATGTGGTAGTGGTCGAGGCTACCAAGGAAGCCTTATGGCTTATAGTGTTAGTTAAGGAGCTGCGTATTTAGAAATGTGGGGTTTATTTATGTTGTGACAATCAAAATGTTATTAACTTGACAAAGAACAAAGTGTATCGTGTAAGAACCAAGCAGGTTTCATATAATCATGGAATTGGTTTCTTTTGGTGAACTATTGATTGAGAAAGTTCATAATTCTAAGAATGTAGCAAACATGTCGATAAAGCTTGTTAGCACAGTTAAGTCTAAGCATTGTTTGGACTTGATTAATATCTCCAGGTGCTAGATAGGAGATGCCTCAACGTGGAGTTCCAAGTTATGTTCTCTCTTCTCTCCCGAAAGGTGGAGATTGTTGTAGTATATAGCTCATATTGAATGGAATACATATATAGAGAATGTTGTTTGATGCGTTGGGATGTAATTCATTGCCAAGGATGATTAATAGGTTAGGGGGTGTGGTGGTAACACCCTCAAGATACG
>Ga0307518_10001976_pt1 | contig 15109 bp, 12 predicted proteins | sample 25_EM_MG_FD_203889 | JGI IMG/M metagenome (GOLD analysis project Ga0307518, IMG submission 203889) | Populus trichocarpa ectomycorrhiza microbial communities from riparian zone in the Pacific Northwest, United States - 25_EM | ecosystem: Host-associated > Plants > Roots > Unclassified | place...
GGAAGATGTTTTTGTAATGAACTGAAATTTCCATGTCCGAGTATAATGGAGTAATATTTTTTTTGTGTTATCTATCTAGCAATACATTCTATTATTGATCCTTTGGTTCACCAAATTTACAGCAAACTTTCTCCTATAACTTGTACATTTCGTCAGTTCTTTTCTTATCCTTCTAGGTAATACAATATCAAATAACTCTATTACATACACGTAGTAGTGTTCAGCCACCTACTAGTTCAATTATTTCTCTATTTTTTTTGCGTGCGGGTTGCGTGACCACATGATCACGAGGTTCGCATCAGCTATCCAACATGGATATCATTAGCCAAAGCTAATATTCGATGCTTATTCTAGGCTATCCAACATGGATTTCATTAGCCAAAGCTAATCTTTAACATTAATTCTCGGTTATCCAACATGGATACCATTAGCCAAAGCTAATCTTAACATTCATTCCTAGCTATCCAACATGGATACCATTAGTCAAAGCTAATCTGATCCTTCATTCCCGGCTATCTAACATGGATGCTGATACGATCCGGGTAATGAAAAAACAATTAAACTCGGATTCTTACGTAAAATGCACAACTATCCAGTTTCAGAGCAACAATCATAATTACTAATCCGATCGTTGGATTGGGCTAAAATTTTTACGTGGAGTCTCCAGACAAGTTTTCCTACCCTGGGATCCAAGCAACACCAAAAGATTTTGATGCGAACCTCGTGATCACGTGGTCACGCAACCCACACGCAAAGACACCAATTCTCGGAAAGCCAAGTAAATCATGTTTGATAAGAGTGTGACACAAAGATAAGTTGTACCTAGGCACCAGCACTATTGGAAACGGAAACCCCACCCAACGAATATTGATTCGCGAACAAGAAGTATAAGGATGACGCCACGAAGAAAGTTGTTCTTCTTTAAGTTGTTTTTCAGTTCTTTAGAGAACCATGGAAGGGAGATTATCTCACCAACACACGCACACACAAAGTGCGGCAAACCAGAAGTTTTTATTAATCTGAATTGTCTAACTTACATGTCCAGCCTTTATTTATACTAACTCTAGACTTAAATAAACCCTAATGGATCACATATGTGGAATTATATGAGGCCCACTTACAATTGACCTAAATAAGTAATAATAACCCAAAGACTAAGAAGAAAATAATAATAAAATCTGAAAATTACTATCCTCAATATGTTAGAATCAGATTTGTCACCATTAAGAAGTCGCAAATAGACTAGGAAATCTGATCGAAGGTAGGATTAATTCTGAAGTCTTCTTTCCTTGTTGTAACTAGGATGAATAAGGAATCCTTGTAAGAAAAAGGATTCTCAAACATTTATGAATCCTTGTCACACTTGGAAATTATGTTACAGCCCATTAAAGATCTTTACAGAACTAGGAGATTCCCAAAACAAGCCGCCACATCCCAAATAGAAAGTCCACAAGTCAAAAAGAGGTAAATAAAAAATTCATACAACCTCTGTTGACCAGTATTGCAGTGCCTTCCTGAACTCCAATCGACCCAAGGTAGGACAACATGTTAGGAGACTCCACATAAAATTTTAACCCGATCAAACGGTCGGATTGAGAATTATGACTGTTGCTGTAAAACTGGACAATTGTGCATTTTACGTCAGAATCCGAATTTCACCTTACCTGGATCGTATCAGATTTGTTAGAGGTTCCGGTTGGTTTAATGACAAGACTTAGGGCTAAGAGATATGAAAAGGCGAAAATGGACTTCTTCAAGATGCATGGGCTAAGATGGACTTTAAGATCTTAAATAATGAAGTTGATGCGAACCTCATGATCACGTGATCATGCAACCCACAATGAAAATGATAACTTCCCTACGAAAGCTAAATAATCAGGTTTGGTTGAACCTTTTAACCTATAAATAAGAACCAGAGATATTGAATGATTGCAAATAATGCCACAAGGTCAGTTATACCTTGATAAGTCAGGTTTACTCTTTGTCATAACAAAGAAGAAGAAGTTTGCTCAAACAAAACTGGATTTCATTAATAAAAGTTACCCAGACTTGCAACAAATAAAAATATAATATAGTCCTAAGATAATAACCCTAATGGTTTTTTATTGCGCTACAATCCAACGATCTTAACTAAAAACTCAGTTAAGCACAAGCCTAATGCCAAAAACAACCCTAATACTAAAATATAATTATCCCAAATATTAATTAAAACAATAAATCAACTTTAAGAAATATTTGAATTAGTACAAGTTATCCAAACAGCCCACAAAGTCGCATCTCCTTGCATTGGATCCCTTGAAGCCAATCTGAAACTTGTAGAAGAAAGAGTATCCCTTTGTGCTATCCATTAATCCTTTTTTCTTGCTTAAAAGATGTTAGTCAAAAGTATACCCTAAAACATAGGAACGAAAGTGGCTAAAATATCTATTTGAATAGCCTTTGATAATCTCCCTTTTGAATAAGGAAAAGAATAACAAAAGAATCCCAAGCCTCCTTGTCACTATACACATTCCATAATGGATATGGAATTCTTGCAAACTATGGATAATAGTTGATGCCATAAATGTCTCCTTGTTTTGCATGAAATCCTTGTAGAATATGTAAGCTAATATCTACCACACACATCTCCAAGAGCATTAAGGCATCCTTATTTTGACTAAAATCCATAATACACAAGGAAACAATGTTTCTTCAATTTTCGCACATTCCTGATAGATTTCAGTCCTGACTTCAAACACATTGTTCTCTCTCGTCCGAATGAATTAGCAAGACTACCACAAATTGATGAGAAGGTATGGATGTCTATTACGTAAACCAATTAGAATCTTAGCAGAATGCCTTCTATATCTATAGATATTTTCCAAAACATAAATGAAGGTATAAAGAGACAAACTTGGCGAGATTCATCTAGTAAATTCAACCCTGTGCGATAATCCCTTTCCAAACTCTAATTAACCTAAAATTTTAACTCGATGTAGAAAAGCATGTCTAGAAATTCCTAGAAAAGTTTCAGCCTAATCCAACTGTCAAGTTGAAAGTTATACTTGATAGAGTAAAACTGGACAGTATAAACTTTTACGCCAAAATTGAATGTGACCGTACTTGTATCGTATCAACACCGCCACCAGTTCTATTATGTCCTTTGGTTATGTACTCATTTTGTAAAGTTTGCTAGAACCAAGGCCTTGAATATACTAGGGTAATGTGTAATAAAGGTTGGAAAGAATTTGGTTCAGAAATTTAATCACTACTATACATGTAGAGTCAAGCAAAGATTCAAATAAGAAATTAATCATTAATATGATCCACAATTAGATGTGTTCTATATTTAATGGGTGTGAAGGAAGCAATATTTTCAATATTATCTATATTTTTATTTCTTACAAAATATAATTTAGTTAATACTTTTTTTTGTAGGGATAAGGGAAGTCATAAAGGAATAGACATCCGAAACTTACGTCTCCACCAAATTCAGAGTGGATATACGTCCATCCTCTTCTTCCTCCAAATCCCTTGACCATGCCCCGCTCCTATTTTTTTGGATGTATGCAACTCACATAACCCCTTATACATAGAAAGATTCCTTATCATATGAAGCATATGATGTAAATGAGTTTGTAATGAGTTTTCTTGGTTCATTATTACACATAACACAACATCATCAATTGGCAACATTTGAATTTTGAACTAGTTCTTAGTGTTAGAATTAAATCTTCGGATTCAAGTCATGCTAACTAGTTGCCTTAGTTGATGAATAACCTTAATTTTGAATTCATCTTAATTATGCAAAATCATTCATTAGGACTTGACAAATTGCTAATAAGGCCCCAACTAAGAAATCTAGTATTGGGATCATAATATAATGATGATTTTATCATTTGTTTTTATCTACGTGATTAAGGTTCTGTTTGTTTTTATATTGTGATTTGTGTTTTTCTTCCAATTACAGTTTTGAAAATGTTTTTGGTTAATAATTAATACACACTATAGTTTTGTATAGATTCCACTGAAAACTTTCTTTTAAAACTTTGGTTGAAAAAAAAAACATCTATGATTTCTAATTTTTTAAACCTGTATTTTAAACTAGAATCACAAAAACTACCAAACATAAAATTGACAAGGAACCTTGTTAAAAGTTTTTCAAGAGCAAGTAATCCAGTTAGAGGCTCTAAAGTCAGGTACCACAAGCGACATTTGCTTAAATGGCCATTTACAAGGTGGTTCCTAAAAACGTTTTTGGCTTTTCACTACCATGGACATATCACATGCCCTAGTAGAGTTGCTGGAAATCCCCTCGTGTATTTGAATTTATGGCCAATGTCACATATATGCTCACACATTTGATTGTTGAGAACTAAAACAAATCCTCAAGAAGGATCAAATTAAAACCTATAAGGAACCACCTTGTAATAGGTACACTTAGATTTTGCAAGGAGCAAGACATTACATAATCTCCGAATCATTAGCCAGTTGACCAATTTCTATATCTTCTCAATAAGCTCAATATTGAATTTTACTACGTATGATTTCATGAGTATCATTATGATCATGATAAAAAAAGCAATTTATTTTATAAGAACAACCATGATTGTATGTTATCAAAAAAAAAATTAAACTGTGCATAATGTATGTATAAAAAGCTATGGTCATGGAGTCCAACAATAAGTGTTGAGGCACCAATCACTCTCACCATAACAACAATTCTTTTACCCTCTTGACCACTTTCGGTTACAATAACCTCAACGTTTGTCTGTGCAACATGAATCTCTGATTATCATCATATCAATCACTATATTATAAAGAAATCAAAACATATAATTAAACAAAATAAATACAAAGACAAGATTTAATTATATTAAAGGAGTTGTAATTGAACATATCTTTGAATGATAGAGCCAATTAGAAGCCTTTCAGGCGAAGTAGCCTTATCTTCTTATTGCTTCTTGACAAGTTTATAGTAGGAGGGGAGAAAACATGAAGGAGAGTTATCAAATCACCATAACAAAGCAAGTTGTGGAGAGCCCGTTTAAGGCTTGTTCTTGCTGCCTCTACATACTACCACTATTTTTCTCACATCTATTCCCTGCCTCCCCTTTGAGCTCTTTCTTTCTTGATTTTTTTAGACTTTATGCCTTTTGAGCTAGTCACACTCGCCTCATGTGTTGTCTCTTTTCATGTTTTTTTTTTGTTTATGAGTGAATGTGCTTAGAAATAGAAAAATTGGATTGAGAATTGAGGCAGGTGTGAAATGGGGTGAACCAAACACTCTTCCTTAAATCTCACAAATGTAAGTAAAATGGAGTACATTTCCATATTGATGATTTCTCAAAGCAAATAATATAGTAAGTATATGATGAGTTTATACATGTACTCCAATAATGGGAATACAATGGATTTCCCCCTTTTCAACAAGTCCTTTTGTGTGAAGATTGTTCATTTTGATGGGTCCAAACATGTACCAATATCATGCAATATTTGGCTTCTTAATTATATGGTCAAGAAGTACATAAAGAACATCATTTAAGTTCAGGGCCAAATTTGGATAACAAGGATTGTCAAAAATCTGAATAAGGAAATGAAAGAAGAATACTCAATTAAATTTGAACAAGGAAAAAGGTCATCTTTAAAGAGAGTTGATACGATCCAAGCAAGATCAGATTCAGATTTTGACGTATATTTTATACTCTCCAGTTTTACCCTATTTAGCATAACTTTCAACTCGATTGTTGTATCAAACTCAAATTTTTAAAATTGTATATCAATCGGAGTTTGTAAAGGGATTATTTTAAAGGGTTGGACTTACTGGATGAATTTTGTCAAATATGTCTGTTTAGATCTTCATCTACTTTTTGGACTTTTTGGACTGTATCTAAAGCTACCAAATAATTCTAGTAAGATTCTAATTGGGTTGGAAAATAGATATCCGTACCTTTCTAAAAATATATGGTAGGCTTGTTAATTCATCCAGATAAGAAAGAACGGCATGTTTGAAGTCAAGACTAAAATCTACCAAGAATGTGCGAAAATGGGAGAAACATTGTTTCCTTATGTATTATGTATTTCAGTCAATACAAGGATTCCTAATACTCTTCAAAGCATGTGTAACAGCTATTAACTTACCTATTTTACAAGGACTCCATGTGAAATAAGGAGAGATTTATGGTAGCAACTATTATCCATAGTTTGCAAGAATTCTGTTGCGATCCTAACTTCAACACCAAGAGATCCATTGGAGGTTTCATTGGGTTCAGTCACAAGACTTAGAACAAAAATATTCAAGGAGGTAATTAATAGACTTCTTCAAGATACATGAGTTATGGTAGACTTCGAAAAGATATCAAAGAATAAACAACAAGTCTTGATTAATTTGATTCATGTTCAAAAAAAGCTTGCAGGGGAGCTTTAGACATTATAAAAAGATTCAAATTTGCTAGTTTTGACCTTTCACTACTATTTTGGCCATAACTGAAGCTACATAATGCATTTTGATGCGATTCTAATTGCATTGGAAAGTAGACATCCTCATCTTTCTAGTGACATATGGTATAACTTCTAAATCATCAATATGGGGGAGAAACATTCCTTTGAAGTTGGGCTTCAATTCTGCAAATTATGAAATTTAATTTTTGAGCTTGTTTTAATTAGTTGGCCTATTATTTATTTATATTTTATTTTGTTACAGGGTTTGTGACAATTAAGGGTTATTTGGGTTAGGTTTTATTTTATTATTTTAGTTATATTGGGTTTTTAATGTGTCAAGGCCAATTTATCAAGTTTTGGTCCATTAAGTCAAATTAGGGTTAACTTCCTACTATATAAACCAATTGTTAACTTAGTATGAATACTAAGTTCTTGATTGAACTTGCAAACTCTTCAAAGGATTGATCAACTGATGTGAACCCTGTGATCACAAGGTCATGCAACCCACACGCAAAGACATCAAATTCTCGGAAAGCCAAGTAGACAAAAAGGTTGTTTGGATCAATAAACTAGTTTGGTTCCTAGCATTATTTATCTATTTGCCCTGTATTGTGATAATAATGAAGACATTGCAAAAGCAAAGGAACCAAGGTCTCATCAATGATCTAAACAAGTACTTAAGAAATTTCATATGATTTGATAAATCAAAGATGTAAAGATATAGTGAGTACCCACCAAAAAAAATCTAAAAGATCCTTTAACTAAGTCACTATCCATGCAATAACATTAATGCTACATGGAGTAATATGGTATTATATTGACTTTAGTGCAAGTGGGAGATTGTTAGTTTAATATGTCATGTAGCTAATCTGATGCGAACCTCATGATCATGTGGTCACGTAACCCATAATCAAGATTTAAATCTGATCCTAGAAAGCTGAAATAGGTCTTATAGGAGTCCAACACAATGGAAATCTGCCCCAAGGCACCAACACTATTGGAATGAAGTAGAATGACATCATGAAACCATTTAATCTTCGATAAGTTAGATTTAGTTCATTCAAGAACTGAAAAATGCAAGAATCACTCTCATAAGTTAAAACTGAAAAATTCAGAAGTAATATTCATCAATGGCTACCAAAATTCAGGTTACATGAGTTTAAATAGTTCTTGAAAAATTAACTTTAATGGATCTTTATCCTAGTGGATTGATTTGGCCCACTCACAAAACTGATCCAAAAACCCTGAACTCAAAAAGCTCATAACCTGATCCAATCAAGCCTTGGATCCTGGCTGGAAAAAAAAGGTACTAATTAAACCCAAACAAGTGTTGTGTTGTAGCTAACAAAATTAAAAATAAAGCCCATAAGTCCTAAATCTTTATCTTCCCAATGATACTAGAAACCAATATATCATTAAATACCACCAGCCCTTCTTTCCTTGTGAACTTGGGTTAAAATTTTAGGTCAATTAGAGTTTGGGAAGACATCGCAATATTGGTCAATAGAGGCTGTAAGAATTTTGTTATTTACTTCATTTTGACTTGTGGACTTTCTATTTGGCTACGATTCTTTTCCTACAAGGATGTGACAGCTGGTTTTGGGAACTTCCTAGTCTTGCAAGGATATTTAATAGGCAACAACATAGTTTCCATGTGTGGTATGGACTTTATATTAATGTGAAATCTTTATGGTGTATGGAAACAATTTTTCTATTCTTATTATAGTGGGAATCTATCATTAAATAAGTTTTTAAGTCAGCTAAGAATACTTTGCAAACAAGGAAACTAAAGAGGAGGCAGCTTCAGATTTGATTCTCCTAACTTATATGGGACTTCTAAAGGGCAACAAATATCATCCTATCATATTTAAAATATTAAATTCATATTTATTATTGTTATTAATTATTTTCTTCCTATTTTAGGGTTTATTTATATTATTTGGGTTTAATTATAAGTGGTTATCATATAAGTCCACATAATGGGTCCATAATGGGTCCATTAGGGTTTAATTATAAGTGGTTATCATATAAGTCCACATAACCAGACAAGTTGGACAATTCAGATTAATAAACTTCTTGTTTGTCGTACTTGTTGTGTTTTGATGAGATAATATCCCTTCCTTGGTTCTTTAAAGAACTAAAATGACTTATCGAAGAACAACTGACTTCTTAGCGTCATCCTTATACTTCTCGTTCGTGAATCAATATTCGTTAGGTATGAGTTTCCGTTTCTAATAGTGCTGGTACCTAGGTACAAGTTATCTTTGTGTCACGCTCCTATCAAACCTGATTTATTTGGCTTTTTGAGAATTGGTGTCTTTGCGTGTAAGTTGCTTGACCGCATGTTCAAGAGGTTCGCATCAAATGAGATTTGATAAGGAATTCAAATCTTGTTCAAACGATTAATGACTATTATGTAGAAAACAAACATGATTTATATGGCAGATATATTTCATGCTTTAATGTTAAATCAAATCATTATTGATGAAAGAATATTTGGAGGATCAAGACACGTTGTTAGACGATACACCTGATCTTCAAATATAAATTAATCAATTGTTAAATTGATAATGATTAAATTTTTTTTAATTCTATTTAATTAGAATTAGAATTTATATTTTGGCCAACCTATTAGGATTCTAATGGGTCACACACATTAAGAACAATTAGTCAGAAATTAAACTAGGATGATTTAATCAAGGATGACTTGATTAAAATATATTTTAGAAATTAAGGACTATAATATAATTAATACAAGGATTATATTTCTAGACCTAGAAAAATCAAGTAAACACTTGATTGAGTTAATTTCTAAAATTATCCTGAATTAATATATGGATATTATCAAGGGAAAAATTAATATTTTAACAATTTATAGGTTTTTGGAGATTTTTCTATAAATAGTAAGTTATGCCTTTTATTTTTTAGGGATTGTCTATTGGAAGAAAAACAAACTACGTAAGTCACAAAATAAAGAGCTAGCACTCTAGGCATACCAATTCCTCTCTCTCAAATAGGGATTTAAGAGTTTCTCGCTAGTGGTTCTAGTGGATTACCATTGAAAGCTAGAAATTGGATGACTTGTGGTTTGCAACAACCTAGTCTTTACAAAATTATTCAAAGTCAAAGAAAAACAGATCTTCAAGTTTAGATCTATCTAATAGAATTCTTGGAACTACCGAATAATTTTGATTTATTATTTCTATTGCGTGTATGATATTCGGAAACCCAACATAAGGATCAGTCATCCTCATCGCAAGTTTATACCTAATTTGGCTTAATGAACTCAACAACATCTTGTCCCTGATCAACTGCCCCCCATTGAATTTGGCAGTTTTAAGCTGATTGAAAGCTCACTTTCCAATCAATAAATGTGGAGTTTTGAACCTCCAAATCAGATGAGATTTGATCCCCATGATAGATATACTCTCTACAAGGATCAACTATTTCTATCCCACGTTTACATCTAGGTGGTAACGATGATCTCTCCAAAGTAGATCACTCGGACAACCATGATTGAACATGAAAACCACCATGTTTGTTTAAACTTCGTGGCTACCTTCTCTTAACAGGTTTGAGCTCACAAATAGACAAAAAGAAATGCACCTTTTTAGGGAGGTTAGAAGAGAGAATGATTGAGAATCTTCTCTAACAAACTCTTGGCAAAACCACTATTGTTTTGCCATTTTTGGTTTCGTTTAGCATATAAAATGTTGTTTTTTAGCACACCAAAGGGGATCCAAAAAAGAAAGAAAATCACAAAAAAGAAAAGGAGAAAGAAAGAAAGAAAAAAAAAGCCAATACAATACTTAGAATAGAAAGGAAAGAAAAGTAATAAAGAGGTGTTTTAAAAATGAAGGAGGGCATCAATCTAAGATTGAAAAGAACCTAGAAATCAAGAGGAAAGAAACAAATAGTCCATAAAAAGTATAACCTTTTTCATTGCTAGGTAAGCTTTCAAACTTTGATGAGGGGGTGGAGTTCAATGCTGACACCCCCTGTCACGGGGTTAAATTTTTCGCACCGAAATTCAACCCAATGCGGCAGTCTAGTCCCACTAGACTAAGCCTTGCCTCACCTTTTCGCTCGTGTTTCTCTACGACTATGTGTTTTGCTCACCCAAAGAGGTTCTCACAATTACCTCGTCGTAAACAAAGAGTAAACACAAGCAAGCACACCGAACTTTACAAGAATAACTCTCAACCTTTATTTATCTCGTCAACAAAGGATTACACAATAAGAGTGTGTGTGCTACGCACATAAATTGCATGCTACACAGCAAAGGCTTTGCATCCTATTTATAGACAAACATGTGAGCTGCAAGGCTCACCTATGATCTCCTATTTTTCAGGACATAGTGGGGCACTTTCTCCTCCATGATCTCCATGATCTTAGTGGCTTATTTTCTAGCAAGTGATGGGGCATAATCCCACGATCTCAGCAGCTTGGAGAGCACCCCAGTTATGCTCCCACGTTCTGCCCCCATGATGCTGCCACTTCACCCACGTTCTGCCTATCCACAAGGCAGTCCTAACTGCCTGTTCTACTGCGTCAGCTGCTGACTTAGAAGGTCCAATATCTAAGCCCCCACGTCCATGTCAAGTCGCAAGCTCATAGACCATCGCACGCTGCCTGCCGAATTTGTTTCTGCCTACGCAAGGCTGCCGCTCTCCATCGCTGCCGAATTCTAGGCAGTGTGCTTTCGTTGGCGCGTCCCCGCGCCTAGAGCTCTAACAAACCACCCCCACTAGAAGAGTCCGACGTCCTCGTCAGAATAGACGTGAGGTAGTCTTGCACTTGATCCTCAAATTACCACAAATATGTATCCTTCTCCTACGAAACCTCCTCATTTTTCTTCCATTTTACCAAGAATTATGTTCGTCGATTCTTCCTATGCTGGCCGAGTCGACGATGATCCATGATCTTGACGATTCCATCGTCAAATTGCTTGTGAATCGTTGGAGGAGCTCGTTGTGACTTACTTCTTTTCGGATCCTCATTGTCTTCATAAAAGGGCCACAAGTAACTTATGTGAAACGTTGGATGAATCTTTAGCTGTTCGGGCAGCTTCAACCTGTATGCGACATCCCCTACCTTTTCGATGATCTCGAAAGGTCCATCGTATCTTGGCACAAACCCTCGGTGCTTCGTCGTCCCCACAATTTTCTTCCAAATTTGCGGAGTTAACTTGAGTAACACCTTGTCGCCCACAATAAATTCCAGCAATCTTCGCTTTTGATTGGCATATTTGAGCATCCTTTTCCTTGCCTTACGCAAGCTGTCTTGGGCTTGCTCAAACAGTTCATGCCGCTCCATCGCAAACCTGTACGCAGCTCGACTTTTCCCACCCGATATCTGCACTGTAATCTCGGCAGGAGTTTGGGGTTGTGCTCCCAAAAGCAGCTCAAACGGACTTGCTTTCATTGCCGAGGATTTCTGAAGATTATAGCAAAACTGCGCACTATCCAGCAACTCCAACCAGTTTCGCTACATCACTGTCATGTAGTGTCTCAAATATTCCTCCAGTAAAGCATTTATCCTTTCCGTCTGTCCATCGGTTTGCGGATGGTTGGCAGTCGAAAACTTCAGCCTTGTTCCCATCATGTTGAACAACGTTGTCCAGAATTTGCCTGTGAATCGCACATCGCGATCGCTTACAATGTCTGAAGGTACTCCAAAGTACTTTACCACGTTGCGGTAGAATAATTCAGCGGCCACTTCGCCTGTACACGCCGTAGGGGCAGCTACAAACACCGCGTACTTTGTGAATCTGTCCACGACCACCATGATTGTGTTCATGCCATCTACCTTTGGAAAACCAACAATGAAGTCCATCGAAACCAATACCCAAGGCTTTTCTGGAATTTGCAGCGGCTATAACAAGCCTGCCTCACGCTGCCGTAAAGTCTTGTCTTGTTGGCACACTAGACAAGCCCTGACGTAAAGTTCTACGTCGTCCTCCATCTTTAGCCAATAATAAGTCTGCGACAGGAGAGCAACCATCATTTCCCTACCTGGATGTCCAGCCCACTGCGGATCATGAGTCTCCGTCATTAAATGTTTCCGCAGCTCTCCCTTCGGCACGAAGATTCGACCCCCCTTTGCATATAGCAGGTCTTGTTCCAGCCAATACCTCCGTATTGTCCCTTCTCGTACAAGCTCAACCATCTTCTTGTACGCTGCGTCTTCCCCAGCAGCTTGGCGAAGTCGACCCAGCATGTCCGACTCCACCTAAACAATAGCAAGAACAATAGCAATTTACCTCGCGTCTGCTGAGTGCATCCGCAACCTGATTGTGGCTCCCCGGTTTGTGCTCCCATACGAAGTCATATTCGGCCAAGAATTCCTGCCACCGAGCTTGTCGCTGCGACAATTTCTTCTACGTCCTGAAAAATGTGTTAGCAATGTTGTCGGTCTTAACAACAAATTTCGGCCCCAACAGATATACTCTCCATATGCCAAGGTAGTGCACTACTGTCGTCATCTCCTTCTCAGGCGTCAAGTAATTCTACTCCACGTCACTTAGCTTCCGACTCTCGAAAGCAATCGGATGCCCCTCTTGTACGAGCACTCCACCAATGGCCCTATCCGAAGCATCAATATGCACTTCGAATGGCTTCTCGAAATCAGGCAGCCCCAAGACTAGATAGAGCTGACGCTACCGCTGTCTTCAGCTTCTCATAAGCTTGTTGGCAGTCAACCGTCCATTCCCATCTCCGATTCTTCTTGAGAAGATCCGAGAGAGGAGTTGTCTTCTTGCTATAGCCCTCAATGAATCGTCTATAGTAGTTCGTAAGCCCCAAAAATGATCTTAGCTCCGGGACTGATTTTGGTGTTGTCCATTCGACGATGGTTTGAATCTTCCGTGGATCCATCCATCAACTCACACTTTTCTCTCTTCACATACAATTCATATTCTCTCAATCTGCTTAGGACTTTAGAAAGATGAGTTACATGATCTTCAATGCCTCTACTATAGATTACAATATCATCTAAGTAGACTACAACAAAATTGTCTAAGAAATCATATAATACATCGTTCATTAGATTGCAAAATGTTGTTGGAGCATTTGTTAGGCTGAATGGCATAAATAGAAACTCGTATGAGCCATACCTCGTCACACAAGTAGTTTTATGCTCGTCACCATCAGCAACCCGCACTTGCCAATACCCCGATCGCAAGTCCAATTTCGTAAAGATTGAGGCTCCACACAATCTGTCCATCAAGTCCTGAATTAAGGGAACATGATATTTGTTTTTATTGTTACCTTGTTGAGTGCTCGGTAGTCCATACACATGCGAAGAAGGCTCCCATCCGCCTTCTTTTGAAACAAAACCGGAGCACCATACGGAGCCTTGGAAGGGCGGACAAACCCCGAGTCAATCAGCTCTTCCAACTGTTTCCTCAATTCTGCCAATTCCATTGGCGACATTCGGTAAGGGGCTTGAGATGGTGGTTTTGTCCTTGGCACCAGCTCAATTTGATGGCCGATCACCTTCCTATGCGGGAGTTTCTTCGGCAGCTAAGGCGGCATCACATCTTCGAATTGCCGCAGCACGCTAGCAATCTCTTTCGGCACCTCACCACAATAGTCTGCCTTCTCGTCCACTATTGTTGCCAGAAACACTTCCCCTCCTTTCCGCAACGCTTTATCAATAGCAATTGCTGAGACCAAGCTTTTTCCCCTTTTTACGACATTCGCAGCTACGACGTTACAACATGGGATGAAACATGGGCATCCCTCACTCGCAATCATCACTCCATTGAGATACGACATCAAAACAATCATGGCTTTTCATAAGAAATCAAGGCCAAGAATAATATCGTAATCGTCCAGATTTACGACCAGCACGTCCTGCTTACCTCTCCACTGATCCAGTGTTATCGGCACATCGTAAGACATCCCCGCAATCCTCTGTGCCTTCGAGTTTACTGCCTTCATTGATGTATGGCTATCACTCAGCCGCAAGCCAAGTTCCTTCACCAGCCGATTTGCCACAAACGTGTGGGTTGCACCTGAATCCAGCATAGCATTCACGTCTTTGCCATTTATCCCAATCTCCACATACATTAGATTGTCCGTAGCCCCTGACTTCCCTTTCCACAGTGCATCAATCCTCGCCAAGTCTTTATCAACAAGGCGGTTTTCGGCAGCCGCATCCCCTGATTTAGCTACCAGGCAGTTTATCACATGCATAGGATTGACGTGCGTAACTACCCCCTCATCCTCATCGCTATCCCCTGCCCGAATAGCATTCAACTTCTCCCTCTTCGGACATTCCCTCGCAAAGTGCGGACCATCACAAATGAAGCAAGTGAAGTTCGGTTTAGTACTCTTACCTTGTGCACTTATAAACTTAGCCTTGCCCTTATTATCCACGGCAACAGCCCTCGATGCACCCCCACTGAACTTCTTCTTCATCCTTTCCTCCTTGTTTCTTCCCTTAGACTTGAAGGAGGCTGATGTATAGCCCTCTCTAGTAGTTGATTTAAAATCAACCAAATTATCCGCAGTAGCAATAGCGAAGGACAGATCCTTTACGTTCTGTCGTCTTAGTTCCGCTTGCGCCCAAGTTTGCAATCCAGACATGAAGTTGAACAACCTGTCCTCCTCGGACATATTCTCGATGTCGAGAATCAAAGAACTGAAAGATTTAACATACTCACGAACTGACCTTTCATGTTTGA
>Ga0307518_10001978_pt1 | contig 15103 bp, 24 predicted proteins | sample 25_EM_MG_FD_203889 | JGI IMG/M metagenome (GOLD analysis project Ga0307518, IMG submission 203889) | Populus trichocarpa ectomycorrhiza microbial communities from riparian zone in the Pacific Northwest, United States - 25_EM | ecosystem: Host-associated > Plants > Roots > Unclassified | place...
CGTTCCCGTGAAGAAAACCTGATGATGCTACCTATGGTACATAAGATTGACCGTCGATAGGATGGAGGTAAGTTGAAAATTGAATTGCAGGCCAAATGACAGGACAAACTCACCAAGGTACGTGGGCAATGAGTCCAGATCAAACGTCACCACATTGTGATGGTGTCGGCACGAATCAAGAGGCACTCCTTGGTGCTAAACACTGGGGAGTGGATCGGAGAGGGTGATTTCTGGTGTATGTTGAGGCATTGCAACTGTCTGATCAAACTGCCAGCTACTTTTCTAACTATTGTATCCCATTGTTGCCTGTTCAATCCATCTATGAGAATAATTCATTTCAAGTGGAATATTTGATATCCAGTTGAGACAGGAAGTTGACTGCAAAGTCAAATGGACATGCTCTGTTCAATTTCCCTAAACATCTACCACTTTGGACTACACTCGGATCTTGCATTCAAGCCCTCATGCTTGTTTCATTTCTCTGATCAACACACTCCTTATGGTGAACAAGAAAAATAAAAAACCAGAAAAACTAAAAAAGAGTGAGCTGCCCAGCCAGTCAGCCAACACAGCAGCTTCCTTGAAACCAGGAAAGGTATCAATGAAATGAAGGCAGGTCTTCACAAATAACAAACAGACCTGTATTTTGTCGTTGCTCAAGATACTCTCTTGAGCCTTTCGTTCAGAATACTTGACATGGCCAGATTGATGGTGACGGTCTAAAAGGTTGCAAATGGCTCGGGGAGACAGAGATGTTAGTTCGCTGATGGTTTCAACATCAAGGCTTCACACATAGCGCATATGCACAATTGTCCACCCAAGATATTCAGAGATGACCTTGCCTCACACCATACCGGTAGGCAATTAACTGCAGACACACCCAGTGCCCTGCGCCTAGGCTACCCACTAGTAGGACAACTGGTATTTGACCGAGTAATATAGTTGTTCAAACACAAATGTGATTGTGTCATCTGGGAAGGCATGATTTTTTAGCACAGGAACGGAGTGGTAAAAGTTGTATTCTTTACTATGGTGCCCTGCAGTTGAGTCTGGGGAGTCTGAATATGAAGGAATTAAGGTGCTAGCTGCTCTGGATCGCGAGATATTTCAATTCTGAGTTGGGCGTGAAATCAGAAGGGAGTGGCGGCAATTTTCAGGTTTTTCTCTCACGGCAACCTCAAGTGAGCACAGCTGTAACTGTGACGGTGATGACTTGGAATCACAACACTCCAAAATTTTACCTAAGTCCAGGTTTAGGGTATGGTTGAAAAGTCACGTGTTTGAAACAGCTGTTGAAAATGCCTGTTAATAACCATTAATAACCCTGTTAGAAAGTTGGGCATAAGTCGGGGCTGTGAACAATTGTGAAAAATCCCAGAAGGGCTGGGGCTGTTAGAATAGCTGTATAGTACTTATTGTGGCTGAGGAATGATGTGCAATTCCAGGTTGACAACTCCATTTGAAAGTACCCTTCGTCGACCCATCCTGCACATATTCCCATGCCACTTCTGACTGCCGAAACTATTCTTCCTACTGAATTTCCTCATTTCCTAGAGCATTTGCACAGCCTTCTACAAAACCTACCAGATGCAATGCCAGTTGGGGATAAGTACTCCACATTTCTGTCATTTTCACTTGACCCCAAACTTGTGGACAACACTGGGCATGAAATAGGTGTCCTTAGTGAACAATTCAAGCGGATATTTGGTTGGCAAGCACACACAACAGGTGATGGTGTATTACCAATTGAAGAGCGTGGACTCCCGATTTGTTCTGTGGTCAATGTATTCTGCCACTTTCACCACCAATATCCTGAGGATGTAGTATTGAAGAAATGGGCTGTAGATGTTGCCATAGGGGCGGAAAAAGTATATAGGCAATATGGACTTATGGTAATCAATTGTTTACTTCTATCAGTGATGTAAACATGGCTAATAGATCAACAAGGTGCCTGATTACATGCCTCAAGTGGCAAGTAAAGTGTTATCCCCAACTGGGCAGGCCAACCCTCAATGCTCAACATCCAGAGGCAGGAATGGAAAGGGGCGTCCCCCCAATGTTCTCATGAATAAACTTGTAGTGAGAGCATCTACTCAAGATGCTGATGGTAACACAAAGTTAAGCTGGAGATGTATTGGCATGAATTGCACACATGTCCAGAGTGGAAACCCACAGGAAGACCACGTCTTGAAGCATGCATCTGTATGCAACTGCCTACCCACTAGTCTTCGACAGGAAGCAATTGAGGCATCAAAAGACAGTTCTCTCATTGTGCAGATCGAGGCAGCACACCAGGACACCAACAATAGTTCACTCCCTCAGGATGAACACAGCCACACTGTCCCACAGAACTGATCGCCTTGTAATTGAGCATATGATCATCTGCAGATGCCCTCCCAAGTTTTTTGAGGAGATTGGCAACCATGGCACCAAGAGGCTTGAAGAACTTGGTAAATTCATTAGTTATGATGGTTGGCTGAGATTTCAGCCATGTTTTGAGGCCACCCAAGCTCACTGCATCGGCTAAGCTTGCCACAGAAACCCAAGACTTCAAGATCATCTGATTGACATGCTTGTCCATATGAATGGTGCTTGGACCAGCATATAAGATGCACATCCATATAAGAACGTAAATGAGTGATTCAATGTCATCACTGGGGGAGTGCGTTGTTGCATCGTTGGCATAGCCGAGAAGGATGTTGGCCGACATGAATGGTATTGTTCCTGTTGAAGTCACATGTGCACCCGGCGTAAACCGTCGATGAAGTGCGCACAAGACTGCGACCCATATTAGTGTAGACTTAGTAATAGTCCTCTTTAGAGTAGATGTTACATGTCACATGTCACGCGTCACAGTCACGCATCACAATGTTTGTTGTATATAAACAGCATTCATCGCTTATATAATATAACAGCTCTTGACCAGCTACCGCTATCATCTCAGGTTGTGCACTCCACCCAACAGGTGAGTTGGAGTAGCAGTTCCTCTACGTATATAGGTATTGCTTCAACAGTTCCCTGACCAATTGATAAGTGAGGGGAGACATCTAGATAAGGAGAATACTTACAGTGCGGTCACCAGGAACCACAGGGAGTGTTTGATCAAGACAAGTCGCGTAATCAAAGTCAATGAGAAGACCACAATGCAAGACACCAGCTCAGATCAGGTTGCGCCTTTCTTGGTCCCACCAAGTGAGTTTCTGTTCGTGTGTCTCATTTGCAGGTCCATTGACTCGGGGACTTTCAACATTATCGGATGTTTCACCGTGACCTTTCTGGGTTTCCCCCTTGGGGGCTCGTATCATGATATTATTGACACTAATATTATGGTGAAGGACACGAAATTGCATCACAAGCACCATGTGAGCTGTAAAGTGAGATCAGTAGCAAAGCAAACACAGTTACTGTTCCAACATACTGTCCAGAGTATTGATGAGGACACTGAGTAGTTCATGAATAGATTTGAAATCAGACAGGGGGATGCCAACTGGCTGCATCAGAAGCCAACAGTGGACTCAAATATTGTTACTAGTGAATGGGAGAGATGAGCGGCATGCATCAGTCCGATTGTCTGAGTCTCCAATTTGGATGGTCCAGGCAGCAATGAGCTGGGGGACACCCTGCAACCCCTGGATTTTGCGAAGAGTGTTTGTCTCACAATCTGTTCGGCTTTTATGTGTCCAGGAGTCCTTAATCACGTAGTCTTCACCATTATGACAGATGTGCCAGCAAGACGTGCCTCAACCGTGGATTAGGAAGCTAAAAAAGATCTGCCTGACAATATGATATGTCAAGGACTCGATGCAAATGGTGCCAAGACTTGATGAAAGTTGTTGGTGGATGGGCAAGAAACAAACAAAAGTGGGATCGAACCCGAGGTGTTCAGAGTCACTGAATGCAAGTACGGCCAGCATGTGCAATAGTACATGGGGGGATTTATGTATGTTGTAGGGTTGGGAATGCACGACTCCAGAGCAGTCAAACATGTGAAGACAAAATTCTTGATTTGAGATCGATAATGCAAATAAGAATTGCCGACCAGGCTGGGATGCAAAAATTGCATATGCCTTGCGCATGACACCATTGTGGATGGTGTGTATGCCATCGGAAAGTGAATAAGAGCTTGAGGTCAGCTCCATGAACGAGATGATGCCTTGCCAAGAGAAGACTGGCTCGGGTCCAAATACACTTTGAAATGGAACTTCCCACAGGACTAGATCTGGCTTCCACACCATCAGGCTGTCCTTGATTGGTTTGTGCAAGGTTTCTGAGGACCAAAGATGGTGAGCTGCATTATGCTGGGCCATCATGGAACGTGTGGCCATTGTGCGAGTACCTATAGCCTTTGAATCTGAGTCATTAGTTCTATGGATAAGGGTCAATACAGTACCTGCAGTTTGTGAAACTGAGTCACTGGTCCTACTGGGGATGGGGACAAGGGGTCGTAGAGCCTCTGTGATCCTGTTCAACCAGCTTGCGACATGCTGCTCCTCTGAACCAGCAACAGGTATGAAAGTTCCTTCGATCGTTTCTTCCTGCAAGGTCCCAGGAATATGCCTGTTGATGACCTCATGTCTACCATGCCAAGGTTGTGATGGCTGACTGGATGAACGGCCCTGCCAGGATGAGCGTCCTTGCTGATGCTGCGACAAGCCAGCAGAAACCAGTAAAGACCTGAGTAAATTAGGGACTTGGGTCAGCTCCCAGTGACCATCTCCATAAAGAACTTCATTATCGAGTTTCAGCAATGTGATCTTCAGTGTCCCCCCTGCTGATGGCAGATGCTTTATGATTGCAAGAGCGATTCAGCTGCACAGATCTAGAATGTAGTGAGACCGAGCATCAGAGTCTTCATTTATTGTAGCATCCTCCAACTCCACCAAAAGGTCTTGATTGACATTTTCCACATTGAAAACTTTCCCTGCTGTGGGGACAGATGTGGTTCTGAGTTTCAGAGGTGTATTTTGTGTTGCCGCATGCTGAGCAGGTATGGGGGGATGAAGGGTATCCATGGGTGGCACAAGGGCCCATTGTGCGGTCTACAAAATTCCTACATACATCGAAGATACAAACTTGCGACAACAATACATAGAATGAATGGACTAAAGTAAGGTCTCAATAGGTGACAGTGCATAGAAGAACTCCTTGTTCCAATATCTGTTGAGCCAAAATTCATTCGATAGCTCATAAGACGTGTGACATGTGAGACATGGATTTGCCTCTTTCCCGAAATGCGGAATAACATGTGCTGGGGACCAAATGTGATGCAATGCAATTACTTCTCCAGCTCAGGTACCATCCCTCTTCATTGCACATCTTAAGATATGCAGGCCAGCAGTTCTGTCGGTTGTGTTACATGATGGGGGAGAAAGGGTGTCATTGAAGCACTGAACATATGCAAGATACATGTTACTGTGAAGGAGGCGAAAAATAAGGCAGATTTGTATAACAGTGTGTCCTGAGAGGTAGTGTGAATTTTTGATGAGACATTCCGCTGTAAAGCATACCTCTGAGACTGTTTGAAGGCCAATCACTTTCAGCTGTCCGACTAATGATAACAAAGTCATACTGACCATTGGGGAGTCGTGGTGACAGAGGAGAGGCGACAAGAGTTTGCGGCGGTTTGAGGGACTGCCTATCATGATAACTTGGTTGCTGAATTCAAACTTTGCACCAAATGTGCATTTTCTCGATGGTGGGGTTGCATACTTCAACATGTCCCACGAAACAATCAGGGCGGCGAAAGTAGTTGGCGACTGCCAACCGTGGTCAGGTAAACCATATGTCTCGGCAGCTTCATTGATTGAGATACATAGCAATGGCTTGACGGCAAGGTGGAATGAAGTTGTAGTGGAAGCAAAAATTCTGGGGGGAGATACGGAGTGGGGGACAGAACTGCTAATGATTGCTTTGGCAATCTTGAAGTAATTGACAGGTGAACGAGTAGGTGTGTGATAATAACTGGCATGGGATACATCTGGGTCTGGCTCATGTTCGTCTTCTTGGTCTTCGTTATCTCCTTCAGATTCTGGTTGTTCAACGGATGCAAGATGTGTAGCAACGTCAAACCGAAAACATTTTTTGGCTTGATCTAGATGTCAGGCAATCTGTGCATAATACTCCTGGTTGTTTCCTGAATGCGCAGGCTGCTTGATTTCATTAAGAGAGTAGCACTTGGAAACCTTGATGAAGCATTCAAAGTCATGTGATGAAACCTCTGAGCAGGCGCATTCAATGTCCTCAAGAGTTCTTGCAGCAGTGCGCGGGGGGTGGGGGAAAGGGTCTCCAAATTCCTTGTATACCACAGTCGACACTGGAGATGCATTAGAGCTAGTGCCCACTAGTAAACTCTGCTCAGGCGTATCGGCAATGTAAGTGACAAGAGGAGTGAAACAATGCAAGTTACCAACAGGATCACTCATCATGATCCCGATGGTAGCGGCGATCTTGAGGGGCTGTAGCATGAGGTCGAGGCTTTCGTGAACAAGGCAGGCGGACAACAAACTTCAAACACGTGATTTCAGATGGATGAAAGAGGCAATGGGTAAAAGTGCAAGGAGGACATGGGCATGTAGCGATCCCTTGCTACGGATATCAGCATCAATGTTGGTGAGGCTGAGAAGTAATGGGTGTGCCATCCTATTTCCACTCATCACAGAAATGTTTGTCTTGTCAGAGGATAACACAACCCCAAGGAGAGTTCTGCCATTTGGTATTTGATCCTTTGCAATTTCAGAAGAGACAACATTTCTGGAAAACAATTAGCTTACCTGTAAATCCCAGGCATGATTTCCTGTCAACCATTCTTTGTAGATACAGACTGTCCGTGCAGACGACGACCATACTTTGCGTGGGATGAATGAAATGTGGGATGTGAAGAATGGGTGACTGAGGAGAGATTGGAGACACTCGACTGGATCACGATAGTAAAGGACCGCTTTGCACTTCGTCAAGACCTCAGTGTTGATTGTGTGTGACTTCCAGCGTGGACCAGATGGTAGCATTTCTGCACATAGGCGTAATTCTTTTGCCGATCGAAATGATATGGGAAGTTGATTGATCTATGGCATACAAGTTGGCTCCAAAACAGAAAGAAAGAAACAGATGTACTTACCAGATGCAGGGATAAAAAATCATCAATAATGGCCATACTTAGACGTGAACACAGTAGCCATGATGCCAACTGCCAATCCGCCGCCGATGCGAATGGATAATACAAATTTTCCTGTCAGAGGGTTGAATACTGGTCATTCAAAAACCCATCCATAAAGGTCGTTCCCCCTGGATAAAGTGAAGGGATGTTGGGGTGAGTATCGACAACCGGGATGGGAACCTGATGAGGAGGCTCATCATTTTGACAATTTGGGATATCTCTGAATTCACCCGGGGTTGTTGCGTCATCAATATCCTCTCCAAGATGCTTGCCAGGCTGGTGTTCCACCAGAGGGTGAGTTTCTGTGTCCTTCCGGGCAGCTGGGACCTGGCGATGGAGGCGACATGGTAGGTCATTCATCCACGAACCGCATGCAGTCGAAGGCTGATTCATGTGTTGAAGTACGCGCGTCTTGTTTGCAAACCTCTTGCCACAGTCAGGACAGACAGGAGATCTTCTGCGCTCGATGAAGCCTCCACTTCACTTTAGGCATGATGCGGGAACGCAAGAAGCTAGCTTTATTAACTTGCCATTTTGGTCTTGACAACGTGTATAAGACACAATCCTACTTTTTCATCCATTGTGATGACCACTGATATCCCTGATTTTGTGAGTATAACTTTTTGAACTTGTGCATTGTATTCATCATAGAGTCCGCTGACTTCTATTCTACCTTCCAGGTTGCCCCCAAGTCGCCTGTGTCGGGATCAATCCTACTGTACAGCTCTTCTTCACCTCTGAACACGATGTGCTCGTCAACTACTCCTGAAACTGTCGTACAAAAGAGAGAGGAGGAAGATCAGGGCATTGAATGTGCTGCTAACTCACAGGCCAGTATGGCATGTGACATCGTGAGTACCTTCTTCGCATTCTGGACCCCAGTTCTGTATTATGTAGCCAGAAGTGCTCGCACCGTCAACAATCCAGTCCCCAGAAAATCAAGTGGAGGCCCATTTTCTTGTAGCAATGGCAGCCAGCAACTGCAAGGTCCAATACATCCAAAAATCCCTCGCAGACCAAGTTGTTCACTGTGATGCACTACAGCTTCAATACAGTTGTTTGCAGGTGGAGAAGGCCAGGTTGAAGGTAACAGCTGCAGAGTTGCATGTTGGATGAGTACGTATGATTGTGAGACATAGTGGATATAGTCCTGATTACTACGGAGAACTGCACACCACTTCATTGTTTTGAGTACATAGCATACTAACTTGGCACCATTTTTCTACATATATACATGTTGGTTGCAGGTAGTATGGAGTATAGATCAGTTACTACAGTGTTGGACATGGACTATGGAGAAGTCCCGCTGGGTAATTTAGGTCACTTTACTGTTCTACTGTTTGGACACAACGCTCGCAAAATCGACAAGTCCCGATTATTGCTTACAGAGCAAACATACAGTGAAGTAATATCTGAATCTGGTTATTCCCCGATACTCATCTCCAGACTGTACACAGTGAATAAGTCAAAATCCCCTGGGGTGCCCTGGACCATTCACACATCAACCCACTCTTTGCAACCACGATTGATGGCCACCTTGCCAATTGTAACGGTTGCAATGGACGACCCCCACCACTACATTGTAATTGCGGTGTGTACTGTGCGTCCAGCAAGTTTCCCCCTCACTGTACCTTTAATCTTTAAGTAACTTATGACCAGCATTTGACTATGACAGTGTTGACCACCAACCACCTCGACATTGACGATGACATGATTTATGGCCACCCTTCTGCAGCCTGCTTCACACCATTGTCATCAGCAATGCCATGAACCCTCCTCCATTCAGCTATTGCACATTGACACCGTCAACCACATGCTGACTATTGCCATCTATTGCAACCACCTGACGTCAATACATGCCACACCTTCCCATCCACTTTACACACCAACAACCAGAGCCTCTCATCTAGACCACCTCGACATCGGACCCCACTGTGCAGCTATTGCACACCGATATTGACAGCCACATTGCGACTATCACTATAGCTGTTTCATTCATAAATGGAGCTAAACTGAATACTGTTCAATCACGACCACCAACGTTAACAGACACCACACACCCATCCACCTCACATGATGCTCATGACCAGATGGTCATGTCCACCTCACCCATGGCACGTCTCCTGTCCACACCTGCCATGACCACATCTACTGTGTAGATTTTGGAAGATGTCGCCACCACTGGCCTCAAATGCCAACCACTGCCCCCTTTATGACTCAACAAAGTTTTCCATTTATTGGGACAACAATGCATGATGATGGACTTGGATAGTTGATTATCAGATGTTGAACTACAGTAGCAACAATGTATTTAGAGGCAGTGCATTATATAGTATATTTAATAACAACTGTGCTCACTGCATTGTGTAGGAAGTTGTGTGACTCTTGGATATTTATTGTGTCATTGCAATGCTGCTTTCTCTGTACATTCTGTGGTTTCTATTGATGTCTGGTGATATAATTACTGATTGTGAAGGTTACAGCCTACAGGGATGTGTAGATTTAATGAGTCTGCCCAGACTGTACAGATTTGCACATAGATGTGTGAACTGTGGGACCTGTAGCCAAAAAGGGCTGTTTTGCTGATGTTGTGATGGAGCACGTGTTATGTAATCAAGTATGTAGCTCTCGCGACTAGAGTGAACGCATCAATTAGCAAGATACCACTATGGATGACTTGCCATTTTCAACAAAGGCTGGCCTCCACATCCATTGCCATCAACATCACATTGTAGTGGTCAAGGACCATTGTGTCGATCTCATCAAACTCGTCATCAGTGAACAGTTCGTGGGCAATAGGTTCATCATCCCCAAGGGAGATAACATCCTCCTTGTACATCATGATGCGCTCCTCAAGATGAGGATGCTTCAGTGAGGAGGGACCAGCCTCGGGCTGGTCCAGGTTCGCACTAGCCATTGACACAACTTGGTCAAGGGTGTGGATGGTCTGGCAGGAGGGCTCTACCCCCAAGTGGTGTGCCAAATTGAAGGCCTTGATGGTATTTTCAAATGTGGGGGGGCTGAAGTTGGTAGCACCAGGGGTGTGAGCCAGGGTGTGAGGGTTGATGGTGGGCTCAGGTCCATCATAGTGGATGTAAGTAGTGAAGGCGGCTTGTTGAGCATTTTTGTGACAAGCACTTTCTTGCCACCACGGCAAGTGCAGCCTCCCTGTCCTTGGGCAGGAGCATTGCATTTCTGCTTGCACCGCCATTGGACCCACCTTGCTGCTGCTGCTGGGCAAATTTGGTGTCAGCTGGCTTGCACTTCACAGTGCTAAGCTTGTTGGCCTGAGGGCCCTTACTGCCGCCATGGGTGGTGCCTTTCTGCTCAAAGGAGAGCATTGCAGCCTTCACAATACCTTCCAGCTTCAAATTCTTGATCTCATCCAGTGACATTTGACTGAGAATCTGAGCTACGACCTCCATAGTAGGAGGGAGCTTGCAAAGAATGATCATTGTCTGCACAGGGGCAGGAAAATTGAAGCCAGTGTCTTTGAGGTAGGTGAAGTGGCTGAGCATCTTCATAATCGTGGGACTGGGATGGGAGCCAGTGGGAATGGTAGTCGAAAGGAGCTTGCTAAGCTCAGCATAGGCAGAACCGATACTGGGGGCACCAAAGCTCTTTTTGAGGTAGTCCCAGACCTCCTTTACAGTAGTAAGGTCAGCGATAGCGACCTGGATGGAGGGAGCGAGGCGCAAGGTAATATTACCGAGCACTCTCTCAGTGTTATCATCCCAGTCCTTTCGGTCATCTGAATCATCGGCAGGGCAAGTACTCGAATAGACGGACCATTGGCCCTGGGCCTGAAGGTAGGCCTGCATGGCTGTATGCCACTGCTGCATCAGCAAATTAACAAAATACTAATTTTACTATTTACATACTATTTACAACTTTTCTTACTGATGAAATACTAATTTTACTATCTACATACTATTTATGGCTTCTCTTACTTTTCTTACTTGTTCCACTTTTTTTCAAAGGCGAGCCAACAGCTTAAAGTCAAAATAGTTATATAGTCAAAAAAGTCAACAAAAAAAAAAGTACACCAAAATACACTAAATCAGTTTGTCTCTCTGTCATTGGGCAACAACACTACAACCCACATCGCAGGTGAGTTGACTTGGCTGCACTGCAGGCCCTCAGCTCATCTCCTGCCAGACAGCAGCAAATGATCATTCCTCCACTACCATTGACTGACTGCACCCAGCCTCCCCCGAAGCTGATCCTGATGAGTTCATCACAAAGACACTCACCTCGACCCTTCCAGGACTGCATCCATCTTTCGAAGCATTTAATAACCTCTACACGAGAAAGTACTATGTGAGAGGATGCTTGGCCGTCTTCCATTACTTTGTACGAGACTTCGAGTCCAAGCTGAACCAGCAATGACTTGTCGCCGAACTCCTCCAGCTGAACTGGAGGCCCTCACTGAGGAGGACCCAGCTATGGGCATCTCTGTATGACCCATGGCATCGCGGACTGAAGTGCTAGAACCAGCATTGTGGGAGGCAAGATTGCTGCGTGGCAGGAAACTAACACCCGCCAATGATGAGGTACGCCAAATTTGTTGACGGTGACGCCTTTCTGACTGATGTTAGCCAGAACCTGCGTTCGAAATCGCATCCTAGCCGTAAGTTATGGTGCGTGAAGTCGTTACCCGATTCGTATTTTCTCGCGCACTGAACATTTCCTGCCTCCCCTCTTTCATACAGAATACCATCCAAATCCTACTCTACAACCAGATGTGAGTATCAGGACACTTTTCAATTGTAACATTAATCTTCTTTTAAGTGAATGGCAAGCAGGGGCAGCAGGAAATCCCATGGGGTGGCAGATATTGGTTCCAATGATGCTGGAGTGGGTGAAGTCGAGAGTGGTTGTGATACAGTCAATACCAATCACAATGTAAGTGGAGGGCCACCCATTTGCAAGGGTATGTATTTCCGTTTATCTGCATGTGTTAAACATGACCTGCCTACAGTTAACTATGCACAAACCGAGGACGTGGAAGCACAAACATTTGATGCAGAGGCACAGCCCTCAACGTCTGAGTCTTTCACTGTGTCGGAATTCCCCTGCCACATTCTGCCAGTATTCACCATAGTGTGGTGCCTCCAATGGATTTTATGGTGCCTCCAATATATTGTAGGGTGGGCTTGCAGAGCATTTTGACTTTTAACCATTACTGTAATGGGGTACAGGTAGCAGTAGATAAGTACTGGACAGGTTGGTTGACAATAATCCTGTTCCAATAGTTGTGCTGTCACTGTCACTCTCAGTTTTGATTGCCATTGCCAGCTCCCTCACCCTCAACACTTCACTTGATCGCCTCACACGCATTCTCGACTCATCTGAACGCAATCATTCGACTTGTGGTCTTCAACACCTCAACTGGCGCGTTCCAGGGTATGTATACACTAGTGTCTCCAAGGCCAACCTGTCTCCATCGATCGGCATGCTTGAGTGTCACGATTTCGTGCGCATTAGGTGAGTTTTTGCTATGTGCATCCATGCAACATGTCCATGCGGTCCCCACAGCTGTTTGTCTGGTCTACAGGCCACCAGTTGCATCTCTAACAGGTAAGTCTGGCAGTTTATTCTTCTTTCTGGGCATTCTGACGATTCGTGTTTCATTTACAGGTGTTTTATGTCGTTTTCAATGCAGTGCATGTCCTTTTGTGCACTCAACCCATCTGTGTGGTCTCTGACACTGTTTGGACCATCTGAGGGCTGCATTGCAGCTTCTATAGGTGAGTCAGGCGGATTATTCTTCTTTTGGGGCATTCTGATGATCTCCAGTGTGTTTGCAGGCGTTATCGTGTTCGCCTTGATGCTTGGCACGTCCCAGTGCCTGCTCAACACATCTGTATGGCTGCCAATGCCATTCATTGCATCTACACCGCATTTCGCGTCCCCACCACCCAAGTATGCGAGGGCAACGAGACGGAGCATGAAGACCTGCAATCCAGAAAACAGGATTATACTGTGAAAGAAGACCGTCAGCACAACGCAAACACAACAGAAAATGTACCTAGTGCACACGAACTGCTGCTCGAGGGGGAGTGGTCAGTATGTGTGAGGGGCGAGGTGAGAGACCCGAGAAGCAGCGCGAATGCGCCAAATGCAATGCCTGAGTGCGTGCATCATCCAAGCAAGTCGAGAGAGACTGAGGATGCTGAAGGAGTCGAGTTGGAGAGCTGCAAGAGGGGTACGAGCAAGCATGTAGTAAGCGTCGATGAGGCAGATGGAGATGCAGGCCGAGGAATCAAGTCTGTGGGCACCCCGAATGAGTTGGACACACTCGTAACTGTGTTGATCGAGTCGGAGGACCTGGGTAGTGGTGGAATACTGCATGTACACCTTGGGAGCATGAGTTGGCGTGCATGCGACGTGAATCGCCCTGGACACCGAACAGATGGGTCAAGGAGTTGGACAGATGAGTTGAGGGGCCAGGCGGATGAGTTGGAAGGTCAGGCGGACGCATCAAACACATCAAACAGACCTGAAACGGTCGAGATGAGCTGTGGTGAAGGTGCAGGGGCGTACCTGGGTGTTGGAGACCCGAAACGTGGCAGAGTTGAGACGGATGGCCTTGGGAGCCAGACGGATGCATCGAGCAGGCACTGGGGATGTGCCAAGTGTCGATACGGACACGATAAAGCCTACAAACTCACCAGAGAACATCAGTACATCTCAAAAGAAGACCAAACCGCCAGACTCACCTATCAAGGCTGCAAGGCTGCATCCAGATGGGCCAAACACCTTCGGAAACCCAACGGACGCACAGAGCGTTGCAGACAATGCAAAAATGGCTGAAAACGAAACAGAAAGTGTCAACACGCATTGAAACAGCTCGAAGATGCCAAACTCACCTGTGGAGGCTGCAAGGCAGCACCCAGACGGTCCGAACGATGTTGGAGACCACATGGTCGGGTTGAGAGGGCACACGGACATGCACAGCGTTGGAAATGGGTCAGCATCGGAGATGGAGACCTGTACGTACTGTGGAACGCGCCAGTTGAGTGATCGTCTTCGGACAAGTTGAAAGCAGAGACAAGGCGATGATTGTGCCAAGCATCAAGGGCAAGAAGGGTGGTGATGGCGATGGCAGACGAAGTGGTGACGATGGCGACATGGACGGCACAACTAGCAGTGGCAATGTCAACTCGGAAAGAGTCGAAGCAACATTGCTGGCTGTAGGAAGTCAGCATTTGCGCCAGAGTCGAAGAACAGGGGACAATGACTTACCAGTGTCGTCTGGGCCACCTGTCCAGCACGCAGATCGTCTGTATGGACTCGTCAGACAGCAACAGTGACGCGGAAGACTCAAGATCGAACAAATAAAAGTCAGCCAAATGCCAGAATGCGAACTTACAACTCACCTAGGACGTGTTTATGCCATGCAGCCACCTGGAAACTGCTTGGAACATGCCTATAGGGTCTGTAGACCCAGGCGTCAACACGGAAGGATCAAAATTGTACCTAGTACAAACGTTAGTCGAACGCGAAACGGCACAAACGCTTACCTTGAATGCCATAACACGATCCGATTGATATGGAGACCTAAAGAGCATGTCAGAAGGTTAGGTGAACTTACTGTCGAGTGCAGGATGCAGGGCGAGCGACTACGCGGCGATGGAGACTATGGATGAAGTCTGTATGCATTGCAATCAGCAATACCAGCGCGACGCAACTTACCAAATCAGGTAATGACGCGGTGTGAGTCAAAGTGTGGATTTGGGTCAGAACAATAACCCAAACACAACACCAACAAAGGACTATGAAATTGTGCGAGTGGTGGTTTACCTCCGCGGTGTCCAGAGAGGATGTGCTGAGGAGGGGGAGAGGGGATCTACACCAACAGGGTGATGCAGACAGAGGTACAGGATACTCCTGAGGTACAGGAGCAATAGAAGATGAAGGGGATAGGTGTCTGGACTCTTCCTATAG
>Ga0307518_10001979_pt1 | contig 15100 bp, 15 predicted proteins | sample 25_EM_MG_FD_203889 | JGI IMG/M metagenome (GOLD analysis project Ga0307518, IMG submission 203889) | Populus trichocarpa ectomycorrhiza microbial communities from riparian zone in the Pacific Northwest, United States - 25_EM | ecosystem: Host-associated > Plants > Roots > Unclassified | place...
GAGCAGGCCACGAAGCTGCTCGGCCGGAGCAAGGACGAGTTCGCCCGCGCCGACCTGGCCGAGGCCGAGTCCTGGGTCAAGTTCTTCACCGAGACCGACGTCTACGCCATGATCGGCACCGTGCACACGGTGCTCGCCGAGAAGAACGCCGAGCACACCAAGTACGCGATCCCGGCGTTGACCAAGGCCGTCGAGTCCTACACCGACGACATGGCCCGCAGCAAGACGTTCATGCTCAGCGCCCTGGCCACGAACCACCTGCTCGAAGGCGATCTCGATCATGGCGCCAAGGTGGGCTCGAAGGCCATCGACTGCGCCGAGGGCATCAAGTCGGAGCGGGTGAAGGACCGGATGCGGCCACTGCAGGTCGAGGCGGAACGCCGCCGGAACAACGCGGACGCCCGTGACCTCGCCGATCGCCTCAACTCCTTCTACGCCGCCTGAACCGACCGGTCCGGGCGGCCGGTTCACGCCCGACATCCTGCGCGACGCCCTCGGGCGGACGTGCGCATTGCTGGGCGTGGACCCCGAAGGCGCCCGCCTGCTGAGGTTCACCAACAACGCCGTCTACGAGCTGGCGAGCGCGCCGTTCGTCGTCCGGATCGTCGGCTCCACCCGCCTGCGGCATCGCGTCGGCACGGTCGTGCGGGTCGCGCGGCATTTCGAACGGCACTCGGTGCCTGCCATCCGCCTCGTTCCCGGCTTCGACCAGCCGTTGCCGGTCGGCGAACATCTCGTCACGGTCTGGTGGAAGGTGCCAGAGACCGGCCGGAAGCCGAAGTCGGCCGACCTCGCCGCGCTGCTACGCCGGGTCCACGCGCTCCCGCCGCCCGAAGGGCTCGCCGAATGGGCGCCGTTCGCCGCGATCCGCGCCCGGGTTTCGGACGCGGAGGAGCTGGACGAGGGCGACCGGCGGTTCCTGCTCGAACGCTGCGCCGAGGTCGAAGCCGCGCTCGCGGACCTCGACTTCCCCCTGCCCCGGGGCCTCGTCCACGGCGACGCGCACACCGGGAACCTGATCCCCGGGCCGGACGGGCCGGTGCTGTGCGATTTCGATTCGTCCTGTGTCGGGCCGCCGGAATGGGATCTGACGCCGCTCGCCGTCGGCCATGAACGGTTCGGTGATCCACCGGCCCGCTATCGCGTGTTCGCGCAGCGGTACGGATTCGACGTGACGACGTGGTCCGGGTTCCCGGTACTGCGCGCGATCCGTGAACTGAAGCTCACGACGAGTGTTCTCCCCATTCTCCGGAGTCATCCCAGCGTGCGGGATGAGCTGCGAAAACGATTGAACGATCTCCGGAACGGACGCACCGGCGCGCGCTGGAACCGGTATCGCTGACTCACCCGGGAAAGGCATCTGCACGTGCATTCGCCGACGGCGAATGACCGTTCGTCGCTTGTCCGAATTCGTCGATCAAACGGTGACGAATTCGCCCCGGCTAATCACTTCTCTCGGCCCAATGCTCCCCCAAATGTGCAACTTGCAGCTACGCTGAGTCATTCGACTCGGCGCGTTCACTCGGTCGCTGAGTACCGATCGGTGCTTGGGGTCACAGCTGTTCCAGCCGTGTGCGCAGAGCGTCAGCCTCCGGGCGGCCGAGGCCGACGAGGATGGGCAGCGCGCGGTCGTAGTACCGCCTCGCCTCGTCGGTGTTCCCTTCCGCCTCGGCGACCTCGCCGAACGCGGACAGGGCCCTGGCCACCTCGAACCTCGACCCGCTGGCCTCCATCGTGGCCAGCGACGCTTCGAGTTCGGTCCGGGCGGCCGCGAGATCCCCGGTCGCGATGAGGGCGCGGCCGAGGTCGGTCCGGGCGCGGGCCACGTTGTAGGGATCGGCGGCCAGTGCTTCGCGAGCGCTGGTGAGGTGCTCGATCGCGGGTTCCGGCCGTCCGGCCTTGAGCTGGGTCGAGCCGAGGTTGATCAGCGCGAGCCCGACGTCGTGCGTGCGGTTCTGGCGCTCGCTCAACCGGTGGTCGTCGGTGAACCACCGCACGGCGTCGTCGAGCCTGCCCTGTGCCAGCGCGACCAGGCCGAGGCCTTCCACCGACCGGATCTCGACGACCTCGTTGCCGGCCTTCCGCGCCGCTTCGCGTCCGGCCTCGTAGTGCGTGACGGCTTCGTCGTACCGGCCGGTGCCGCGGCAGGCGGCGCCGGCGCGGTTGTGCATCAGGGCTTCCGCGGAGGCGTTGCCCCAAGCCCGCGCACAGCGCACGCCCGCCTGGCTCACCTCCAGGAAATCCGGATAGTGCTTGCGCAGCAGGAAGAGTGGCCACATCGCGGCGGCGAGCTGCCAGCCCAGTTCGGGCAGTTGCCACGTTTCGGCGGTCTTGACGGCGGCGATGAGGTTCTCGCGCTCCAGCTCGAGCCAGGCGAGCTCTTCGTCGGAGGACTCGAACGACATCGGCGACGGTGGCCGGTACTCGTAGCGGTACGGGATCGGGTCCTGGTCGGGGACCGTCATGGCCGTGGTCTTCGACGCGGTGAAGAGGTACCACTCGAGCATGCGGCGCACCGCGATGTCGCGGTCGTACTCGTTGCCCGCCGTCTTCTCCTTGGCGTGCAGCCGCGCGAGGTCGTGGAAGGTGTACCGGTCGTCGCCGCGGTCGATCAGCAGCCCGACGTCGACGAGCTGGTCCAGCAGGTCTTCGGCGACCTCCTCGCGGACGGCGATCGACGCGGCCGCCACGCCGACCCCGAAATCGGGACCGGGGTGGAGCCCGAGCGCCGCGTACAGCGCCGCCGCGTCCGAAGGGAGCTCGTCGTAGGAGAGGTTGAAGCTGGCTTCCACCGATTGCGCCTCTTTCGTCGACAGCGTGGCCAGTCGACGATATTCCTTCCCCAGTTCGGTGGCGATCTTCTCCAGCGACATCTTCGGCCGTCCGGCCAGCTTCGCGCTGACCGTGGTGAGGGCGATCGGCAGCCCGCCGCAGAGCTCGGCGATGTCCCGCGCCCGCGCGGCTTCGGCGCCGACCCGCTCCGCGCCGACCGCGCGGCCCAGCAGCTCGGCGCTGTGCGCGGAACCGAAGGGCGCCAGCTCGACCAGCCGCGCGCGGTGTTCGGTCTGGAGCCTGCCGAGACGGCGCCGCGACGTCACGATCACGAGGCTTCCCTCGCCGGCGGGCAGCAGCGGAAGCACCTGTTCGGTCGAACCCGCGTTGTCGAGCAGCACGAGCAACGGTCGCTCGGCGGTCGTCGTGCGGTACAGCGCGGTGAGTTCCTCGACGTCCGAGGGCAGCCCCTCCGGCGGAACACCCAGCGCGCGGAGGAACCGGCCGAGTGCTTCGTTCGCCGAGAGCGGGCCGTTGGTGCTGAACCCGCCGAGATCCGCCCAAAGGTGCCCGTCGGGGAAGCGGTCTCCGAGCTGTCGGCCCCACGCGGTGGCCAGCGCGGTCTTCCCGATCCCGCCCTGGCCGCTGATCAGCGCCACGGCCGGTCCGTCGGTGTCGTGCTGGGCCAGCAGTTTCTCCAGCAGCGCGAGTTCGGCGGCGCGGTTGGTGAAATGCGCGGGCGCGGGCGGGAGCTGGCGCGGGCCCGAACTCACCTGCCTGGTGAGCCTGACCGCCGATCGCTGCCGCGGTACCTGTGGCGTGCTGACTTCACTTTCACCCGGCAACGGGCCGCCCATCAACCATCCCCTCTTCGGGTTAACCCCAGCGAACGCGTAGAGCATCCCGGTAGAGCCGCGGGGAGGACAGCGAAACCGGCCAAATGCGGCCGGATGGAGCAAGGTGTGTAACAGCTTCCGAGAAAGTCGCGCGGGGATGTCGAGAACGGACCGGCGGCCGCGTCCCCGGGGCGATCGCGGCCGGAGTGGCCGCGCCTGCCGGGAGGACAAGTCATGCGCAAGCTCATCGTTCAGCAGTGGGTCACGGTCGACGGCATCGTCGCGGAGGAGGACGGCGGCCTGAGCTTCGTCTCGGGAGAGCCCTTCTCCGAGAAGACCGAGCCGGCGTTCAAAGCGAGCGTGATGGGGCTCGTCGATTCGGTCGACACGATGATCCTGGGCGCGAACACCTACGCCATGGCCAAGGACTACTGGCCTCACGCCGAAGAGCAGGGCGAATACGGCGAGAAGGTCAACGGCCTCACCAAGTTCGTCGCCTCGTCCGCACTGGAGGACGCCCCTTGGGGCGGCTTCCCCGCCGCGACCGTGACACGCGACGCGGCCGCCACCGTCCGCGAACTCAAGGCGCAGAGCGGCAAGGACCTGTGGCTGTGGGGGAGCCTGACGCTCATGCGGTCGCTGCTGGACGACGGTCTCGTCGACGAGTTCCGGCTGATGGTCAGCCCGGTGTCGCGCGGCAAGGGGACGCGCCTGTTCGAGGACCGGCGCGACCTGAAGCCGATCGAGGCCACCGCGTTCGAGAACGGTGTCGTGATCCTGCGGTACGCGGTGGAGAACTAAGGGTCGTGAGCGGCAATGGTCCGGTCTGTGACGGGTCTGGTCTCGTGAGTGGCAAGGACGGTTCTAACCGTCTTTACCACTCACGACAGTGATGCGGAGCCGCGCCGACTGGAACGCCTCACCTCTGGCCGGCAGCCATCCATCTAGGTCGTCGGGACGACCGGGGCTCGCGTGAGGACGACGGCGAAGCCGAACGCGAGCCCCATCACCGTCAGTTCCAGCGTCGCCCACGCGGCCAGCGCGGTGCGGTTGTGCCGGACGATCTGCGGCATCAGCTTCCAGCGCGTGTACGCGCCGAGGCTCGCGATCACGCCGGTGCACAACAGTTTCAACAGCACCAGTTGCCCGTACGGCGTGGTGAAGACGCCTTCCCAGAAACCGAGCGACGGGTTGAGCGAGATCTCGATCAGCCCGTTGAACAGCCCGGTCGCCGCGCCGAGGATCAGGCACAGCGTCGCCAGTTTGGAGAACCGCGGCAGCGCGTGCGCCAGCAGTGTCCGGTTCCCGACGAGCAGCACCGCCATCGCGCCGAGCCCGCCGGTCCAGGCGACGGCGCTCATCACGTGCAGTTCCATCGAGATCATCGTGTAGTCGTGGTAGTTCCAGTTCGACGCGTGCCCGGTGACCGGCAGCGGGAGCAGCGCGAACAGGCCCAGCCCGACGCGGACCTCGGCGGGCACCTTCTCGCCGTGTTTCAGCGCGAGGATCCCGAGCCCCGCGTGCAGCAGCGCCAGGACCGCGACGATCAGCAGTGCCTTCCCGGCGCCGACGTCGGCGATGTAGCTCCCGACGTCCGACATCGACAGCGTGCTGGAACCCGGCCGGTATTCGGCGGTCTGCAGGATCAGCGCGACGAGCGCGGTGGTCGCCCAGACCAGCGCGGCCGCGACGCTCGCGGGCCGCGCGATCCGCATGATCGGCTCGGAGAGCTTCGGCCGGTCGTAGCCGACCAGTACCGAAAGCAGCGCCAGCCCGATCGTCGCGACCGCCGAGATGTCCAGCAGTACCCGCACGATCGGGATCGAGACCGAGACCACCTCGCTGACCTGCGCGACCCCGGGCACCGGGGCGGTCGCCGTCAGCGCGACCCCGATCAGGGCGCCGACGATGCCCGCCGTCACCACGCAGAACAGGACGGCGACGCGGGCGCGCGAGGTGGTCTCGGCCTGGGTCATGAGCCGCTCTTCTCCTTGTCACCGGCGCCGGTGCGCAGTGCGACGGTCAGTCCGACGGCGAGCAGTACGACGGCGCCCGCGATCCACACCCAGATCGGCACGCCGGACGAGCTCTCGCCGCCGGTCGCCGGGGTGGTCTCGGCCTGGCCCGCGTTGCTGCGCGCGGCGTCGGCGCTCGCCGGGGTCCCGGTGCCCGCGGCGGTGAGGGTGAACGGCACCTCACCGGTCACCGCGTGCCCGTCCGCGGACAGGATCCGGTAGCCGATCTTGTACTCGCCCGCCGGGCCGAGCGGCCGCAGCGGCACGGTCACGACGCTGTCGCGGACCTCGACCTGGCCTTCGGCCCACTGGCCGCCGCCCGGTCCGATGACCGCGATCTGGTTGACGTTCGCGTTCTGGACGTACTGGTCGAACGTGAGCGTGATCTTCGCGGGTCCGGCGGCGAGCGACGCGCCCTTCGCCGGGTCCGAGGAGATCAGGACGTTGTGCGCCAGCGCCGGGGTGGCGGTGGCGAGCCACGCCACCCCGGTGATCGCCAGCGCGATGAGCGCCTTACGCATTTATTCGGTTCCCTCGGTCTTGCTGGTGGAGGCGGTGGCGCGGCGGGCGCGCAGGGTGGCACCGGCGCCGACGCCGAGGCCGAGCGCGCCGACGACCAGGCCGGCGCCGCCGAGCCAGCGGGCGGTGTTGTCGGACGACGAAGACGCGGCGTGCGATTCCTCGGCGGCCTTCGCGTCGGTGCCGTGGCCGCCACCGTGTCCGTCGGCGCTCTTCTCGGCGAGCTTCACCGTCGGCGCGGGGTGCTCGGGCTCCTCACCGGAGGCCGGGGTCGGCTGGTTCCACTCGACGACCTTGCCGTTCTCGTAGGTCTGGGTGGCCGGGAACTCGATCGCGTCGACGTTGGCCGGGAACTTGCCCGCGCTGATCTGGAACTCCTGGAACTCGGTCGACCCGGCGGCGATCTTGTTGCCGGGCTCGGCGGTCCAGGAGACCTTGGTGACGGCCTCGGTGATCTGCGTGCCGGAGTCGGAGGTCACCGGGGCGGGCAGCTTGGACTTGACGACCTCGGCCTTCCAGCCGGGAAGCGGCTTGGCGCGCACGGAGGTGAGCGCGTACTCGGGTTTGACGGTGATCTCGACCTTGACCGTGCCCGCGTCCTTCTCCTCGTTGGGGACGCGGAAGAAGATCGACCCGTAGCCGCCCTTCGCGGGCTGGGGGCCGTAGACGTTGGCGGTGACGTGGGCCGAGGCGACCCCGGCGGACAGCAGGCCGGCGATACCGACGGTGGCGGCCAGGAAACCGGCGCGCTTGAAGACGTGCTTGGACACGAAAACTCCTGAACGTGACTGAGACGGCGGGCTCGGGGGCCTCGCCGGAATGACGGGGGATGTCGTGGGTTCAGGAGAACAGCGGCGGGCCGCGCCTGCCGTGGACGCGACGGAGGTCCACCCGGACGAGATGACCGGGGCCCGCCGGACGGGCGAGCACCGGGGACGCCACCGCGGCGGGGACCGGGAGCGCGTTGAGGATGAAGGGGACCAGCGCGCGCAGGCAGGAGAGGACGCCGAGCAGCAGCCCGTCGGCCTTGGCCAGCAGCAACGCGGTGATCAGCGTGGCGACGACGTGCGCGACGGTCATCGCGAGCCCGCCCGAAACGGGTGCGGACCCGCTGTGCGGTTCGTGGGTGCTCAGCGAACTGAGCACGAGGTGCATCACGACCTGTCCGGCGCCGAGGTCGACGATCGTGGCCAGCGGTCCGCGCGCCTTCGCGGCGAGCGCGGCGGCGTTCCAGCCGATCAGCACGGTGAGCAACAACGTCATCGCCGTATCGGGGAGGTCGCCGTCCCCGATCATGTGAGCGGTCACCGCCAGCGCCGCGGAACTCACGCCGAGCAAGCCACCACGCACAACGCGTAACGCGCTTCGGTGATGGCTGCCTTTACTCACGGGTGAAGAGTATTCGACGTCCGGCCGGGCGGTCGATGTCCTCCCGGCTGCTGAGCAGCGTGAAAGTCGGCGCGTGCGTTTGCCCGATCAGGCCGGATCGGGCAGGTTGGCGGGATAAAAGGCGGTAAACAGGGGTTTGACCGCGCGGCTTTTGGGTAGTCAGGCTCCCGATACAGCTACTCCGAATGGGTGAGGAGACTCACCCAGAGGCGGCGGGAGAACCAGCACGCGATGAATCTCTTCGAGTACATCTCGGATCGGTGGGACAGACTCGCCCTCCAAGGGCTCCTCCATGTCAGCGCGGTCGTGCAGTGCACGATCCTGGCCGCCGTCCTCGGCGTGGTGATCGGCGTCGCCGTCTACCGCGGCCCGATCGGGTCGGCCGTGGCCACGGCGCTGGCGAGCACGATCCTCACCGTCCCCTCCTTCGCCCTCCTGGGGCTTCTCATTCCCGTGTTCGGCCTCGGCGCGAACACCACCGTCATCGCGCTCGTGCTCTACGCGCTGCTGCCGATCGTGCGGAACACGATCGTCGGGCTGAGCGGGGTGGATCCGGCGGTCAGCGACGCGGCGCGCGGGATCGGCATGAGCCGGTTCGGCGTGCTGACCAGGGTGGAGCTGCGGCTCGCCTGGCCCGCGATCCTCGCCGGGATGCGGGTCGCGACGCAGATGCTCATGGGCATCGCGGTCATCGCGGCCTACGCGAAGGGCCCGGGCCTCGGCTCGGAGGTCTTCTCCGGCCTCACCAACGCGGGGAGCACGAACTCCCTCAACCAGGCACTGACCGGGACGCTCGGTGTGGTCGTCCTCGCGCTGGTCCTCGACGCCGTTTACGTCCTGATCAACCGTTTGACCGTCTCTAGGGGTGTCCGTGGCTGAGTCCGAAACCGTATCCGGCGTCGAGATCGAGCTGGAGAACGTCACGAAGCGCTACCCCGGCACCCGTGAGCCGGCGGTCGACGACTTCTCGATGGTGGTGCCCGCGGGCAAGATCGTGGTCTTCGTCGGCCCGTCCGGCTGCGGCAAGACCACCACCATGCGCATGATCAACCGGCTGATCGAGCCGACGTCGGGCCGGATCACCATCGGCGGCGACGACGCGCTGAAGCTCGACGTCGACACCCTGCGCCGTCGCATCGGCTACGCGATCCAGCAGGCCGGGCTCTTCCCGCATTTCACCGTCGCGCAGAACATCGCCGTGGTGCCCGGGCTGCTCGGCTGGGACAAGAAGAAGGTCAACGACCGGGTCGAGGAGATGATGGACCTGGTCGGGCTCGACCCGGCCGATTTCCGCGACCGGTTCCCGCGTCAGCTGTCCGGTGGGCAGCAGCAGCGCGTCGGCGTCGCGCGGGCGCTCGCGGCGGATCCGCCGGTGCTGCTGATGGACGAACCGTTCGGCGCGGTCGACCCGATCACCCGCGGCAACCTGCAGGACGAACTGCTGCGGCTGCAGACCGAGCTGAAGAAGACGATCGTCTTCGTCACCCACGACTTCGACGAGGCCGTGAAGCTCGGCGACAAGATCGCGGTGCTCGGCAACCAGTCGAGGATCCTGCAGTACGACACCCCGGACGCGATCCTCGCGAACCCGGCCGACGACACGGTCGCCGGTTTCGTCGGCGCCGGTGCCTCGCTGAAGCAGCTGACGCTGCTGCGGGTCCGCGACGTCGAACTGAAGCAGGACGCGCTCACGGCGACGGTGAGCGAGTCGCCGTCCGAGGTGCGCGAGAAGCTGACTCAGCAGCGCAAGCATTTCGTGCTGGTGCTCGACCAGCGGCGCCGTCCGATGCGATGGGTGCACGTGCGCGAGCTGACCGCGGCGTCTTCGCTGGCCACCGCGGGCAAACCGCTGCGTGACTCGGTCAGTCTCCAGTCGACCCTGCAGGACGCGCTCGAAGCCATGCTCGCCGAGGGCGGCAGCGTCCCGGTGACCGGCGCGCGCGGCGAGTACGCCGGGACGATCGAGCTCGACACCGTCATCTCGACGATCCAGCAGCTGCGCGAGGAGCACTCGGACGACAGCCCGGCGGAAGGTGTGACCGCATGACGGCCGCCGTCGATACCGGGTTCTCCACCGAGTCCTCGTCGAGAGGCGCCGAACGGGTCCGGCTGTTCGCCCAGCCCGCCGCGGTGCTGCTGATCGTCGCCGGGGTGCTGATCTGGGTGTTCACCAGTGATCTCACCGCGACGGAGAAGGAGACCCTCAACGCCGCCGGGCTGTTCGCCGCACTGCGCGACCACCTGGCGATGACCGTCGTGGTCACCGCGATCGTGGTCGCCGTCGCGGTGCCGCTCGGCGTGCTCGTGACGCGGCCGTGGGCGAAATGGGCGGCGCCGGTCTTCCTGGCGGTGGCGAACATCGGCCAGGCCGCGCCCGCGCTGGGTGTGCTGGTGCTGTGGTTCATCGTCACCGGCGCCACCGGCGGGCTGTGGGTCGCCGCGCTGCCGCTGGCGTTCTACTCGTTGCTTCCGGTGCTGCGGAACACGATGGTCGGCCTGCAACAGGTCGATCCGTCGCTGATCGACGCGGGCCGCGGGATCGGCATGTCGGCCTCCGGCGTGCTGTGGCGGGTCGAGTTCCCGTTGGCCATCCCGCTGATCCTGGCCGGTCTGCGGACCTCGCTGGTGCTGGCCGTCGGCACGGCGACCTTCGGCATGTTCGTCAACGCCGGGGGATTCGGCCTGCTCATCGACACCGGCTACAAGCTCAACCTGACGAAGGTGCTGATCACCGGCTCGGTGCTCGCCGTCGCGCTGGCGCTGCTGGTGGACTGGCTCGGCGCGGTGGCGGAACAGTTCTTCGGACCGAAGGGACTGCGCTGACATGCGACGTCTGAAAGCACTGTTCGGCGCGGTCCTGTTGTGCGGCACGCTTTCCGCGTGCGGACTGGAGGTCAACACCGCGCTGCCGTACAAGATCGAGCCCGGTTCCATCCAGCCCGTCGAGTCGCTCAAGGGCGTCAAGGTGACGGTGGGCTCGAAGGACTTCACCGAGAACATCATCCTGGGCTACATGGCCGAGATGGCGCTTTCCGCGGCGGGCGCGGACGTCGTCGACCTGACCGACATCAAGGGGTCGAACTCGTCGCGGCAGGCGCTGCTCGCCGGCCAGACCGACGTCACCTGGGAGTACACCGGCACCGGCTGGATCAACTACCAGGGCAACGAACTCCCCGTCCCCGGCGGGGAACAGGCCCAGTACGAAGCCACGAAGGCGGCCGACGAGGCGAAGTTCGGCGTCACCTGGCTGAATTACTCGCCGCTCAACGACCAGTACGCCTTCGCGGTCACCGAGGCCTACGGCGCGGCGAACAACCTGAAGACGACGTCGGACCTGGCGGGGTTCCTGAAGCGGAAGCCGGACCAGAACGTGTTCTGCCTGGAGACCGAATTCACCAGCCGCCAGGACGGTTTCCCCGCCGCCGTGCGGGCGTACGGGTTCCAGAATCCGGTGATCAAGAACTTCGGCATCGGGACGATCTACTCGGCCGTGGCGAGCGGGACCTGCCCGATCGGCGAGATCTTCACGACCGACGGCCGGATCGCCGGGCTGAACCTTCGCGTCCTCGAAGACGACAAGAAGGCGTTCCCGCAGTACAACGCCGTGCCGACGCTGCGGACCGAATTCCTGAACCAGCACCCGGAACTGCGGGGACCGCTGGAAACCGTCGCCGCGGCGCTGGACAACGAGCAGATGATCGAACTGTGCAAGCAGGTCGACGTCGACGGTCGTGACCAGGGCGAGGTCGCCTACGAATGGATGAAGAAGAAGGGTTTCATCAAGTAAGGCCTCGTGAGTGGCTAGGACGGTTAGAACCGTCCTAGCCACTCACGAGCAGGTCAGATGCCCAGCCGGTGCAGCAGCTTCCCCTCCAGCTGGTCCAGCTCCCCGGCCACGGCCCGGTGCGCCGCCTTCCGCCGCGCGGCGGGCATCCGCTCCGAAGCGCGAACGGTCGCCGAAAGCTGCTCCAGCGTCCCCTGGGTGTCCTTCGCGAAGGCCACGTCGGCGTCTGTCGCCTTCGCGGACTTCTTGAGCTCCGCGAGCCCCTGCGTCAGCCCCGCGATCCGCGCGTGCAGCGCGGCACCGCGTCCGCTGAACTCGCCGAGCTGGTCGACGGCGACACCGAGCTTCTTCGCTTGATAACGGTCGTATAGCTCTCGTGCGGCACCCGCCGCTCGAACGGCGTACGGCGCGATCACCGGCAGTACGGCCGGTCCGACCACTTTGGCCACCGCGACGGCGTTCTTCGCCTTCTTCGGGGTAAACCTGCCTTCGCCCTCGATGGCTTTGGCCTTGCGCGCCATGGCACCTCCCACGCTGTGTCACTGACGAACTTACTGGTCCCCGATGTGGCGGGCATGTCGGCTTGCCGGTGGCCTTCTAGAGTGTTGTCCGTGAGTAACGAGGTGCTACTGGACGCGGGAGCGGTGAGCCGCTGCCGGCGTCGCGTGCACCTGGAACACGATCCGGCGATGCGCGAGGTCCCGCTCGCCCCGCCCGACCCCGCCGCGCAGCAGCGGATCGCCGACGCGTCAGCGCATCGCGACGCGATCGTGGGGCGGCTCATGGACGCGACCGGACCCGACGCGACCTGGGTCAAGATCCCTCGCGACCTCCCTGCCGCCGAGCGCGTGCAGCTCACCGAAGAGGCCTTCGCCGCCGAAGCGCGCTACATCTGGGGAGCGCTACTCCCGGTGGATCGCGCCGGTCATCGGCGTGGCGGCTCCGAACTCCTGGTCCACACCGGCGACGGCTACGTGCCGGTGCTGGTCGTGCGGCACCGCATCACCGATCGCGGCGCGGGCGCGCCGACCACGGTGATGACCGATCTCGACCCGGCGAACCGGTTGCCCGACCCGGCGCGAAAGGTCCGCTCGCAGCCACGGGACCAGATGCGGCTCGCGCATCTCTATCGGATGCTCGAAGCGCTCGGGAAGCACGAAGGACATCGCGCCATCGGCGGCGTCATCGGGCTCGACGCGGACGTCGTCGTCTGGCACGACCTGTCCGCGGCCACCTGGCCTGGCGGCCGAAGCGCGCTGACGGAGTACCAGAGCCGCTTCGCCGACAGGCTCGCCATCGCGACCGCCGCCGCCGAAGGGGACGAGCCGCTCGCCGAACCTTCTCGCGTCCTCGAATGCCGTCGCTGTCCCTGGTGGCCGACGTGCGAGGTCGTGCTCACCGAAACCCGCGACGTCAGCCTGGTCGTCCGCGGCGAGGACGCGATGGAACTCCGCCGCGCCGGGGTGTCCACAGTGGACAAGCTGGCCGCGCTCGATCCGGCCGACGAGCCCCCGCCGATGAACTGGACCGGCGGCACCTTCGCCGACTCGATCATCCTGGCGCGCGCCTGGCTCGCCGATCTCACGATGGTGCGCAAGGTCGACCGCGTCGAGGTCCCGCGCGGCGACGTCGAGGTCGACGTCGACATGGAGAGCTTCGGTGATTCCGGCGCGTACCTGTGGGGTTCGCTGCTGACCGGCGCCGACATCGGGATGGAGCAGGGCTACCGGGCCTTCGCGACCTGGGAGCCGCTGCCGACGGCCGACGAGGCCCGGTCGTTCGCGGAGTTCTGGGCCTGGTTCACCGAAGTCCGCGAGCGCACGCTCGCCGCGGGCCTGACCTTCCGCGCCTACTGCTACAACGCGCTCGCCGAGAACCGCTGGCTCTTCGGCTCCGCGAGCCGGTTCGGCGAATACCCCGGTGTCCCCAAGAAGGCCGAGATCGCGTCCTTTGTGGACTCCGAGGAGTGGATCGACCTCTTCCGCAGCGTCACCGACCAGTTCCTGTGCTCGCACGGCAAGGGGCTCAAGGTCATCGCCCCGGTCGCCGGGTTCGCGTGGCGCGATCCGGAAGCGGGCGGCGAGGCGTCGATGAGGTGGTATCGCGACGCCGTCGGCATGGACGGCGGTGTCCCCGACGACGTCCAGCGTGAGCGCCTGCTGCGCTACAACGAGGACGACGTCCTGGCCACGCACGCGCTGCGGAACTGGATGACCGACCACGCGCAGACCTCCGTGCCGTACATGAACGACCTCTGATCCCGGCTCTCGCCGTGCTTGCGATCACTCGTGCGTCTGTGGATACTCGTTGACGAGTACTCGTCTACGAGGAGGCCCGGTGAAGCGGCGCAAGGTCGGGAATCTGCTGGCGCTGGCGATCCTGTCCACGCTGAACGAGCGCCCGATGCATCCGTACGAAATGGCCTCGGTCCTGAAGAGTCGCGGCAAGGACCGCGACATGGGGATCAAATGGGGTTCCTTCTACACGGTCGTCGGCAACCTGCGGAAACACGGACTCATCGAGGCCGCCGAAAGCGGTCGCGACGGCGCCCGCCCAGAGCGCACGGTGTACCGGATCACCGACGCCGGCCGTGACGAAATGCTCGACTGGCTGCGCGAACTCCTCGCCGAGATCGCACCGGAGGAGCCGAAGTTCGTCGCCGGGCTTTCGGTGATGGGGTGGCTCGGGCCGGACGAAGTGATCGCGCTGTTCCGCACCCGCCTGGCGGCGCTGGAGGAGGACATCGCCTCGACGCGAGCGGAGCTGGCACGGCTTCTCGAAGAGATTCCGCGGCTGGTGCTGCTCGAAACCGAGTACCACCTGGCGATCCGGGTCGCCGAGGCCGAGTGGGTCCGCTCGATCCTCGGAGAACTGACTTCCGGCTCGATGCCGGGGCTCGCGCAGTGGCGGGCCTTGGTGGCGGAAAGGGGGAGTACCCGCAGTTGAAAGAGCCCCGGCGAGGTGTTGCAGCACCCCGCCGGGGCGACGATCCCGCAACCGGAACCCGGCCACGAGACGGCACTTCGAGGATAACCGGGCTCCGGGCGAACAACCTGGAGAGACATGTCGAACATCAAGGACAGGAAACGGTTCAAGATCTTGCCGGAGATGGGCGGCGCGCTGGCGCGGAACTACGCCCGGCAGCGCGGCACCGGACCGCAGATCGAACACTGGCGGCGGCAGGCGCGCGAACTCACCGCGGACCTGCCGGAAGGCGCGAAGATCCTCGAGGTCGCCTTCGGCCCCGGCTACTTCGCCGTCGAACTCGCGCGGCTCGGGTTCTCCGTCACCGGCCTCGACGTCGCGCCGACGTTCGTCGAGATCGCGAGCGAGTACGCGCGGGCGCAGGGCGTCGAGGCCACGTTCCGCGAGGGCGATGTCGCGGCCATGCCATTCGACGACGAGTCGTTCGATTTCGTCGTCTGCCAGGCGGCGTTCAAGAACTTCGTGTGGCCGGTGAAGGCGCTCGACGAGATGTACCGCGTGCTGCGCCCGGGCGGGACGGCCGTGGTGCAGGACATGAACCGGGACTCGACCGATGGGGACATCGTGCGCGAGGTGGAGAGCATGAAGCTCGGGAAGCTGGCGGCGCTCGGTGTGCGGCAGGCGCTCACCGGGCTGCGGCGGCGGGCGTACACGCCGGTCGGCTTCGGCGGGCTGGTCGCCGAAACCGCGTTCCGGACGGGTGAGATCTCGACGTCGGGCATCAGCCTGGACGTCCGCCTCACCCGTCCCTGAAGTGTCATGAAAGGGGCGTTCCTGACGTTTTTAGTCAGGAACGCCCC
>Ga0307518_10001980_pt1 | contig 15097 bp, 22 predicted proteins | sample 25_EM_MG_FD_203889 | JGI IMG/M metagenome (GOLD analysis project Ga0307518, IMG submission 203889) | Populus trichocarpa ectomycorrhiza microbial communities from riparian zone in the Pacific Northwest, United States - 25_EM | ecosystem: Host-associated > Plants > Roots > Unclassified | place...
CTGGGAGATTCAACGAAAGGACGAAGAACCTCCCGGTGGCTGCGCGGTGGAACATGTGCGCTACCGAAAAAGGAAAGTAACTACATGGGCGTAAGTCGTACACTCGCCCTAATGTCTCTGTTCGTCAACCTACCATCATCATTTGGCATCTCCGGAGATGCAGTATTGTCCTTTGAAGCTGGGGGTGTTGCAGATGCACAAAGTGGACTCTCAGTGAGATCAATAAAAACAGGGCCAGCTATAGGTTTTGGCCAGACTGCATTGCTGTGGGAGGTATTTGTTCTGTCTGGTGAGTGCCATGGGGATCTGAGGGGGGGAACAAGGTCCCTGGACTGACTCCTGCGAGGTGAATTGAGGCATGGAGTGGCAAGAGGAGTAAATGCATGCATAGTAGTAGATGGTGAGCCGATTTGGGGTTGAAATAGAGAACTGGATGGTGGAGACATTGATGATGCCGAAACCCATGAGTGCTGCGCCACCAGTGAGTCAAATGGAGGGGGTGAAAGTGATGCAAATGAATTGGGAGATAATGGGGATGAATTAGATATATCATGGGGGATGGAACAAGACCTTTCTGACATAGGGGAGAAAGTGATTATTGGTTCCGGCCCACAGGTGAATTCAGTGTCCTTGGAGAATGAGTGGAGAGGAGGCTCAGGAGTTGGGGACGAATCAGGGGAGTCAATGGGGGGTTCAGAACCTAGCGTGAAGCTTTCATTGGCACTTTGCTCATTGACCGACATAGCATCCTCATCCTCCTCCACCGTGGTGAGTGAACTGGGGCATGAACTTCTGCTTCACCTGTCTTGTTGACAAGAACCTTACACATTTTGTTGAATGTTCAGTATCCATCAATGGAATTGTGTTTCGTGAGAGTAGAACAAATAGGATGCAAACAACCAGGTCAAGGGCAAGAACACCAAGGTGTATTATATAATCAATTACCCCCAAATGATCACCAGTCCAGTTTGGGTACCAACAGCCAAGCAAGGACCAGTCACCAGTTCCACCACATCGTCATGTGCAAATTATGTTAATCACTATTATTCATGATCATATCTTGAATATCTTTCATCTGCCGGTTTTTTATCATGGTACATATGATTACTGGCGACTAATTGAATTCACCATTGTGTGTTTGTGGCACTGAAGCAACCAGTTATTGATTTTACATGTGTTCCGCTTATCTTGCTTTTTGTCTGCATATCATAATTTGTATTGGACCATTGTGCCCAATACATGGGAATATGTTATGTAATCATTTTCAACAATATATAGTGGCCATACTGGCATATTTCCCTTGCCTTTCCTCCACCACATTCACTCCCATTGAATCCCATCACATTCAACTGCAAAACCTTTATCCATGTCATCACAAGCCAATGCCTTAACCTCCTCCATTGGCACCAGTGAGGACCATGTGAAGGCGATTGTTACCCAGGCAGCCAAGGTCATATGGCAATATACCGACGGTCTCAAATATAATAGCACTATGGAATACTGGAAGGAAACCACACAGGTTGTGTGGGATAGGCTGGTGAGTTATTAGTACATAGTTTGATATCTGCACCCATCAATCCCACATAAAGAGGTAACCTGCCATTGTAGATGAGTTGCCAGCAGGCTTTGCAATCCCAATCCATGTCATCGCAGCCAATGCCTTCATGGTGAGCCCCAACTCACTTCTTGAGGTGAAGAAATGGCCACCTTGGGAGTGCATTCATCAGGCAAAGGACACAGACATTGAGGATCACCCATGGTACAATCTCCGGGAGCCCGCCCTGCCAGTTCCTCCTGCACCAACAACAACACCGGTAATGCAGGTGAAAGGAAAGGAGAAGGAGAGGAATGAAGACATGGATAGTGGGAAATTAGGTGAGCACGCCACATTTATAATCACAATTGATTTCTGTTCTGAAGAGCCAAGGTGCAGGAACTGAGGAGAGTGGTGGAGAGTTGGCAGGACGCTGGTCCCAATCCCGGCTGGCCGGTCCATCTAAGAAAGGAAAGGAGAAGGCAAAGGTAGTGGAAGATCCACAAGGTAACATAAATGAGGGGATGTCTGGTAAGCAATATGACTGTTGGATTGACATGAAGGTGTTTTCTGATAAAGGTAATGTGCAGACAAGCAGGATGGTGGTGGCCTGGTGGTAAGACACCAGTCTTGGTCCCAAGCAACCACACAGTCAAAGAAGGGGAAGGAGAAGGAAGTGCAAATGCAAGTGGAAGTGGAGGGAGAGTAACAGAGCAAGATCACTGGGGGGAAATTGGGTAAGTGAGGTACCATTGATACAATGGAGTCAGGCACTGATCAACTTGGAATGTAGACAACGAGCAGGCCAGTGGAGAGCAGGCCAGAGGACGGTCACTTTCCTGACAAGCTGGTGCATCAAATCGGAATCAGAGTAAATCCCGAGGACGCATGCCACATATTAAGTCTGCACCTACTGTTGACAGTGAGGAAGATCCTGATATGCCACTGGTCAACCCCACTCAACCAAAAGCATCATTCCTTGTGCCGGTAGGATTTGGCCCTGTTCCACCAGAGGATCAGTGCAATCAATGTTGGAAGGGTGACAAAATGTGCTTGGTAAAGCCAGGTTGGGCTTGCTTAAACTGCAACAAGGTAAAGATGAAGTGCAGTTTGACAGACAGGCTTCGTGCCCAATCTTGGGCCCGATCTGAGGCAGCCATGACCACAACCCGGCAACATCGGTCCCCTTCCAGGGTTCCATCTGAGGCAGCCCCAACCACAACCTGGCAATGTCGGTCCCCTTCCAGGGTTCCATCAGAGATCGCCCCTGATTTCACCCCATGGCCAGCAAAGTGACAATGGTTGTCCAGCATCCACCCTACTCCTGGACCATCGAAGGCCAAGGCAGGACATGTTGAAAGGTCCTCAGGCAAAGGTGAGTATCATCCATGCTTTGTATCCTTGCATTCAAATCGCTGAACAGGTTTTGAAGTTTATATTTAAACACCTTCATTGTTGCCCAAATCAAAGTCCTGCAATACCAGTGTTGCCTCAACCTGTGCAGCATCTGCCACCAACCCTCCGACGACCCCATCTGCTGTTGCGATATCCGGCATGACTGAGGGTGAGCGGTTGCAGGATGTGGAGGAGGAGGTCTTCCTTCTCAAGAAGGATATTGCAAGGATGAAGGAGGATACCAAGGAGGACATTGTCCTTCTGAAGAGAGATAATGCAAGGATGAGGGTGGAGTTGGAGCAGAACCAGGAGGAGCTGGAGACACTCTGGGCACTTGTGGAAGCCATGCACGAAGACCAGTTCCCCACTGCTCCTGCACTCCGTGACCCTGCAGTACCTTCTCTGGTCGAATGTCCTCCACCTGGTATGCATGGATCTCCGCCTTCTGAACATTCTCAATATCCCAATGTTTCCCCATCCATCTGGGCACTGTTAGATCTACCTGCAGGTTGGTGCTTTTGTTTTCCGATCCCTCGAATTCATGTTTTGAATGGTGCAGGTGACACTCCAGGTCCCAGTGCTGGTACCGACCACCAGGTATCTGCAATTCCGGCCTGTGTCCCTCTGGAGACCTTGGACATGGATATTTCAACAGCCTCCACTGACAGACTGGAACAAGTGGACCCAACACCTGCTGTTACCATGGGGATTCAGCCATCCCCCATCATTACTGTCACTCCCCCTGCACCAGAACCTCAAGATGTTGGTACTCTGGCATCAGAGCAACCAGATGTTGCGATGGGTGAAGGAGGCGGGGACTCCTCACATAAGGACTAATTCTGTTTCATTGCCACAAACTTTGTATTTGTAGTACAATTAGTATCCTTTGTTTGTGTAAAAATATATTCGCATGCATGGCTATGATTAAATGGTGTGTAAGTGATCTACTTGTATGCTTAGCACCGGTCAGTGAGGCCAATGGCCCATTTCTTTACTTATAATTATTCTGTACCATTGCCAATATTATCATGTGATGCATTACTAGTTCATATTTGTCACCCGACATTGGATAGTGCTGGATGATGAATCCTGGTCAGCACACTACTGGCATAATCATGACCGGTCAGTGCACACCAAGTATGATCTTCCCATGGTGGTTGGCTTACCATAGTATACTAACAATGTACTCATACCTTTGATTAGCTTGAGTGGGCTTGTCTTATAGCACAGCCAGTATGATCATGACCAGTATGTATGCCAGTGTAGTCATTACCAGCAAGTGCAATACCAGCATGACCATCATCTGCCAGTACTCGGTCTGTTGTTACAATATAATATTGGTATGGTTATTACTTGTTAGTGCTCTTCTTGTGAGAGTATCACTGGGCAGCATTCTGCCAGCATGGTATTGTTTACCACCAACCAAAATAATACCGGTATCCATATCATCAGCCGGTACCAAACTACTGGTCAGGTGGTTACCACCGGCCTAAACAATACTGGTATGCAATGATTGGCCAGTAACATGATTACTGGTCAGCATAATACTGGTATTGTCCCCACCAGCCAAAAAATACTGGTATTCTTATCATTGGCCAGTATGATCACCACCTCGCAGTATACTACCTCACTGGTCAATATTCTTTTGTGACCAGTATATGCGCTACCGGCTGGCTGATACCTGATCAATTCGGTGTCACCATCACTCTAGCAATCCAAAACCATTGGAGTGCTATCCTGATAATTAAATCGCCTTATTATATGACCATTACTGGTTACCACTACCAGTATGACCATTACCGGCCGGGATACTACCGGTATGATCATTACCTGTCCACATACAACCAGCATCACCATCACCAGCTCTTATGCTATCAGCATGATGATTACAACTGGTACGATCGGTATGAACATTACCACTACTGACATGACCAATACCAGTCTGGATACTACTGGCATGGTCTTTGCCAGTTTGTATGCCACTAGCATGATTATTACAACTGGTATAACAGGTATAACCATTACCAGTATGATCATTACCGGCCAGTACAATGCTTGATTAATCATTACTGGCCAGTACACCACCTGAATGCTTATCATTAGCTTGTACTACTTGCATAATCATTTCCATTCAGTACAGTACCAGTCTTGTCTTTGCTAACACATACAATCCTGACATGGCTATCATCAGCCTGTACTGTTTCTGTTCTTGAATTGTCTTATAGTGATATCTATTATCTATAATTGAAGGCCTGAATCCAAAATATTTTTTCCTCTCTGGCCCGACCATACACTATGGTGACACCCACACCCAGGACAGACTGTATATTATGATGACACCCCTACCCTGGCCTGACCATACACTATGGTGATGCCCACACCCAGGCTGGACTGTACAATATGGTGACACCCCCACCCTGGCCTGACCATACACTAGGGTGACACCCACACCCAGGCCAGACTGTATATTATGATGACACCCCTACCCTGGCCTGACCATACACTATGGTGATGCCCACCCCCAGGCCGGACTGTATATTATGGTGACACCCACACCCAGGCCAGACTGTACATTATGGTGACACCCCTACCCTGGCCCCACCATACACTATGGTGACACCCACACCCAGGCCAGACTGTTCAATATGCACCCATACCCTGGCCTGACCATACACTATGGTGACACCCACACCCAGGCTGGACTGTATATTATGGTTAAACTACACACTCTGGCCAGACCATACACTATGGTGATACCTGCATCCTGGCCCAAACCTATATTATGGTGACAACCCACCCCCAGGCTGGACCATGTATTATGGTGACAATTCCGCATACTGGCCAGACCATAAATCATGGAAACACCCTGCATCAGGAAAAACCAGTAATCCCATAGATGCTATAGATTGAAACCTGGTACTATTTATGTGCATGGGTCACTATAGTAGATATTTATTACCATGTATTGCATAAATGGCAATATAAATTTAATTAGCATCCTTAACCTAATCACAACTAGCATCCTTAACCTAATCATAACTAGTGTCCTAAACCTAATCATAACTAGCAACCTTAACCTAGTCATCACTAAGCTACTTTACCTAGTCACAATGCACCAGCACTCAGTAAACCAAGAAATTCAAATAAATGTTATTAAGCTAACTAAATACATTGAATGTATTTTAAGAAACTAAATAAAATTTTCAGGGGGGAAGGGGGGGGGAATGGAGCTCGGGAGGTGGGGGGACACATCTTTGTCGACATGGTGTGAGTCAAAGTGTGGATTTGGGTCAGAGTAATAACCCAAACATAACACCAACAAAGGACTACGAAAATGTGCGAGTGGTGGTTTACCTCCGTGGTGTCCAGAGAGGATGTGCTGAGGAGGGGGAGAGGGGATCTACACCACATTGGGGCCATGCTGCCATGATGATGGCATGACACAAAACATCCGCATTGCATGGTCAATGCTTTGAAGGGGGCAAAACCAATGGACATACACTAATGGGTGCCTGGTCATCCCCAGAAGTGGTCCGACATTGAATATGACCTTGATATGACCCACTTGCAGCCCTATTTCACTCAGTCAAATGTTCCCTCAGGACATGGCAAGGAAGATGGTTTACCTTCACTCCCGAATCCCATAGTGTTTGCATCTGAATCCTTGAAGAACAGTGCATTATCAAAGACTGCAGGTGATGGCCCCTTGCAACTGTTGTGAGGCGCCGGGCAGCTTTGGGTTGCATGAAGCTTGAAGAACCGTTTGGTATCGCTCATGTGTTGTTTCAGCGGGGAGAGTATGGTTATATATTTGTAAATGTCGAGTCGATTGAAAGTGTGGACCCTATGATGGTGACACAGTGCCACATTGGAAGCAAAGAACGATTCGAGTGCTTCTAGAAGGAGTGGGGCACCGTACCTTTCTTGAACCTGTGAAATAGGTAAGCCAGGTAGAGGGCAGTGCGCCGGTAGATAATATCCTTGTTGTAACAAGAGCATGACAAATCGCATTAGTTGCCATGCCAGTTGGGTCATTCCTCTGCCAGCAGAAACCACTTGGCTATTTCGGTGGGGTTGGGTCGCCACTGAAAGGGGATATTAATACAAATCATAGCTGTTGGCCAAGGTTGGCACCTTACCGTCCAAGACAATGGAGTCATCAGAGGCATCAGACAACCCATCTAAGTTGTGGGGGTCAACATCACGAGAGTCGATACTGTCAAGTTGGTGATTACGATTGCGATGCCAGGCGAGATAAGAATCCTTCAGGAAAATAGCATCTTGATGACATAGCCATGTTGTCATCTGGTAAATATAGTCCCGTTTGTTGCTGGATTGGTAGGCTTTTTTGGCGAAATCAATATGGAGTCGCTCTGGAAGCTTGGTGTTGAAGCCATCTGTGCTGCCAAAAAGATGAATCGATGTGGTGTAGTGTAGCATTGAATGGACTTTGGGGATGTTGAAATCGTCACGGATGCCCAAGTCAATGAAGATATTCTTGTGTTGATGAAATAGTTGTAAGGCTGTGTCCATCTTCTTCAGGGTTGTCTCGGTGTGGGACTGATACTGAGCATAGTACGTGAAGTCCAAAATCCCACACACGGCTATCAATGCACGCTCATCCATCAACCCAGCCACTACACTGAGGAAAACCCACTGCAATTCTTTGTGATCTGATCCAGTCCACTGCTTGCGACTCAATATCCCCTTCTTGAAGTGACAAAGACCCAAGAACGATGTCATCACCCAAAATCATGCATCCAGTACGTCCTCACCAATGATTTGTGAGCACCAACTCACCAAATGATCCTTGAACACGCCCTTGTGGAGTTGGTGCAGGATATCGGGTGTAATGCAAGTGAAGATGTCACAATGTGGGAGATTGGCCCAGAACGGTTCGTACACAGGCCACAGACCAAGGTTACGTTCAAATTCTTCTTTCAAGATCTCACCGTTTTCATACTTCTTTAGGGACTTCATCGTTTGGCGTTGAATACAGGCAGAGGACCTAGTTGACTCTCCACGTTTATCTCGTGCGACCGTACACTTCAGGCATCTACTTTCTTTGCAGCAAGCCACCAAGCACTGCTCAGGAAAATCTGCAACATATGCAGCCAAAATCGGGAAGATGCATCACACAAGCCCATCAGCACATGTCATCAGCACCCCCTCTTTTCCACAAATTACTAACAGTTCCAGGATCTGTGTCATACAGTAGTGGAAGAGCCTGTAATGTTTGACTGATCGCTGACCACTGGAAAAGCACTCCAGTTTGGCGGTTGGTAAGTACCCCAGCAGGACACAGGCATGCTGTGATGGCTGACGGTGCACATCTTTAGAGATGTTCCCAATTGTCAAGTAAACTGACCAGGCCTCTTGGTCTCTGCAGAACTGAGACAGCAAGGTCTTATCAGAAGCCAGTATGATTGGTGCTACTATGGCACCAGGTGGCAAACGACCCTATTGATTCACACCATAAGCTGCATGTCCATTTTCATTTAAGCTGGCTGACCTGCACTTCCCATCACCAGTCTCCTGTCCACATTTTGTCGAACTGTCTCTCTCGCCCTGCTTCATCATCAAAAACCCTTTGGGGCTCATATGAAATCGCATCCGCAAAATTCGGATTCGCCATAAGCTCATGTATGCAATCAAGCGGGTTGCACAGCCAGAGCTCCACCTCCTCTGTGAGTAGCTTCCCATCTGCACCCATTATGTCGCCCTCCACATCAACCATCCTTAGCGACCACTCAGTGCTTCATGGCAAATGGTCAATCGCTTTCATGAAGGTATGTTTACTTTTGAACAACAAGTCAAGCTTATTCATCTGTTGTAGGTTTTAGCTTGACATCATCAGCACTATTGAGGAATTACTTACAATAGCTAACTTGGTAAACTCTTCGATTCCCATCTGTGAGACATTCTTAATTAACCACTTGGCTAGGTCCCATTCCCCATCGCTATCAAAAGGTGCAGCGGGATTGTTTCCCTGTACCTCCTGCTCCTTGTGAACTGCATCAAAGAGAGTGTCCCCCTCTCCAACAACAGTGGCGACCGGTGCCGGGTATGGATGGATAAACCATGGCCATTGGGGCCCCCTTTGAGGGTTTGTAGGCATCTCAGGAAGCCTATCTGGGGGTGTAGGGGGAAGATCGACATCAACCAGTATGTCATAAGTAAAATCTCCTCCGTTGGGGTTACCGATATCATTCACATTGTAGGTGATTTCCATGGGATTCCCTTGGTCATTGTGCTCCAATGGTGCTAACCCAGGATCGGTACTTGCATGAAGACAGAAGTCAGCCCACGCAGTGTGAAGTTTCTCTCCACAGGAAGGACTGTTGGAGAGGTGTAGACTGAGTGCCTTGTTATTTGAAACTGAAGGTGACAAAAGGCGCAGGGGCAGCCTGGCATTATACAGAATGGTAAGGTTTTCTTGTGTTGATCTGCACACTGGAGATGAACTGATGTCTGACAATTCAGGTGCCCGAAATCGATATCAAGTCACATGCCTGCATGTCAAGTTGTTTGTTGATGGTCCGTGCACCACAAAAGTTCAACTGCGCTCTGTTTGTCACATCTTTTTTTTTCATGGCTGACATACTTTTAGCCTTGACTCAACTTTCATTGAGTATTAGGGCCATGCACAGTTATCTGCTCATCTTTCCACCTTTGATGTCCTCGGTACCTCCTTCTAAAGGCTCTCTTGACAGGGCCATAACCGGCCAAGCAGGGGATCCTCCCATTCATACCCGTCCAATGCGAGTGTCTTGCCCTACCGAACGTGTGCAGTATGTAGGTGTGTAGGCAAGTTGTCTTTCTTGTCTGGGGCCAGGTTTATGCCTTGCAGAGGATGAACATCGGGACCGTGAGAATAATCGAGCCCATTTGAAAGAGAAGTTGGCTCAATGCAAAAATCCTGAAAGCAGAGGTAAGTTATACCTTCAAACAATTTGATATTGATCGTTAAAGCGACATTCTTTTTGTACAGCTCCACGAGCAGGTCAGGCAACCCAGTCTCATGCAACAGTGAGCTGACCATCATTACAAATGTTTCATTTTATTTCATATTGACTAGTGTGCGTGACAGAAATTCTCTGCTCATGATATCAATCCTGACGAGACCAGAGCAACGCCACAACTCGACTTGCGGCCACAAGTGGGACATGTTCCCCCCAAGAAGGTGAGTAACTATCAATACATGGACAACTCCACTCATGAGCCTTGTAAATAGGCATACTACTATGGAGCCTCACTGGCAGCTGATGATCCCCTTACCCAGGTGACGTATCACCTATTATCCTCTGGACATTATTGACTGTGTCGTGTAGCCTTCTGGGTCAATCAACTCATTTGGGCAACGTCACTACCAGCTGTCTGGTGGCACTCCAGGGGCAAGCAGGTTTGCAAGCACTGCCAGACCGCAAGCTGCACGCTTGAATGATTTGAGCCGACACACCCCCAATTGACTTCCTGACGCTATGCAGAGTAGGGTAGACGTTGCAAATGATCTTTTTCCTGCCAATGAAGAAGATATCAATTATGAACTAGAGTAAGTGCAACTACAACATTGTTAATAGCTTCATGCAATGCGAGAGCAGAGAGCAATACAGCGACCCGGATGTTGGCCATGGGCTAACAGATGGTCATGACGAGCAAGGCCAAAGTGAGGACGACGGTGGCAATGAGTATGAGCCATATGTCTCATCTGGTAACATTTCATTGTCTACGTTTCAGTGATGTCTAATAAAGTTACAGATACAACAAAACACCTCCGAGAAGGGGATCCAGATGACTGTGCTGTGTCTGGCAAACAGTCACGCATTTCATCAGAGCCTACTACTGAAGACGACGGCAAAGATTGGCGCCCACCATGCAAAGTTCAAGAAACCAAGGGGTGTGTTGCAGCACATGATTATGAAGTAGTGGTGCACCAGATCCTCAAACATGCTACAGGTTTTTTTCGTGCTTGTCTTGTGGCAAAGAATATATATCCTGACCACATAACCACAATATTATGGGCACAAGAAGCATGGACGGAGGCATGTACCCATGTCGAAGCCAAGGTCAGGTACAATGATGAAATCATCCAGCTAGTAAGTTGCTAACTCTACTGTTGATCCTTATATCTGATACTGTCATAGATTACCATGCACACATGGCAATTAACAGGTGAACTCAAAGCCAAGATCCATCCCCTCGTTGAAACAATGTACGGCTTTGAGAGCACGAGCCAAATGTCAACCGCCAAAAACCAGGAGGTGGTAGTGCAACTCAAGACAAGTCTTGGCTTCTGCTACAAGGTTTATTGTTGTTGAAGTTGCATGTGCACCCGGCGTAAACCGTCAACAAAGTGTGCACAAGACTGCGACCCATATTAGTGTAGACTTAGTAATAGTCCTCTTTAGAGTAGATGTTACATGTTACATGTCACATGTCACAGTCATGTGTCACACTATTTGTTGTATATAAACAGCGGACATCGCTTATATAATATAACAGCTCTTGACCAGCTACCGCTATCATCTCAGGTTGTGCACTCCACCCAACAGGTGAGTTGGAGTAGCAGTTCCTCTACATATATAGGTATTGCTTCAACAGGTTATGAGCCCTGTGAGCGCACTGTGTGCAACAATGCACCAGACAGTGCTCCAGCTCCCTGTAGCGTCGCTTTAACTAGCTTGACACTGTGGAGGACAGTGAGCTCCTAGTTGAGCCCCTGCACAGCCACAAGGCGAAGTTCGTCAATGATTTGCGCCAGTCAGTGAGCTCCTTAGTTGAGCACCTGCACAAGCGAAGTTTGTCAACGACTTGCGCTGGCTGACCCTAATCATGAGTTAGCTGTTGACAGAAGTGCTTTCACTAGCACTCAGGTGTTTCTTCTTTTCTTGTCTGTCCATTGTCACATTCACTTGCTGACTCCATTGACCCAACAGAATTCACCATGTCCAGCGCTCTCAACAAGATGGTCCCCATGTTCACTGGCTCCAACTGGCAGCAGTGGCACACCTCTATGCAGGCCTACCTTCGGGCACAGGGCCAGTGGTTTGTTTATTTGACTACCCAACCTGCTGACGGTCACGATGACTGGAACAACTGGGACAACAACACCGAGAGAGCGCTCAGTAATATTACCTTGCACCTCCCTCCCTCCATCCAGGTCGCTATCGCTGACCTTACTACTGTAAAGGAGGTGTGGGACTACCTCAAGAAGAGCTTTGGTGCCCCCAGTATCGGTTCCGCCTATGCTGAGCTTAGCAAGCTCCTTTCAACTACCATTCCTGCTGGCTCCCATCCTGCTCCTGCGATAACCAAGATGCTGAGCCACTTCATGTACCTCAAGCACGCTGGCTTTGACTTTCCTGCCCCCATGCAGACAATGATTATCCTCTGCAAGCTCCCTCCTACTATGGAGGTCGTAGCGCAGATACTCAGCCAGACGTCCCCCAACGAGATCAAGAATCTCAAGCTGGAAGGTATCGTGAAGGCCGCCACACTCTCATTTGAGCAGAAAGGCGCCACTCGCAGCGGTGGTAAGGGCCCTCAGGCCAACAAGCTTAGCGCTGTGAAGCGCAAGCCAGCTGACCCCAAGTTCACCCAGCAGCAGCAGCAGCAAGGCGGGTCCAACAGCAGTGTGAGCGGAAATGCTCCTGCCCAAGGACAAGGAGGCCACACTCACCGAGGTGGCAAGAAAGCTTGTGCTCAACGCGAAGCTGCCCAGCAGGCTGCTTTCACCACTTATGTCCACTACGATGGACCTGAGCCGACCCTCAACCCTCACGCCCTGGCCCACACTCCCAGTGCTGCCCACTACAGCCCCCCTGCTTTCAATAATACTATTAAGGTCTTTGATCTGGCACACCGTCTGGGGGTAGAGCCCTCCTGCCAAACCATCCACACCCTCGACCACATCGTGTCGACGGCTAGTGCGAGCCTGGACCAGCCCGAGGCTGGTCCATTGTCGCTGAAGCGCCCTCGTCTTGAGGAGCACATCATGATGTACGAGGAGGATGCCATCTCCCTTGGGGATGATGAACCTATCACCCACAAGCCTTTCGCCAATGATAAGTTCGATGAAATCAATGCAATGGTCCTCAATCACTACAATGCGATGTCGATGGTGATGGATGCAGAGGCCAGCCTCTTCAGGCAAGTACCCTCTGCACACATGCTGACCAACGCTGACACGCCCCCTTTACATGTGCGCTACACGCCGTCACTGTATATAGCGAGTAGTATCTATAATATGTCATGTCGTTGCTCGAGAAATGCATATACTTGTTCGTGCTCGGATTCATGTGTTGCTTGTAAGGGAAAAATGGTTGACGATAGTGAACTATCTGGTGCCTTCTGGCTACTAGACTCTGGTGCATCCCGCCACTTTACTGGTGACATAGGCGATTTTGCCTCCTACAACGCGCTAAAGCGAGCGCACTACGCCAAAACGGCTAATGGTGTAGTGCTGATTGCTGGCATTGGCACGGTTTTACTCCGGTGCCTAGACCACAACTCTGGGGATGAGAAAGTTATCACACTCACCCAAGTGCTCCATATGCCAGGCGCTACTGCACGCCTTATTTCTATGGACGAAATGCTCCAGCGCAATTACAGAGTCACTGGCGATAAGAGAGGCATTAGCCTCACTCACAAAGCTGAACGCCTATGGTTTGGGCCAGACCCAGAAGACGATCGCAACGTCATTTTTGGGATTAGATCTATCCCGATAATTAGATCTAACTATATTGCCTCCGTGAGCAAAGTCGATTACGACATTATGCACCGGAGATTCGGGCACCCCTCAAAGGAAGTACTCCGACGCGCGCAAAAGCATACGCAGCGCTTCCCGGAGATCCACTTTCCTACTGAGGACTGTGTTTGCCCTGGATGTGCTCTTGGCAAGATGCCCAATCGAGCTTTCCCAGAGAACGAAAGACGTGCTTCCAAGCCTTTCGAGCTGGTGCACTCTGATCTGAAATCCTTCCTGGTTACGTCATACCGGAAGTTTAAATATGTTATTACTTTCTACGACGACTTTACTTCTCATGCCTGGACTATGCCTCTTCGCTCCAAAGCTGCAGCGATTACGGCCGCCAAAAATTTCCTAGAAATGGTGCGCGTCCAACATAATGCGCACGTCGTTGGATGGATGTCCGATGCTGGCGGAGAATATAAATCCGATCTGTTTGATTGAGCACTCCTTGAGAAAGGAATAAAAATATATCAAAGTGCTCCTAGAACCCCCATGCAGAATGGCTGCGCCGAGCATTTAGGGCACACTCTCATGGATAAAGCAGAGTCTATGCAGCATCAAGCCTGCATTCCTGACTCTTGGTGGGAATTTGCGTTCGCTCACGCAACCCACATCTACAACCATACTCCGGTAGCTCGCCTCCGATGGCGCACCCCCCACGAAATGCTTAAGGGGGAGATGCCTAACATCAACCACCTTCGTGTATTTGGCTGTGGAGCTTTTGTCTACCTCCCAGCAACGGCTAGAGCAAATAAGATGGTTCCCAAGTCGGAGCTTATGACTTATGTCGGTGTTGCCCCTGGCAATGAGCGCAACTTCTTGTTTATGCGCTCCACCAATGCAGTGTTCACCGCTGCCCACGCCGTCTTTGACGAGCGTCATTTCCCCCGCTGCCCCAAAAACCGGCGCGAACCTCTTGAGAACCCTTTTGGAAGGGTAAATCCAAAACCTACCACTGATCGACCAGGGAATCCCCCTGATGATATCGACAGTGATGATGATGTGGAACACGACCATGGCTACCCACATCCCCAAGCGCAGGATGACGATCCAAAGTGCGAGGAACCACAGGCTCCTGAGGAAGAGCCTATTCAACCAAATCCTCCCCGTACACCATCTCCAGTGCCTCCACCGGCACCGAGAACGCCTCCACCGGCAAGAAATCCGCCACCTCTGGCACCGCAGCGCCCTGGCCGAGCTGAACGCCGCCAGAACGTGCCGCGACCCCCTGCAGTTAATCTACCTGCCCACCCCCCAACGTGAACGTAGAGCGCCATTGCGCCCCGGTAATGTGTATGGTGAGCGGCGACATCCCGTTGAGCAACTCCGGGATATCGAAAGTGCCTCGCGATGGCGAGAAACAGTGGGTGAGGCCCCTAGGCCCCCACAACCGGACACACCAGACCATGTTCCTGGTG
>Ga0307518_10001981_pt1 | contig 15088 bp, 25 predicted proteins | sample 25_EM_MG_FD_203889 | JGI IMG/M metagenome (GOLD analysis project Ga0307518, IMG submission 203889) | Populus trichocarpa ectomycorrhiza microbial communities from riparian zone in the Pacific Northwest, United States - 25_EM | ecosystem: Host-associated > Plants > Roots > Unclassified | place...
CTGTACTGACATCTGTTGTAGGAACCGCCGGGAACACCTGGCCATCTGCCGTCCACACCTTTAGAGGACCGTTTTGAGGTACGTCGCCCCACCAGTAGGTATTTTTCTGTTTGTACTGACATCTGTTTTAGGAACTGCATCAGGAATTTGACAGTTTCCTTTTTCATCCTTATTTATACTTTTTGTGCCAAATAAGCACAAAAAAAGTTCGCCGTCACTAAAGTAGAAAAAGTACGAAACAAGCTAACCCTTCCTCTTGTCTAAACTTTTTCCCCACTTTTTCATCCTTGCAAATTTGAATTCTTGCTTTTTTCACCCTTGCACACATCTCAAAAAGTTGACCAAGCGACACGATTTATTTACCATGCCAGTAGATATAAGTGAAACAAGTATGATAAGCCAATAAGGCGGGAAAGTGTGATAAGGAGAACCAGCTTGAAATGAACACAAAAGCAGCGGCGACACGAATGATATGGTTATGGGCGAAATGATTACCGGCAAAGCGGCAAATGACATGGGCAAAACAGCAAACGATACGGGCAAAACGGCAAACAGTGAGTCCGAGGAGCAGATTCTATGAAGAACAATTAGGAACACCAATGAGTAAACTTAGATAAAAAAGTTGAAGGAGACACAGTAATTGAAAATCAAACAGGATCTCACAGAGGAAGGAGCGTGGGTTGGCGGCACCAGCAGGCTCATTGACATCAGCTTCACTATTCCCGGCGCTCTTGGTGCCAGTGGGCTTGAACGCTTGCGCGGCCGTAAACGTAGCTTGCACAAACGCCTGACCTCTTTTGTGGATCAACTCTTGGTATGCTGCAGTGTCACTGTTCCAATTCACTGCCGAGAACTGAAAGGCCGACGACGTTACACGGCCTGTTGCTTTGTTAAGCACCTTCGGCAGTTTGACCTTCATTTTCCCATCAGTGTTGTTTGCCATGTCTTCGAGAACCTGTTCCACGTCTATAGTACCGTCTACTATGAACCTGATGGCACGCTCCAACTGCCGGCGGTTGATCAGTACGGAGAAGTGAAATAAAGTTGAACTTACTGCTGCTGACGCCATCGCAATGACGCCCTCGCCATTCTTGCCAGCAGCCATTGCTTGTGTGTCCCATCCTGGCACGTCCACACACGCCACAATGCTGCTGAGGTGAGCTGTTGCAATGAGCTCGAGGAGTAATGTTGAACGGTATAGGCCCTCAGCGTTGACCAAATTCGGGTCCTCCCGCAGGAATCGATATTCGGACTTGAGGAACTCGGCCACTGGGCGAATTTCGACGTCATCATCAAGATTCGAGAAAAAATCCAACATCATGGCAAGGGCAGATGAGCCAAAGCCATTCCGCCACTCGCTGAGACGTTGGATTGTCTACTGTGGTCAATTCGCGGTCTACAATGATAGAATGTGTACTTACAACTGAAAAGACTGAACCAGAGGTTGTGACCCGATGCTTGATATCAGGATACACGACATTAAAAATAAGCTGCAAGGCAGATGCAAGCTGCTCATCGGGGACACTCCAAATGTTCTTTTGGACACTGCACCAGAGTGTTGCCGTAGGGATGAATGATCGGGACCAGCGGTGATCACTAGGCACAGGAAGGTCTTTGTTGTTGTACTCGGAACACTTCTTGACAATGTCGATTATATACCCATCCGCGTCGCAAGCCCGTTCTTGTAAATTGCCAGATGCAGGAGAGGTGGAGTCGGCAGAAGACACGGAGGGAGCAGCAAGAGAGATGGAAGGCTTTTCTTCATGTTTGATCCGTTTGCGCTGGGGTAAGTCGGAAGCTTTCACTTGGATGCTAATAGAAGTCTAGATGTACCAAGAAATGTATATTAGTAGATGAACAAGCCAAGCGTCATCATACTCACGGATGAGGTAGTGCGGTGTCCTTGGGACTTTCGTTCCACCACTGTCAATGCAGGCTTGTCAATCTCCATAACACTAGCCTCAGAGGTGTGTTCCGGTTCGCTGTCCGAGGCGAGAGGGGCCTTGCGCTTGGTGACCCTAGGAGTCACACGCAGGTCAGAAATGGGAGCGCCCAGCTCATCCTCACTTTCTTCGACTGGAGTAATCTGGTATAGATGTGTCAGTCACGAAGCTTGAGACCGTTGTGCACTCACTGTGACCGTCTGTGTGCCTAAAGCCATGGCACGTTTCATTGTCGCCAATTTCTCAGCCCTATCATCTACCGTATCAGCGAAAATTTCGTTCGTTTCGTCCACAGGTAGGTTGCTTAAAGACACCAGAGTGTTGGGAGTTGCAGATTCTGAACGATTCTTGTAGCTACTGGGGAGCGCGGTCAGTGAAGTTTTCGTAGACGGGGCTGGGAAGGTGGGCTCGTTTGTTTCAGCAGCCGCCACATCGGCTACCCAAGTTTTGACTTGACCTCCTTGCGCAAACTTCTTTGCCGTCCTTCCGTTCAAAGCAAGGTCAAGAAAAAATAATGTAGACTCGGTGAGGGAAAACATTACAAAGAGATCAAACTTACTCCTTTGGTATAACCAGCGCTAACATTCACATCAAATATTAGTAAGTACACGTTTATAAGGTGTGTTCAGAGTCTCACCATATTCCCTCTTCAGCACATTTTTCTGAGTCTTACAATCCTTTATCGCCTCCTTCATGGACATCCGTTGCTGAACAGGTTCACGTTCAGATGAACCTCCGTTGTTCTGTCCTCCGTTGTTCTGTCCAAGACATGGTAAGTTTTATATCATTGATCCAGTGATAGATGCTCACCGGCTCTTTATCGATCACATCGATGGTCTTTTTCAACCATTTTTGAGGGCGAGGGCGAGGCTTTGACTTGCTTGCCTTCGCATCGTTCGCCTTTGCCTCTGCCTCCATTTCCATCAAAGCAAGGCGTTCAATTCCTTGCTTAGCGGCTTCCTCCTTAGCAGCTTTAGCGTCCTTCAGACGCTTGTCATCCGCAGCCTTCTCAGCCTTGGTACGTCGTTTCTGCATTACTCCTGTGGTAAAAAGGACCTCAGCTGGATGCTTCTCTGAATTGCCAGGCCGGGTTCGTCGAGGGGAAGCGGGGGTACCTGCGGAAGGTTCCATGGGAGTTAGAGAGAAAGTGAAGGACGGCTAGTCGAAGGTCGAAGAAGGTGGTTTAAAAAGGCTGAAAAAATGGTGCGAGACGGCATCGGGGCGTCGAATTTGTAAGTGTGGGCCCTTACCCTGGGACGACAAACATACTAACCGAAACACTTGCACTCCGCGCTCCTGCTCTCCCTGTCGTGCTAGCCGTTGAATTCGTAAGTGTAGGCCTTCACCCTGGGATAACAAACATACTAACCAAACACATTCACTCCGTGCTCCCGCTTTGCATACTCTGAACGGCCATGAACACCATCCTCCAATACCCATGCAGCTTCCCCGGATGCAGGCGTTTTTTCAAGACACTTGGTGGTCGCAAAAAACATATTCGCTCAGCACACCCCATCCTCTCACCACCTCGTGTACCCAGCCCTCCAGCCTCACCACGATCATCCATACGTTCTTCACGTTCACCTAGCCTTCCACCAACACAGATCCATGCAGATCAACAGTCCAACCAGGATGGCTGGGATGGGGAGGATTTCGGCCCACCACCACATTCTCCGCCGCCAGACCATCACGGTCCTCAAGGGCCTGCCCCTTCCGAAGAAAATACTCAATTCTTTGGCCCTGGTGACAAGTACTACCGGTATTATCACCCTAAACTAACAGGTCAGAAACTTCTGAGTCTTTCAGGTGTATATTTGACCTCTGAACTCTCTACAGGTCAACCGTGTGATGAAAATGGAGTGTTTCTAGCCCCAGGAACTCCCCCACCGGTCAACGCCAACAATCCCCATGATTGGTATCCCTACGAGAGTCAGCTGCAGTTCGAGACGGCCGAGTTTTTGTTTTCTCGGTGCCAGATGTCTGCGCCGAAGATGGACGCCCTCCTGGATCTCTGGGCTAGTTCTTTATATCCCCACCAAGCACAACCACCCTTTTCTAATCACCGCCACCTGTACCGAACAATAGATGCCACTACCACTGGCGAAGTGAAGTGGCAGTGTTTTTCTGCTGGCTACACCGGTGAAATTCCGACCGTAAATCCACCGCCGTGGATGTTAAAAAAGTATGATGTTTGGTTCCGGGATCCTCGCCAAGTTGCTCGTCAAATTCTTGGGAATTCGTCTTTCTCAAATGAGATCGATCTGTGGCCGTTCGAGGAATATTCAACAGAGGATCAGACCAGACAATACAAAGATTTCATGTCTGGAGAATGGGCTTGGGAACAGGCGGTACGTCATATTTTGACACCTCTTACATGGATCTCACAGATACAGGATATCATTTCCGAGGACGAGAGCACGCATGGTAGTACATTTGTACCTATCATACTTGGGAGCGACAAAACAACTGTATCTGTTGCCACCAGGAACAACGAATACTATCCTCTGTACATGTCAGTCGGAAACGTACACAACAACGTAAGGCGCGCTCACCGAGAGGCCCTTATACTCATTGGCTTTCTTGCAATCCCTAAAAGTAAGTATTTCGTGCATATTCAACATTTGATAGTGCATGTCTCATTATCCATTCACTAGCTACGAAAGAGCACGCCTCAGATGCGGCATTCCGCAAGTTTCGTCGGCAGCTATTCCATAGCTCACTTGCGGCCATTCTGAGTTCCCTCAAGCCTGCTATGACAACACCCGAGGTGGTCAAGTTCGGTGACGGCCACTTTCGCTGTGTAATATATGGTCTTGGTCCCTATATTGCAGACTACGAGGAGCAGGCGCTCCTGACGTGTATTGTGCGTGGGTGGTGTCCAAGGTCTGTCTGAGGATTTTCTCTTTTCTCGCTACACTGCTAACTAACATCTGTGCCAGATGTCAAGCGCTACGGGGCAACCTAGATGAAGATGCTCTTGACCGCAGTCGAGCGTTCACTGAAGCGCTGTTTGAAGAGAGCACTCTCGACCTTATGTGGGACGAATATGGCATCATTGGTGACCTTGTCGTAGGTTTCTGTACCATTATTCATATCTTACGTTGCCTGAACCCTTGTTAGCCGTTTACGAACGATTTCCCTCGCGCCGACATCTACCGTTTAATTGCCCCGGACATTCTACACCAGCTCATAAAAGGCTGTTTCAAGGACCACTTGGTTGATTGGGTCACTGCATATATCCAAAGGAACCACTCAAAGAGAAAGGCAGACCAAATCTTGGATGACATTGATTGCAGGTCGGTTTCTGTGATATCTGCGCTGCTTAGATACTGATGTAACCTTAGAATTGCCACTGTAGCTCCGTTTACTGGACTGTGTCATTTCCCTCAAGGACAGGGTTTCAAGCAATGGACTGGTGATGACTCGAAAGCCCTGATGAAGGTATGTCGTCGTCATGCTCATGTTCAATGCCATGTCTTATTATATCGTTCTAAGGTATACATTGCCGCTATTGAAGGCTATGTGCCTGCCGAAATCATACGCACATTCCGTGCTTTCCTTGAATTCTGTTATCTAGTCCGTCGGCACATCATCTCGGAGAAAGCACTTGCAGAAATCGAAGATGCACTCAAGCGGTTCCATACCTGGCGTGAAATTTTCAGGACCAGTGACAACCCAGTTGTCACAACATTCTCCCTACCCCGTCAACATTCCGCCAAACATTATCCAACACTCATCCGTCTCTTTGGTTCACCAAATGGTCTGTGCTCATCTATCACCGAGTGCAAACACATCAAGGCTGTCAAAGAGCCTTGGCGCCGATCAAGCAAATATCAACCTCTCGGTCAAATGCTTCTAACAAATCAGCGGTTGGACAAGATTGCCGCTTCTCGTGTCGACTTCAGCAGCCGAGGGATGTTGAATCAAACATGTCTTTCATCTGCAATCAGGACACTCTGTGAGCCACACTATTTGATTGGCTTTTTGGTGTCGCTGACCTTTGTTTACTACTTAGCACAAATATTACTTGGCGACAACGGCAATAGCGGTGATGCCACAAATGACAATGCAGAGGAAGCTACTCACAATGGCACAAACCACACACAAGGTGCCAGCGTGCAAGACGATAGCGACATGCCTGTTGCAGACAATAGCCCCACAGATCTGTCTGTGCATGTGCAACTCTCACGCACCCCTCGTAAGTTGCTCAGTCATACATTTTTGTTTGTTCTAATACAGCAGTACAGAGCGACAGCGCCCACACACCCTATCCACACTCGGAGTCGAGCTCCACATTCCCAACTTAGTTGACTTGGTGCGGCGATTTCTCTTTGAGCAACTCAACCCAAATGATCACCGTGACACATCCGAAATTCCGCTCGCTGCATGCCCTCACTATGACAGCCGCATATATGTATTCAATTCAGCATGTGCAAGATTCTATGCACCCAGTGACCTCAGTGGGATTGGTGGAATGCAAACAGAGTTCATCCGTTCGACGCCTCTGTGGAGAAAGGAAGGCCCCCGGAAAGACTGTGTGTTTGTCACAACAAACCCAGAGGCCACTGGGATGCGGGCTCTTGACATTGCTCGCATCCTATCATTCTTTTCATTCAGGTATCAGTCTGAATTATATGAGTGTGCCGTCATTTGGTGGTTTGACAAGATTGGTGATGCCCCAGACAAGGACACTGGAATGTGGATGGTCTGTCCCGGTTACCTACCCAACCATACACCCCACCTCGCAATTATTCACATTGATACCATCCATCGCAGCGCCCATTTGATCCCTATATATGGTACCAATGCTATCTCCCGCAATATCAAGCCTTGCCATTCCTACGATGCGTTTCGAGCATTCTATGTCAACAAATATGTAGATCATCATGCATTTGAAATAGCAAGCTAATACATTGAAGTGGTATACATAGAATTCTTGTCTATTAAATAGCGAGCGCGTGTCACAGGCCAGGCCGGTGACAGCGCTGTATAGCGTGTGGTGGGGGAACACACCTCCTTTGAAGTGGGTATATATAGAAATTATTACCCATTAAATAGCGAGCGTGTGTCACAGGCCAGGTCAGTGATGACTCTGTATAGTCCGCGTGTGGGGGAAACGCACCTTCTGAGACGAAGACGGCGGCAGTTATCTTGGAGAAATTATTGGCCGTTAAATAGCGAGCGTGTGTCACAGGCCAGGTCGGTGATGACTCTGTATAGTCCACGTGTGGGGGAAACGCGCCTTCTGAGATGAAGAGGGCGGCAGGCATGGGGGGTGCAGGTGACGCAGGGGAGGCGAGTGACGCAGAGGAAGAGGAGGCGGGTGAAGCAGAGGTGGGTGTCAGGTTGCCGCGAGACAGACACTGCGGATGTGCTTACCCTCCAGATGCGAGTGGGAGGGATAAGACTGCGCCCAAAAGCCATCAGATACGATCGGGGGGGATAGAACTCCGGGCAAGCGAAGAGGGGGGCGACGAACTTGAGAATGGGTCAGGTTGCCGCGAAATGGATGCTGCAGATGTGCTTACCCTTCAGATGCGAGTGGGAGGGATAAGACTGCGCCCAAAAGCCATCAGATACGATCGGGGGGGGATAGAACTCCGGGCAAGCAAAGAGGGGGGCGACGAACTTGAGAATGGGTCAGGTTGCCGCGAAACGGATGCTGCAGATGTGCTTACCCTTCAGATGCGAGTGGGAGGGATAAGACTGTACGCCCAAAAGCCATCAGATACGATTGGGGGGAATAGAACTCCAGGCAAGTGAAGTGGGGGGCGACGAACTTAAGAATGAGTCAGGTTGCCGCGAAACGGATGCTGCGGATGTGCTTACCCTTCAGATGCGAGTGGGAGGGATAAGAAGGCTGCCAGTGAGCCCTGTACACGCTTTCTTGTCCGTTAAATAACGATCATGAGTCACAGCCCAGGTTTAGCGTGATATTTCCTGCGGTGGAGAGCATATGAGAGAAAATATGAAATGGAAATGGCGGCAGCTCCAAGCAAACGAAGAGTGGGTTGTGTGAGGGCGTCTCCCAGGGACTTAGCAAAATTTTGGTTGCAGTGTGATTATATCAGCAGATCCCAAACAGTGCGCAACACCGATGGCAACGGCGTCCACTGCGACTGGCACGACCACGACCACGATGACCGTTAATGCACAACCAACACGATGGCCACGACCACAACGTCAACGAGTTGTTGTCATCGGCGATGACGGCGGCGGCGATCAACTGACCATCACTGCTGACGGCGACAACGACGACAATGCATGACAACGACAACGACTGTCGCTGCCGTGACGCCAATAGTAGTACGACGAGTTCCAACGTTGATGATGGTGTCGATGGTGACGACCAGCCCACCACCACCACCGACGACGATGGCAATAGAATACCAACTGTATTCAACTTAGTCTACTTATTTTCCTTATTTTCCTTAATGCAATGCTCCTTGTTCGTCTTTTTTGACTTAAGCAACTTGTAGTTTTCCAGAGTTGCGGAAAAGTACAAAAAGGGTAATAAAGTGTGATTAAGTAACCTGTCAAATTCCTGATGTGCCGGGAACACCTGGCCATCCACCCCCGACACCTCCAGGGAATGATTACAATGAGGTACATTGTCTACTGACTGCCTCTTGCTCTCACTAACGCATGCTGTAGGAACCGCCACGCACACCCGACCATCCACCGCAGCCGCTTCCAGGGGATGAGGTACGTTGTCTACTGGCTGCCTCTCGCTCTCACTAACGCATGCTGTAGGAACTGCCACGCACACCTGACCATCCACCGCAGCCGCTTCCAGGGGATCGTGACGATATCCCGCGCACCAACATAGAGTATCAATGAAGGCAACGTCCTATTGTTGACATTGCAGCTTTAGCAGCCGCAGCTGTCCTTCCCTCCATGCGCCACACCATGGACTTCATAGTGGCTCTCAAGAATGCCTCACTCAACGATCCAGTTGCCCACCTTGGCACAGATGCTCTCCAGCAGTTATGGAATCCCCCTAATGAAATCACCCCCATTGAAGATCCAGGCACGCGCTTCTCCATCGCAGCATATCTCGCCCAACCGTGTTTGTCGGGCAGCGAGGAATGCCTTTAATGGCTCCCTTGGTGCAGATGACATACTGAGCTTCCACAACGTCGAGAAGTTCATTGCTTCATACACCGGCGTCATGTCTATTGAACATGACATGTGCCGCAACACATGCATCGCGTATACCAGTCCATTCACCCATCTCGATACATGCCCGACATGCGGCACATCGCGCTGGAAGGAGGAAAGGCTGCAGGGAACCCATGGACGGTCTAAGATCCCCACGCAAACATTCACCACCATCCCTATCGGTCCCCAGCTCCAAGCTCTATATCGGAACAAAGACAGTGCGATAGATATGGACTACCTACGTCAACGGACGGAAGAGGTTTTACAGCAGATGAGCCGGGAGTGTAACTTTATTGCAACAAAACACGGTAACTACCGTACAGCCGCGTTGCATCATTTATGGTAAAGAGATGTTGCAACGCATCATTGCAACACATTGCAACACATCTACACCTGGCAAGGCAACTGTTGCAACATTTGTTGCAACGCATTACAATGCAATGTGTAAATGTGTTGCAATACACTGTTGCAACATTTATTGCAACACATTGCCTACTGAACTGCACAGGCAACCCACAGCTGACCCTACCCGCCAGGTTCCGTAGGTATTATCATTTCATAGTCAAACATATCTCATTAAATGCAGTGCATATACATAATATATCTACGGAGGTACTAGCTATGTGTGCATTGTTGTGATCATCGGAGTGGTGGACACAGTAATCGTTGACGTGCGTGCCTCCGGGCTGCAAGCGTGCGTGCTGTGGTGATGGTCAGTGTGAGGATGTGGAGGAGAGGTGGATTCAAATCGTGGTGGACACGACACTCGTCAACGTGTGTGTGCGTGCTGTGGCGGTGGTTAGTGTGAGAGGGAGGTGGAGGGGAAATCAAGTTCACCTCATGTGTTGTCGGCGTCGTCATCAGGTGGTGGGCACAGCACTCGTCAACGTGCGTGCTGTGATGGTGGTTAGCATGAGAGGGGGGGGGGGAGTTTACCTTATTCATTGTTGGCATCGTCATCGGGTGGTGGACACAGCACTCGTCGACATGTGTGCATGCATACTGTGGTAGTGGTCAGCGTGAGAGGGAGGTGGGGAGATGGAACTCACCACACTTGTTGTCGGCGTCGTGATCAAGAGGGTGAGGGTGGTGGTAGAGGTGGCCGTGCCAGCGTGCATGTTGCTGGATGGGTTGTAGCTATTGTTGGCGGCAGTAAATGGGTGAAATGATGATGTTGAGTGCGATGATCAGCGGCAATCGCAAGATGGCAACATACCTTGTCACCTGAACCACCTATCCATCCCACAAAGCGTCCTGTGGATATTGTTGTGTTGATGGTGATGCAGAAGACTCAAATGTGAACCTGCAAACATCAGATGAATGCAAGAAAGCGAGACAGCTTACCTAGGACACGCGAATTGCGCAGAAAAACCTTTCCGTCGAGTGTCAGAAGTAGGGGGAGCAGTCAGAGATGATGAGGAGCGAGCGCAGCGGTGAGGACAAGGTGAGGACAAGAAGATAAGGAGAACATAGTAACACAAGTTATATAATTTACCAAATTTGGGAACGACACGGATGTACACAAAGTCACGTGACAACGCGTCATTGATGTAGTAACGTCTATATGTCTCCGTCTGTATGTCTCCGTTGTTTTTCTTTCGTCTACTCTATCGGGAGGCAATGTCCACAATATGGAGAAGGTGGACACAGCGCAGCGGGCTCTACACAAATGACAATGAAGACTTAACTCACTTGAGTAGAAGGTTCAAACTTGAAGTAAGATAACCGAAGGTGGTTTGAGAGTTCTTGGATAGAACAGAGAGTAAATCGTAAGGGGAAAAACTCTACAGCATTCCAAGTAGCGTAAGGGTATTTATACATCTGAGCTGCGCACAGACCATGTAACATAGAGTGTTTCCTAAGAGTCCATAAACGGACGGTAGATAAGTACCTTCCTAACATAGTAGTTCTGTGGAAGCTCGTAGAACCTTGAAGAAGTCCACAGTGAGTCACACACAAGATAAGAGATAAGAAACAGTCTAGATCAACCCATAAGAACATTCCAGAAGGAACGTTATCTCCTTATCATGACCTCGTCATAGATAAGAAATATGACTCTGGTTAGTCGGTACTCTCTGATAACCGGTCATGTGACTTTGACAATCACATGGAAGAGATTGAGTCCAGACACATCACGTGTCAAGGCTCCTGAGAAGTCACGTGCTAGTGATGACTAAGCACTTACTTTCTCAACATACTCTCTCTTCTCTGCTCTCTGTTACTGTTAGTGCCAGTGAGGTCTTGTTTGGCCTGAGCTTTGTACAGCGTAGTCGGCCATATTTTTATTTCATTTCATGTCATTTCGGACTGGGTAAGCCCAGCCAATAGCATCAATACTTAAATAACAAATCTCGTATACATTTGGAAAACAAATGATCCAGGGATCCCATGTGTAATCTAACTGAAGAAGAGGTTTCTTTAGTACTCCTTAGTAGGTTGTTATTAGCTATAGACTCATAAGTATGTACCTGTAGTACTCTGGCAAAACTAGATTGGATACTGCAATACTTCTGTACTTGAAGTTGTATTGAATACTCGAGAAATCCACCACAGTGCTCACACAAAATGTCCATGTCAAGTACAACATCATAGTATAGTATTGAGTAGATCTAACAAATGAACTATATTTCCTTGACAACCTCTGACATCATACCAGCACAACAATACAAGTGGAATCTCTGAATCTTATGTTTTCTAGTTGTATAGGAGATTTATTGGAGATATATACTGATGCCTATTGGCTGGGCTCACTCGGTCCGGAGTCGCGACTTTGTTTACTGCAGCGACCCTACCCAATTTGGTAAGTCGCGCCATCTTGCTCTTGGTCCCCTCACATCCATTTTCGACTCATTGGAATGCAAACGTTCATCTTACGCTCAAGTTGAATTTCCACTAGCATTCGTCAAGGGTATGGGTTGACCCGCGCGGGTATGCGAGTGACAGCCAAACAGCAGTCAAACGACGCCGCCGTGCGTTGTGCACTGCCATATAGAAAGGTGGTGGTCTGCACAGGGAAGGTCTAGCCTGAAGAAAGGGAGAAGGAGAGCTGTAGGATAACCTCAGTATGCTGGCAAGCTACTATATATTAGTATATACCTGTAGGGTAACTACAAGGTATCAGTAGGTAGATGTGGTGGTTAGTAGATGGTACTCACCCTCAGTATGCTGGCAAGCTACTGAGGGAACTATAGTACTAGAACTCTACTGTAGTGCGATGAAAGCTTATGTAAGTATATAAACAAACCATAACAGTCTGTTTATCTCCAACATGCCACTGCCACTGCGCAGAAGGTAAGTCCTGACCAGGGCCTTTGCAGGTACGGCCGTAACGCCAACCAATACTGTAACAATGTAGCCAGTGAAGGTAAGTACTTCATTTGCTTTTTTTAAATGTTTTACTAACTACATATGTGCCCTGCGTCGACAATCCACCACCACACTCACCACCCTCCCACCTGCGTCGATGGACGACGACGACGACCATCACGAACGGCAGTAATACCAACCACCACCACCGTCACCACTTCGACCATCACGACCACCCCAAATGACGGTGACAACACCGGCCACCACCAACGCGACCACCCTGCCCGAGACGACGATGGCCGCCGTCACCACCTCCTCCCACCTCCTCTCCAACTGCAGCATGCACACACGACGACAGCTGCCGTCAGCACCATCAGCACCTCCTCCCACCACCTCTCACCGCAGCACGCATGACGACGATGTTTGCAGCAGGCACGGCGGGGCCTGCCTGCGGCACGGAGAGGCACGACGGTGACAAGGGCGTCCTCTGCAGCAAGCAGAGGCTTGGACAGGCAACGGCAACGGCGGCAATGGCGACCTCCCTGGCCAGCAGGGACGGATGACGACGATGACGATGACGACCTCCTGTGCAGCAGACAGGCAACGGCAACGGCAACAACGATGACCTCCCTGGGCAGCCAGTGCTGCCGCAGGGACAGACGACGGCGATGACCTTGACGACGTGGGCGGTCTGCATGGTCACAGGGACAATGACAACGACAACGACCGATCTGTACACTACGTATATTAGCAACTACATAGTAATTTTCTTTTACCAATGCGAGATGTTGCAATATCAATGGTGTTGGTGTTGCAACCAAATAAGGCCTTGACGGATGTGTTGCAACAGCTGGTGCAACAGGGGGCAACGTTGCAAGAGAATGTTGCAATGTGCAACCTTGGGAAGGGATGTGTTGCAACGAACAGGAAAATGTTACAATATATTTCAAGACGAAACTAGGTTTGGACAGGGGCAGGTGTTGCAATATTTACGGCAAAACATTTTACCGTGAATGATGCAACACCCACTGATGGTAGTTACCATAAATGTTGCAACAATGTTACAGGGAGTGGTGAGCAGATATGGGAGACAGGTGGCATCCCCATTGTCAACGATATTGCCATGGGCTGGGACTATCTCGGGGCCGTCCTTGACGGTGACATCAAGTCTCATGACATTGTTGTCATGGTCTCACTTGACGGAGCCCAGTTATATGATAGCATAGAATCCGACTGCTGGATCTACATATGGATCATTGTCAACCTACCCCCGGACAAACACTATCGCAAACTTCACGTTTGCCCGGGTGGCTTTATTCCTGGCCCCAACAAGCCCAAAAACGTCAACTCTTTTCTCTTTCCAGGTATCCACCACCTCGCTGCGCTGCAAGCCGAAGGACTCCCCATCTGGAATGCCCATACAGATTCCCGCTACCTCTCCGATATATATCTTATATTTACGACTGCAGACGGACCCAGCCTCGTCTACTGGAATGGCAAAGATGGGGTTGTGACATGGAAAGGAAGGGTCTATGTGCCAATAGATTGACACTTGCAAGAAAGTGTTATCCGAGAACATCATGATTCTCCTCTTGCAGGCCATCTGGGTCAGTATTGAACTCATGAACTTATCACCTGAAACTACTGGTGGCCTAGTGTCATGTGTGACGTTCGGAAGTATGTTGAAGGATGCAAGACTTGTCAGCATACCAAACCTTGCCATACTCCTTTAGCAGCACCACTACACCCTCATGACATTCTGACGCGCCCTTGAGAAGTTATCTCCCTTGATGTAATAGGCCCTCTCCCAGAGTCCACTGGCCAAAATGCCATCCTTGTCATCGTCAACCACTTTTCAAAGATGATTAAGGCAATCCCTTCCCACCTAGAGATAACCTCACCTGGTGTCGCTCACATCCTTCAAGACCACATCTTTTGCAACCATGGATTACCTCATAAAGTCATCAGCAATTGAGGACCTAACTTTGTCTCTGCATTCATGAAAGAGCTTTATTCCTTTCTTGGGATAACTGGAAATCCAAGCACGGCCTATCATCCCCAGACAGATGGCCAAACAGAATGGTCAACCAAGAGATAGAGCATTACCTCTGAGTTTTTACTAATTACCATCAGAATGATTGGGCCAAGTGGGTCTCGTTGGCTGAGTTTGCATATAATGACAAGGCTCAATGATCCACCCACCACTCTCCATTTTACCTCAATTATGGATTTCACCCCTGGAAGGGAAAAAGCCCACATCATGAAGGACGAGTTGAGGCAGCCAAGGAATTCACAGATCAGATGTGAGGGATATGTTCATGTTCGGAGGCTGAGGTGGTGTGCGTCTAAGTGAGGGAAGAGGTCAGAACAACCAACAACCAACACCCAATGACAACAAAAGCAAGTGGTGGTCTTCCTCTGCGGTTCTGGTATATGATCTCCACAGGTGGATGTGCTGCAAGCCTTCAGGTAAGGTGCAGGAGGGAAGGGAAGGGCTTCTGATGGGGAATATATGTGACTGGTGATGGTATTGACTCCTCTTCAGCCTACTACAGTGGTTAGGAGGAGTCCTGGGGTTGAGCAGTGATGATGGAACAGCAATAGGGGTGTAACAGCAGTGATGGGACAACAGGGAAGCAAGGGGACAGTTCCTGCTTCAAGAATGCGATGGACAGTGA